>Ga0255058_10000842_pt1 | contig 17536 bp, 30 predicted proteins | sample Cases_109_9_MG_FD_188637 | JGI IMG/M metagenome (GOLD analysis project Ga0255058, IMG submission 188637) | Seawater microbial communities from Amundsen Gulf, Northwest Territories, Canada - Cases_109_9 | ecosystem: Environmental > Aquatic > Marine > Gulf | place: Canada: Northwest Territories... | reverse complement strand
AGTTTTAACTTTTGGTTCGTAAGCCCAATTAAATGGCGAGAGCATAAAAGAGGCCTTTGTCGCCAAACCTTTAAGTATGTATTTTATTATACTGTCTCTATCTATCCCAATGGCAATAGCCTCCCTAATCATTTGGTTTTTTAAAATGGGATCCCCTAAATTGAATCCAATATATGAATAATTTGTGCCTGGTCGTTTAACAGCTTTTAGGTGTTTATTTCTAATTAAACGAGTGAGGATATCTGGTGAAATAGAGTTTTGCAAAAGATGAATATTTCCTTTTTCCAATTCAAGAACACGGACTGTTTCTTCGGGGATAATTTTAAAAACCACTCCATTCAGATGAGGTGAGCCTTTAAAGTAATTTTTGTTTGCTGATAGCACAATTGCATGATCAGCTTCGTACGAACTAAATCTAAAGGGCCCCGTACCTATGGGGTTTTTTTTAAAATTCTGTCCCATTTTATCAGCAATTTTCTTTGGAACAATTGGTAGTAGCAGGTTGGATAAAAAAGGACCAAATGCTTCATTAAGCACAAATTTTATAGTATATTTGTCAATTAATTCTATTTTTATCGGTACTGCAAAACCTCCCATTTTAGGGGATTTATTTTTCCCATTTAGAACGAAATCATAAGTATATTTTACATCTGAGGATGTCATTTCCGACCCATCATGAAATCTAACCCCTTGATTTAAATAGAATATATATTCTGTATTATTAATTATTTCCCACTTTTCGGCCAAGTCTGGTATTAAATTTCCATGAAGGTCTTTGGTTAAAAGAGAATTGAAGATCAATTGAATTATCTGAGTTGAAGAATGATCTAAAGCAAAACGTGGATCTAAATTTGTAGGGCTGTTTTCAATTCCTATGACAAAAACATTTTGATCTTTATAGTTATTTCCAGAACAACCATAAATGATCAGATTTAAACAGGCGATATAAAATAATAAAACAATTTTGGATAAAAACCGGCAGAGGGTGGTATTCTCAAGACTCCAATTCTTTTGTAGTTTGGAATTCATTTTTTATTGGTGGGGTGAGAATGCCGCCGGAAACAACCAGCTTAATTCCATCTTCAACTGTCATAGAAAGAGGGATAATATCCTTTTTCGATACAAAAACCAATACTCCCGATGTAGGATTAGGTGTGGTAGGAACAAAAACGTTAATAACACTCTCATCGGTTATTTCTTGTATTTCGCCTTTTGCGGCACAGGTTACAAATCCAAGAGAAAGCAACCCCTTTCTTGGATATTCAATCATTACAACTTTGCTAAAAGTCTCGGTTTGTGATTTTGTGACAGTTTCAATTATTTGCTTTAACCCCGAATAAATACTTCGGGCTACGGGTATTTTTTCAACAATAATTTCTCCAAGATTAAAAAACTTCCTACCTATAATATTTTTAGTGATTAAACCGGAAAATAAAATGGTTAGGATGGTAGCCACAAAGCCAAGTCCCGGGATAAATTGTCCCTCCTCTAATGGCAGACCAAATAAAATTAAAAGCTTTACGAAAGCGGGTGATAGGAGGTTATCTAACTTTTTGAGAAGAAAAGTAAGGACAAATAAGGTGATAGAAATTGGCAGGACAACTAATAGACCTGCAATAAAAAGGTTTCGCAGTTTGTATCGAAAATTGGAAAGCAACTGTTGTATCCTTAATAGGTGGGGATTGCATTAACAACTTTTAACAAAATATAAAAGGAGCTTTTTGGAAAGTTTTAATTATTTTATTTTTTTGCAACTTTTTTCTTTTTGTCTTTTGCTTCTTTGGATTGTTTTATTTCTTTTTTATCTTTCGTTGTCTTCTTTTCTTTGGTTTCTTTTTTACCTTTCGCTTCTTTGGCTTGCTTTGGTTCTTTTTTGTCTTTCCTTTTCTTTTTTTCTTTTGTTTCTTTGGCTTGTTTTGTTGCTTTCGTATCTTTCGATTCCAGTTCTACCCATTCTAAAATAGCAATTTTGGCCGCATCTCCATTTCTTTGTCCTAAATGATAAATTCTGGTATATCCCCCACTCCTATTGGAGAATCTTGGACCTAATTTGTCAAACAATTTTGCAAGGGCTTCTTTATTTTTCATTGATTTAAGGGCAATTCTTCTGGAACTCAAACAACCCTTTTTTGCCAAGGTTATCATTTTTTCCGCCTTTGGCCTTAATTCCTTTGCCTTTGCAAGAGTGGTTACAACTCTTTCGTGCTTCACTAATGATGTGACAAGGTTATTTAACAATGCTTTTCTATGGCTTGGGCTTCTGCCAAGGATTCTCCCTGTTTTTAAATGGCGCATTACTTTTTCTCCTGCTGAAGTAGCTCAAGCTGCTTTGTCTCCTCATCGGTCAATTTGAGGCCTAAAGTCAACCCCATTTCTTCTAAAATTTCTTTGATTTCATTAAGCGATTTTCTACCGAAGTTACGAGTTTTCAACATTTCTCCATTGGTCTTAAGAACTAATTCCCCCAGCGTTTTGATGTTTGCGTTTTTTAAACAATTACTAGATCTAACTGATAATTCCAATTCTTCCACACTACGCGCAAGGGTTTTGATCATTTTCATTCTTTTATCATCCACTTGGGGTTTAGGAGCTTCCTCTTCTTCTTCAAAATTAATAAAAATTTGGAAATGATCTTTCATGATTTTAGCCGCTTGGGCTATAGCATCTTCAGGCATAATGCCGCCATTGGTCCATACTTCAAATACTAACTTATCATAGTTGCTGGATTGCTCTACCCTGGTTTTTTCCACATGGAAATTAACGCGTTGAATAGGTGAAAAAACAGCATCGATAGGAATCATTTGAATATCCATTTCTTCATCCAAATTATTTTGAGAAGGAACAAACCCCCTTCCTTTTTTGACAATTAATTCTGCGCTTAGTTTTCCGCCTTGGTCCAATGTAGCAAGAATATGATTGGGATTTAGTATTTCAACATCGGCATCGGTTTTAATCATGCTTGCGGTTACTGGACCAGCTGTATCAGCATTGAGGTAAATCTTTTTGGGTCCATCTGAATGAAGCTTAACTTTCAATTCTTTAATATTTAATAAAATATCTGTAACATCCTCCACTACACCAGGAATCATGGAAAATTCATGGTAAACACCTTCAAACCTTACTACTGTGACAGCCGCTCCCTGAATAGACGACAAAAGAAAACGTCTTAGAGAATTTCCAATAGTTGTTCCAAATCCCCTTTCAAAGGGTTGGGCTACAAATTTTCCATAAGTTGCGCTCTTTTCAATACAATCCAACCTGCTTGGTTTATGTAAACCTTGCCACGGACCATTATTCATCAATCTCCCCCTACAAAAAAAACTTAAGACTTACCGTATAATAAGCTACAAAATAATTTAAATTATTTAGAATAAAGTTCTACAATTAATTGTTCTTGGATTGGGATCGTAATGTCTTCTCTTTTTGGATAGTCCAGAACAGTTCCTTTTAAAGTGTTGGGATCAAAACTAAGCCATGTTGGAATATTGGTTATTTTCAGTTCTTTCAAAAAATGGCGCACCGGCATAATTTCAAGGCTCTTTAGTTTTAATGAAACAATGTCATCTTTTTTCACCAATAAAGATGGAATATTGACTTTACTGTCGTTCAGGGTGAAGTGATTGTGCCTTACCAACTGCCTTGCGAGTTTTCTGGAGGTAGCCCAGCCCAACCGATAAACCACATTATCCAAACGCCTTTCTAGAATTTGCAATAGATTTTCACCGGTAATTCCCTTTTTTCTGTCTGCCGCATGAAAATAGGATCTAAATTGCTTTTCTAGAATACCATATACTCTCTTAACTTTTTGTTTTTCTCTCAACTGTATCCCATAAGTGGAGAACTTTGTCCGTCTCTGCCCATGTTGTCCTGGTGAATAATTTCGCCTGTCCACAGCACATTTTGTTGATAAACATCGTTCTCCCTTGAGGAAAAGTTTTATTTTTTCCCTTCGGCAAAGTCTGCAAACAGCATTTATATATCTAGCCAATCGAAATCCTCCAATAAACAATTATTAAAGCCAAAAACAATTAATTACTATACCCTTCTCCTTTTAGGAGGTCTGCAACCATTGTGGGGAATCGCCGTCACATCTTTTATGAGACTTATCACCAAACCAGCAGCTTGCAATGCCCGAATAGCCGCTTCCCTGCCAGCTCCAGGACCTTTAACGTAAACCTCAATCTTCTTTAAGCCTTGATCCATGGCTTTTTTTGCGGCGCTTCCCGCTGCTTTTTGAGCAGCAAAAGGAGTGCTTTTTCTCGCTCCTTTAAACCCCTGAGCCCCAGCTGACGCCCAAGATATAACATTGCCTGACATATCTGAGAGAGTAATTATAGTATTATTGAAAGTTGATTGAATATGAGCAATTCCACTTTCGGACACTCTCTTGTTTCTTTTCTTTGATACTTTTTTTTCCATTATTTCTCCTTGCGTTTAGACCCTACAGTTCTTTTGGGACCTTTCCTGGTTCTTGCATTCGTGCTTGTTCGCTGTCCACGTACTGGGAGTTTACGACGGTGTCGCAATCCACGATAGCTTCCGATATCCATCAATCTTTTAATATTTAGGTTAACCTCTTTTCTTAAGTCTCCCTCTACCTTGCATTTTTTTTCAAGAATTCCTCTAATAAGAACTATTTCTTGATCAGCCAAATCCTTTACCCTTACATCAGGTGAAATTGAAGCTTCCTTTAATATACTGTTTGATAATTTTCTACCAATACCATAAATATAGGTCAATCCGATTTCTACCCTCTTATTAAGTGGTACCTCTACACCAGCAATTCTCGGCAAAACTACCTCCTATCCTTGTCTTTGTTTATGTTTGGGATTCTGGCAAATAACTCTAACTACTCTTTTACGGCGAATTACTTTGCATTTATCACACATCGGTTTAACGGAAGCCCTAACTTTCATAGATTACCTCTTTCTATTTATATCTATATGTAATTCTTCCTCTGGTTAAATCATAAGGTGATAATTCAACTTTAACTTTATCCCCGGTGAGTATTCTTATAAAATGCATTCTCATTTTGCCAGAAATATGCGCCAACACTTTATGTCCGTTTTCCAACTCGACACGGAATACGGCATTTGGAAGCGGTTCAACCACTTTACCTTCAACCTCTATTGCCTCTTCTTTTTTGGCCATAATTTATCAACTGCTTCTAATAGTTAAGCTTTAAATGGAACACTTAATATTTCAGCATTCCCATTTGTTATAGCGATAGTATGTTCAAAGTGAGCTGACAATTTGCCGTCACATGTAACAACGGTCCATTGGTCATTTAAAACTTTCACCTCATGGGTTCCAAGGCTTAACATAGGCTCTAACGCCAAAACCATTCCTTCTTTTAAAAGGGGCCCTCTTCCTCCTTTTTCTGGAACAAAATTCGGTATTTGCGGTTCTTCATGCAAGTTACTGCCAATTCCATGTCCCACAAAATCCCTTATTACAGAATACTCTCTTCCTTCTGCCAAATTTTGAATGGTTCCAGATATATCGTAAAGGTGATTTCCCGCTTTTCCTTCTTGGATGCCTAAATAAAGAGCTTCCTCTGTTGTTTTTAACAATTGCGCGGCTTCATCGCTGATTCTACCAATGCCCATTGTTATGGCGGCATCTCCAAAGTAGCCGCCCCAAAAAGCCCCTAAATCAAAACTGATTAAGTCCCCTTCTTTTAACCGCCTATTTGACGGCACACCATGCACAACGGATTCGTTTATTGAAGTGCAAAGACAGCAAGGGAAACCTTTATATCCCTTAAAAGCAGGAATTGCTCCTCTTTTTGTTAAAGCCTCTTCGGCAATCCGGTCCAGTTCATTTGTAGTAATACCTTGGCGCGCCGCTTTTTTAACCTCCGCAAGAGACTCGGCGACAATCTGGCAACTTCTCCTAATTTTTTCAATCTCTTCCCGGGATTTTAATATTATCAACTCTTCAAAACGCCCTGTTGAATCAAGTTTGTGATGCTTAAAAAGATTTCTTGAAACCCGCCAACTCCTTTAACCGATCTTAGTTTACCATATTTTCGGTAATAGTCTTTTAACGGCTCAGTTTCTTTTTCATAAACCTCAAATCTTTTTTGGATTGTTTCCTCATCATCATCGTCTCTTTGATATAGTTTTCCACCACATTTATCACAAATACCTTCTTTTTTTGGCCAATTAGCAATTTTATGGTAGCCTTCACCGCAGTCGCTGCATGTCCGTCTCCCTGCTAATCGTTCCAGTAAAACGTCGTAATTTATTTTTATATCTATAACATGATCAATATCTTGTCCCTTTTGCGTTAACGCCTTCCTTAACTCTTCTGCTTGTTGTATTGTGCGAGGAAAACCGTCCAAAATAAAACCTGCTAAGAAATCGGGCCGCTCTAATTCTTCTTTGATTATTCCAATGACAACATCATCGGGAACCAGTTTTCCCTGATCCATGAATGATTTTGCTTTTTGCCCGAGTTCTGTTTTTTCTTTTACTACTCGTCTTAATATCTCTCCTGTAGAAATCTGCCGAATTTTAAATTTTCCCCCCAACAACTTTGATTGTGTTCCCTTTCCTGCTCCTGGAGGGCCAAGTAGAACTAAGCGCATAGGGTTTTCAGCTTTTTCTTCCTTTCATTCTACCTTTTTTCAGAAAACCTTCATAACTTCTCATATGAAGATGGGATTCAATCTGCTGCATCGTATCCATGGAAACACCCACTACTATCAACAAGCTTGTTCCACCGAAATAAAAAGGCACATTCATATACTTAATTAAATAATCAGGAAGAACACAAATTAAAGATAAATAGAGAGCTCCTCCAAGAGTAATTCTAGAAAGGATTTTATCTAGATATTCAGATGTCCTCCCTCCAGGCCTAATTCCAGGAACATAACCACCGTGTTTTTTCATATTATCCGCTACATCCACCGGATTAAAAATTATCGCTGTATAAAAGTAACAAAAGAAAAAAATTGCCCCAACAAAAATCAAGCTGTAAATCAATGTTCCCGGAGTAAGGCTGGCCGAAATAGTAGTCATCCATGGATGATCGATAAACCGAGCAATTGTTGCGGGGAACATAATTATAGAAGACGCAAAGATTGGCGGAATAACACCCGAAGTGTTGACTTTAAGGGGCAAATGAGTGCTTTGTCCTCCATACATTTTTCTTCCAACAATCCTTTTAGCATAATGAATGGGAATTTTTCTATGACCGCTTTCAAAAAAAACAATTATTCCAACAACAACAACCATTAAGATCAAAAGAAGAATCATCAAAAAAGGTTTCAACTCTCCGGTCCCCAGCAGCCGCAATGAATTAATAACTGCGGAAGGTATACCAGCAACAATTCCAGCAAATATAATTAAGGATATGCCGTTTCCAATTCCTCTCTCTGAAATCTGCTCTCCTAACCACATAATAAAAGCAGTTCCAGCCGTCAAAGTTAACACTGTCATTAGACGAAATTCTATCCCTGGATTTGGGACTATCAAGGCGCCCGTTGGGCTTCTCATTGCTTCCACGCCAATGCTAATTCCTGTGCTTTGAATAATGCTCAAAAGCACTGTTCCATAGCGCGTATACTGGGTAATTTTTTTTTGCCCCTGCTCCCCCTCCTTTTTCAGCTTATCCAAATAAGGCCATACAATCGTTAATAGTTGCAAAATAATGGATGCGCTGATGTATGGCATAATTCCCAGAGCAAAAATGGTTAACCTGCTAAGGGCGCCCCCGGAAAACATATCAAAAAAACCAAGAATTGTTCCCTGTGCTCTAGCAAAAAATTCCGCCAGCGCAGCCCCGTTTATTCCTGGGATTGGGATGTGCGCTCCAATCCTGTAAACGGCTAACATTCCAAGCGTTACAAGAATTCTCTTTTTTAATTCCGGGATTTTAAATAAATTTTGAAAACCTGCTCCGCTCAATAAAGTAATTCTCCTTTATAATTAGGCCTCAATAGCTTTGCCACCCGCTTCATGAATTTTATTCTTGGCGGATTTGCTGAATTTTTTGGCATGCACAGTAACAGGTTTTGTTAATGCTCCTTGGCCTAAAACCTTTAGGGGCCCTTTTCTTTTCACTATTCTTTTTTCACGCAATTTTTCGAGGGTAATCGGAGCATCACCTTCAATTTTTTCCAGATCCTTTAAATTGATAATATTATATTTTATTCTAAAAATATTAGTAAAACCTCGTTTGGGCAATCTCCTTTGGATAGGCATTTGGCCTCCTTCAAACCAGCTGGGGACTCCTCCTCCAGAACGAGAATTCTGACCTTTATGCCCGCGACAACTGGTTTTCCCATGACCAGAGCCCACTCCTCTTCCAACTCTTTTGGTTTTTTTTCGCGACCCTTTTGGCGGCCTTAGCTCCGATAGCTTCATTATTTCCTTTCAAAATAAATTTCTTTTAAATCTATTTTCCTCTTTTTCGCTACTACCTCCGGCGACAATAAGCCTTTTAGTCCCTCCATGGCAGCATGGAGCATATTATGCGGATTTTTGGAGCCTAAGGATTTTGTTAAAATGTCTCTAATCCCAGCTACTTCTAGAATCGCTTTCACAGCTCCTCCCGCAATCACCCCCGTGCCTTTAGATGCTGGTTTTAGTAAAACTTTACCAGCTCCAAAATGCCCGATAATCTCATGGGGAATAGTGCTTCCCATCAGGGGGATTTTTATCATATTTTTTTTAGCCTTTTCTCCAGCTTTTCTGATGGATTCAGGCACCTCATTTGCTTTGCCGAGCCCAAATCCAACACAACCTTCTTTATCGCCCACCACAACTAGAGCAGAAAATCCAAATCTTTTCCCGCCTTTTACAACTTTGGAAACTCGATTAATATGGACGACTTTTTCAGCAAGCTCTTTAGGCTCAAAATCGGCTATTCCCATTTATATTTTTTACTCCTTCCTTGGCAAAAATTAAAACTTGAGACCTTTTTCCCTAGCGCCATCAGCAAGCGCTTTCACTCTCCCATGATAAGCAAAACCATTGCGATCAAATACCACCTTTTTTAGACCTTTTTGCAAAGCCTTTTCACCAATACTCTCCCCAATAATTTTGGCTGCTTCACATCCTCCGGTTTTCTGCTTTTTCTTGGGAAGAATTTTTTCTATGGTGGAGCTGGCTGTTAAGGTGGTCCCATCAACATCATTTATAACTTGCGCATAAATGTGCTTCGAAGTTCTATATATAGTTAAACGGGGTGTTTCTGCGGTGCCTAATACTTTTTTTCTAATTCGCCGTTTTCTATTTAATCTGGATTGCAGTCTTTTGCTTTTCATATCACAATAAAATACAATTAAACTAATTAACTCTGGGCTCCAGCCGCAGCTTTGCCAGCTTTTTTGATAATCCTTTCATAATCATATTTGATTCCTTTTCCTTTATAGGGTTCAGGGGGCCTTAAACTTCTAATTTCGGCTGCGACCTGACCCACTGTTTCCTTATTAATTCCTTTCACAATAATTTCATTTCCCTTGGTCACCTCAAATTCTATTCCTTTCGGGATGGGGTATTCAACTGGTTTTGAATAGCCCAAATAGAGGGTTAAATTTTTGGGTCCCAGCATAGACCTATATCCAACACCATGGATTTGCAAAACTTTTTTATAGCCATTTGTTACTCCAATCACCATATTATTAATCAAGGTACGGGTGAGGCCGTGGAGAGATTTATTTAATCTCGAATCACTCGGACGGGACGCTACGATAGCTTCGCTTGTCATTTCCAGCTTAATATTTGGGTGCAGCTCACGAACAAGTTCGCCTTTGGGTCCTTTAACCTTAATGGTATTTTTATTCATCACCACTTTTACTCCCTGTGGTATGGGTATTGGCAATTTTCCGATTCTAGACATAGTAATTTAAAATTTAGATTGAAGACTCCAAAATTAAAAACAGGATTCTTCTCTCAAAAATATTCTCTTTTATACTTCCTGTAATTTGAGGCTTCCATTTACCATACATAACCGATAGATTCTCCTCCAATTCCTGATTTCCTACATGCATTATCTGTCAAGAGCCCCTGAGATGTTGAAATTAAAGCAATTCCTAAACCGCTTAAAACTTTGGGAATTTCCGTTTTGCCTATATAAACTCTATTTCCAGGCTTACTAATCCTTTTAATCCCATGGATGGCGCTTGTTCTATCTGAATCATATCTTAAATATATATTAATGAATGATTTCTTACGACTTTTTATTAACTTAAAATTTTTAATATACCCTTCGGCCTTTAAAATTGCGGCAATTTCAACTTTAATTTTTGATAAGGGGATATTTACTTTTTCATGCTTAGCCATCAGAGCATTCCTGATTCTGGTAAACATATCAGCAATTGGATCAGTCATTGACATAAAATTTGTCCTTAAAAATAATTGAATTTACCTTAAATGATAAAAAATATCAGGCCAAGGAATACTATAATACCACTCTCGCTTAAGGCACAAGTAAATCATTTAAACATACCATCCAGGAACAAAAGCAATTGCCAATTCCTAGTTTTTTTACCAGCTAGCCTTAGTAACCCCTGGAATCTCGCCTTTTAAAGCCAAGGCTCTAAAACAGATTCGGCACATGGCAAATTTTCTTAAAAATGCTCTTGGTCGTCCGCAAAGGGGGCATCTGTTATATGCCCTTACAGAAAATTTTGGTTTTTTCTTGGACTTAGCAATTAACGAATTTTTGGCCATTCCTAACTTTTTCTCCTGAAAGGCATTCCCATTAATGATAATAGATTTTTTCCTTCTTCATCGGTTCTCGCATCTGTAACAATCGTAAAATTTAATCCGGTAACTTTGTCCACCATATCGTAATTTATTTCAGGGAAAATAAGCTGGTCCTTAATTCCCAGAGTATAATTACCTCTTCCATCAAACCCTTTTTCTGAAACGCCCCTAAAATCTCGAACTCTTGGAAGCGCAACATTCACCATGCGATCAAAAAACTCATACATTTTATCCTGTCTCAATGTAACCATTACCCCAATGGGCTCCCCTTTTCTCAACTTGAAGTTGGAAATTGATTTTTTGGCAACAGTAACCACAGGGTTTTGGCCAGTAATGGATTTTAATAGATTTATGGAAGAATCAATAAGTTTTTTATTTTGAGTCGCTTCCCCTAATCCCACATTTAATACAATTTTTTTTAACCTGGGGACCTGATGAATATTTTCGCACTTTAATTTTTCTTTAAGTTGCGGAAGAACTTTTTCTTGATAATTTTTTTTCAATCGCGCCATATTTTAATTTTTATCTAAAATTTCACCACATTGTTTACAAATCCGAACATTTTTACCGTCCTCTAACCTTTTTTTACCGACCTTAACCGCGCGGTCACATTTGACACAAATAACCATCACATTTGAGACATTAAATTTCGCTTCCTTTTCTATAATTCCCCCTTGGTTGCTTTGTGTAGCCTTCGTATGCCTTTTAATCATGTTCAATTTTTCAACCATAAGGTGGTTTTCATGGGGAAAGACACTTAAGACCCTTCCTTTTTTCCCACGTTCCTTTCCAGAAATTACTTTTACAAGGTCGTCCTTTTTTACTTTTAATTTTGGCATAATAGCATTAAGTATTATAAAACTTCAGGCGCCAGTGACACGATTTTCATAAATTGTTTTGCTCTCAATTCTCTTGCCACAGGGCCAAATATTCTGGTTCCAACCGGTTCTTTTTGAGCATCAACTATAACAGCCGCATTATCATCGAATTTTATATAAGAACCATTTGGGCGGCTCACAGCCTTTTTTGTCCTCACAATAACGGCCTTCTTAACTTCTCCTTTTTTTATGTTGCTATTTGCAAGCGCCTCTTTTACTGTAATGACAATAATGTCTCCAATGCTCGCATAGCGTCTTCCCGAACCTCCAAGAATTTTAATACACTGGCCTTTTCTTGCTCCAGAATTATCTGCTATAGCTAAATTTGTTCTCAACTGAATCAACTAATTCTCCTTTATTTTTTCTAAAATCTTGGTCACTCTCCATCTTTTTTCTTTGCTTAAAGGTCGGGTTTCAATCATCTGCACTTTGTCCCCAATAGAACATTCATTTTTATAATCGTGCGCTTTAAATTTTTTTGTTTGACGTATCATTTTATGAAATATTGGATGCTTTACTAATCGCACTACCTTAACAACAATGGTTTTATCCATCTTATCACTGGTAACTTCGCCAATTACTGTCTTTCTTCGCTTTGCCTGGTCCAAATTTACTCTCCCAGTTTAATTTCTTTTATAATAGTTTTTATACGGGCCACATCTCTTCTTAGAGTTCTCAAGCGGCTTGGCTTTTCAATTTTTCCAGTAGCGCTCTGAATTTTCAAATTAAAGATTTCAACCCTAAAATCTTTTTCCTTATCTTTAAGCTCATCAACTGAAAAATTTCGCAATTCCACTGGTTTCATATTTAATCTTCCCCTAATATTCTTTGGTTATAAATTTTGTTTTAATTGCCAGCTTTCGCCCAGCTAGACGCATTGCCTCTTTAGCCATGTCCAATGACACTCCCTCCATTTCATAAAGGATTCTACCTGGCTTTACCACCGCCACCCAATATTCTGGCGATCCTTTTCCTTTCCCCATACGTGTTTCAGCTGGTTTTTTACTCATGGGTTTATCGGGAAATATTCTGAGCCAAATTTTACCCCCTCTTTTGATATGCCTTGTCATTGCTATACGAGCGGCCTCAATTTGTCGATCCGTGATAAAACCTGGTTCCAGTGTAACAATCCCATAGGATCCAAAATTTAGAGTAGACCCTCTATAAGCAATTCCTCTCATTTTCCCTTTTTGGCGTTTGCGGTATTTAACTTTTTTGGGCATTAACATAATATTAGGTCCCTAACTTTATAGCCTTTTCGCGGTGGACGTGGTTTTTATTAAATTTATTCCTTGCCTTAAAAAAAATTGCGCAACACCCATCGGTTTCCGAAAATGGGGCGACACTTTATGAAAATTTCAGTCAAAAAAGTTAAAATAAAAGAACCTTTATAGTTTTCTGTAACCAACATTCCTTCTTTACTTCCATCCAAATTTTCCGACGAAGAAACTCCAAGTTAAATCAAACTAGAGCATCTTTTGATTTTTTCCCTTCTTCAATTCCTTTCTCAGGTATTATCTCTCCATGAAATATCCACACTTTTACACCAATAATTCCATAAGTAGTATGAGATTCGGCAAAACCATAATCTATATCTGCTCGTATAGTGTGCAAAGGAACTCTCCCTTCCCGGTACCATGAAGTTCTAGCTATTTCTGCCCCGCCAAGGCGACCAGCGCAATTAATTCGTATTCCTTTTGCTCCAAACCGCAAAGCGGTTGTCACGCTCTTTTTAATAGCGCGACGAAAGGAAATTCGTCTCTCTAACTGAAGAGCGATATTTTCCGCCACCAATTGGGCATCCATCTCAGCCTTTCGCACTTCCTTTACATTTAAAACAATCTGTTCATTTATCACCAGCTTTAAAAGGTCCGCTTTCACGCGATCTATTTCATTTCCTTTTCTTCCTATAATTATTCCAGGTCGCGCGGAATAAACGTTTACGGTAACCTTTTTGGCGGCTCTTTGAATTTCCACTTTAGAAATTCCCGCGTGGGCAAGTTTCTTTTTTAAAAATTTCCGAATAGCTAAGTCTTCATGCAAAAATTTCGAATAATCTTTTTTGGCATACCACTGTGATAGCCAAGTGCGATTAGTTCCTATTCTTAAACTGAATGGATGGACTTTTTGTCCCAATTTTTTACCTCCCTTTTACGTCTTTACTTATTGCCTTTTTGGTTTTTTTTGGTTTACTATCACGCTCTTCTAAAACTATGGTAATATGGCTAGTTCTTTTTAAAATGGCTGATGACATTCCTCTGGCTCGAGGTTTCTGCCTTTTCCAGGTTGGCCCCTCATCAACAGTTATCTTGCTAATAACCAGAGAATCAACATCGTCCACTTTGTTATTTTCTTGCGCGTTTGCAATTGCCGATTTTAGCAATTTTTCAATAATTCTTGCTGCCAATTTATTTGTAAAATGCAATATATCTAATGCTCTGCCTACTTTTCTCTCCCGGATAAGATCTGCCACTAAACGCGCCTTGCGAGGCGATGTTCGGACATGTTTTAATTTTGCCTTTGTTTCCATTGTTTTTTAATTTTAAATAGCGCAAATTTTATTAAATAAATTGCCTAAATTTGGACTTGTTCGGTTTCTTTAAAATTTTTCTCTAACTATCCCTCTCCAAAACCTAAATCATAACAAATCACGTCAAAGCTGTGGTTCTTTTAGTATGTCCGCTATGCGATCTAAACAATCTGGTTGGCGAAAATTCCCCTAGTTTATGACCGACCATATTTTCCGTAATAAAAACTGGAATAAACTTTCTCCCATTATGAACAGCCAAAGTGTGTCCAATAAAATCAGGGGTAATGGTTGATCGTCTGGACCACACTTTTATAATTTTTTTATCATTTATTTTGTTCATAGCCGCCATCTTTTTTTCAAGACTTGGCTCCACATAAGGTCCTTTTTTAATTGATCGCGCCATATATATCCTTTTTAAATTATTATTTTTTCTTTCGTTTTTTAACTATAAATTTGTCTGTTATGTGTCTTTTTTTCCTAGTTTTATATCCTTTTGCGGGCACTCCCCATGGCGACACAGGATGTCTGCCTCCAGAGGACCTACCCTCTCCGCCCCCCATAGGATGATCCACAGGGTTCATTGCCACACCTCGAACATGAGGACGTTTGCCTAACCATCTATTTCTTCCGGCTTTTCCAATTTTTATAATTTCAAATTCCTTGTTTCCTACTGTGCCTATGGTTGCTTTGCATTGGGAAAAAATCATACGCACTTCACCTGTTGGCAGTTTTATATGGGTGTATTTTCCTTCTCGAGCCATAATCTGAGCCCATCCACCGGCGCTTCTAACAAGTTGACCACCTTTCCCAACTTTTAATTCAATATTATGCACTATCGTTCCAACGGGAATATCTTTTAAAAATAACGCATTCCCTGGTTTTATTTCTGATCCTTGGCCAGATGTTAGGATATCGCCAACCTCGACTTGGTCCGGCGCGATAATATATTTTTTTTCACCATCAACATAATGGAGCAACGCAATTAAACTGGACCTGTTGGGGTCATACTCGATACTCGCCACTTTGGCTGGCACTGTGTCTTTATCTCTTTTAAAGTCAATAATCCGATAACGCTTTTTATGTCCACCTCCGCGAAACCTAACGGTAATTCTACCCTGGTTATTTCTACCAGCATTTTCTTTTAAGGGCAGTAAGAGATTCTTCGCTGGCCTATCACAAGACACCTTCTCAAAGGTGGAGACAGTTTTAGAGCGAACTCCTGGAGATGTTGGCTTAAATCTACGAATAGCCATTAATTAAACCCCTTCATAAAACTCAATGCTATCTCCTTCTTTTAAAGTTACCATTGCCTTTTTCCATTTAGATTTAAAACCATGCCTTTTGCCAACTCTGACTCTTTTACCGTGGTAAACGCAGGTTCTAACATTGGTTACCTTTACACTAAAAAACTCTTCAACAGCTGCTTTTATCTCACGCTTGTTTGCATGTAAATTTGTTTCAAAAGTATATTTATTGTCCTCCCCCTGAAGTATAGAACTTTTTTCAGTAACCAATGGTTTGACAATAACTCTATAAATATCTTTCATTTTTGAAACCTATCTTCAATCTTGGGAATAATTTCTTGGGTTAAAATCAACTTTGAACTATAAAGCAAACTATAAACATTAAGACCAGCCAAAGAAATAACATGAGTATTGGGTAAATTTCTTGCGGCAAGCTCCAAGTTCCTATTTCCCTGTTCTGTTAGGAAAAGCGCTGAATCAGTAATATTCAGATTATGAAGCAGGCGCGCAATTTCTTTTGTTTTGGGCGACTTCAATTCCAGACTATCCAAAAGCACAATGTCATTGTTTTTTGCCTTTAAGGAAAGGGCAGAGATTAAAGCGGCTTTACATATTTTTTTTGGGACCTTAAAGGAATAATCCCTTGGCTTAGGACCAAAGACAACCCCTCCACCTCTCCAAAGAGGAGATCTGGTAGAACCTGCCCTAGCTCTACCTGTTCCTTTTTGTTTCCAAGGTTTTTTTCCACCGCCTCTTACTTCATGTCGAATTTTAGTGCATGCAGTTCCCCGTCTTTTGTTGGCTAACTGCATTACAACAACCTGGTGAAGAAAGTGTTCCTTAACCTCTGAACCAAAAACAGCTTCGCTAACTTTTATGCTTCCGAGTTTTTTATTTTCCGCATCCAGTATATTAAATTCCATAATATTAATTTTATATGAACAAAAATTCCAATTTGATATGGATGCTAAACAATAGGATAAAGATATCCCATCGCTAAACAAAATTCTAAGGATCTTTAGCGCCAAACAGAGAGCCTACACTGGTTTTGATAATAGCCCTCTTATTTTTTCATCTGTTTCTTTTTAGAATCATTAGTCCAATTAAAGCGTTTTTCTTATAACCAAAATCCCGCCATTGCAGCCTGGCACAGCTCCTTTAAGCAAGATAAGATTATCATCTTTTTTAACATCGGCAACTTCCAAATTTTTTATGGTAACTTTTTGATTCCCCATATGTCCCGGCATTTTTTTCCCCTTAAAAACTTTTCCTGGATATGATGCCTGACCTATAGAACCACCATGGCGAAACACCTCATGCGAACCTCTTGAAGCTGGAGAACCGGCAAATCCGTGTCTTTTCATAACACCAGCAAAACCCCGCCCTTTGGAGGTTCCAGTCACTTTCACCTTTTCTCCAACCTTAAAAATATCAACTTTGAAGACATGTCCTGGTTTCACAGCCTTAACATCACAACGCAATTCCTTTAATACCTTGACAGATCCCACATTATTTTTCTTTAAATGACCCGAAACAGGTTTATTTAATCGCTTAGGTTTTGTCTCTTGAAATCCCAGCTGCACTGCATTAACCCCATCCTTTTCGTTTGTTTTTATTTGCACAACCGTGCATGGCCCTGCTTCAATTACAGTAACAGGAATTCGATCTCCCTCTTTAGTAAAAATTTGAGCCATTCCAACCTTTTTACCTAAAATTCCATCTATCATATCTTAATTTCCACATCTACGCCGGCGGATAAATCTAGCTTCATCATAGCATCTACCGTCTGCGGCGTTGGATCAATAATTTCAAGAAGTCTTTTATGCGTTCTAATTTCAAATTGCTCCCTGGATTTCTTATCAACATGTGGCGATCTGAGAACAGTCCATCTGTTTTTTATTGTCGGCAACGGAATAGGACCTGCAACCCTTGCGCCGGTCCTCTTTGCGGTTTCAACAATTTCGCTGACGGAATTGTCTAAAATTCTATGGTCAAAAGCCTTTAGTTTAATTCTTATTTTCTGATTTGTCATAATAGTCAATTATTTAATAATTTCGCTAACCACTCCCGCGCCAATTGTTCTTCCACCTTCTCTGATAGCAAACCGCAATTCTTTTTCCATCGCTATCGGAGTTATTAATTTCACCATAAAAGTCGCGTTATCCC
>Ga0255058_10000841_pt1 | contig 17543 bp, 14 predicted proteins | sample Cases_109_9_MG_FD_188637 | JGI IMG/M metagenome (GOLD analysis project Ga0255058, IMG submission 188637) | Seawater microbial communities from Amundsen Gulf, Northwest Territories, Canada - Cases_109_9 | ecosystem: Environmental > Aquatic > Marine > Gulf | place: Canada: Northwest Territories... | reverse complement strand
CATTGTCCCTACGTCAAGCACATTCGCGGGGCGCTTGCCGACTTTGCCCGCAGGAACGAGCCCAGAGGCGTTGCCGTCGTCGGCATCAACGCCAACGATGCCTCCACGCATCCAGCGGACAGCCTGGAAAGGATGGTGGAAGAAGTACAAGCTGTCGGCTACACCTTTCCCTATCTGCATGATGAAACTCAGGAGATAGCACAAGCTTACCGGGCCCTGTGCACGCCAGATTTATTCCTCTACGACGAGGATCGTCGCTTGGTATATCGGGGTCAGTTCGACGACAGTCGACCGGGTCACGATGTCGAGGTGACCGGCAAGGACATCCAGTCTGCTGTGGATGCGCTATTGGACGCGCGTGCCGTTCCGCAGGATCAAAAACCGAGCGTGGGCTGCAGTATCAAGTGGAAACCGGGAAACGAACCTAACTAAACTCTCGCACCGGCCGCGAAAAAAACTCCACACAATTGCAACCTTCCAGCTACCCGATCTTCCCAGAAGACCTGGGGCTTGAATGCTCGATAAATTGGGCCGACCATAGTCAGCGATCAAGAATCTAAAATACATGGACTACTGCCAATCCGCTTTTGGCCCGTCCAGCTCACCAACTCTTATACCCCTTAAGTTCCGAATTCTTTCAGACACTGGCACCTTAGTTAACTTCCTGAATAGTATTTTAGCACTATCGTCATCTTCCATGTACTTTTCATCCTGGGGTGCATGCCAAAGATGTATCATAGGAAGATATCCGAAAGGATAAACTCGTTGTGTCTGCGCGCGCTCCCAGAGCTCGTTGTCTTCTCCGCCCCATCCAACAAAACGCTCATCAAACCCACCAATCTCCCAGAATGCAGATTTGTTGGCGCCGAAGCTCCCCCCTGATTCTGAATTTTGCAGAACCACCTCAGGAGCGGAATCACAGTGCAACTGTCCAGACATTTCCAGTCTTCTTGAATGTGCCTTTGAGAGGTAGAAAATGAATCGCTTCAGATTGATAAACGCAAAACCTCGTTGATGATATTCCAGAACGAACTTCGCATAATCCTTACAAACAAGCATATCGCCATCATGAAAAATAAGGCATTCAGATTGCGCCGCACGCGCTGCCACATTGAACGCCCATGCGCGGGAATACGGCATTTCCGCATTTGGGGGAGGAGTATGGATATAGCGAACCCATTCCGGAAGGTGCTCGCGAATTCGCTGTTCACTATCTTGTTCTACAACGACACACTCCACCGCACAACTTCTCTGCCCTGCTATAGATTTAAGCGTTTGCAAAAGTAATGGTAGCCTGTCGTTTCCGCGATGTCCAATTGCAAAACAAACTTCTGCTTTTCCCTGTGAATCGTTGCCGTGCGGAGTTTCTGACAATATAGTGGGAAAGTCTTTTAGTGTTCGTTTGCATAACCATTTTCCGAACATCGGAAATACATTCGCCAAGTGAAGCTCGGACGTCCATCGCCAGTCACACTTCACTCCGCATCCTTGCCTACTGGTAATCAGCCCCTCGTTTCTGTTCCGTATATATATCCAGGTGAGATGCGTCCGCGAACGCTGTACACGACACATGTTCCATAGATACCCGGGCACGTCCAAAAGAACTGCTCCAAGCCGTTGGCGCAATCCATACGTACGTGTCATCGGTTCGTTATCCAATGCTTGAAAAGATGCGGACGCCCGATGCCTGATCCTGACTTGGTCCATCTCCTAACCTGAAGGAGAAAGCCGCGCGGTTCCGCCTCCTAAATTGTGTCGAGCGTAAGCGACTGCGTTGCCGCATCACGTCGTCGGCGAAGAGCCGTCTCGGTGGCTCACCAGCGATCCAGAAAAGTTGACTAATGTCGGTCCATGTTTCCTGCTAGAGCAAGAAAATCCACGTCGTCATCTTGAATTCCGGCATAACTATGCGGCCATTCGCCTCCAGCTTCCTGGTGCACGAACTGCCTCCTTAGAATTCTTCTAATTCGTTCTCCGAACCGCGTCCCGAACACACGGTCTAGCCTGCCACTCGAATTCCGATAATCGAATTGCGATCCTCGATTACCTCGAGGAGCCCGCCTCATCACCGTCCTGAGCTGTTCTGCCCACGCATCAATCGACTGCTCTAGCGAATAACTTTTGCCAACGACTGACAGGGCATTTTTAATGAGTCTCTCGCTATGTTTCTTGTTCCCCAGTTGGGTAATGCATTCGACTGCGGACCCTATGTCTCCATTGTCGAACATCAGACAATTGTATCCTTCAACCAACGCTCCTTCTTTACCAGAGCCAATGAATTTGCTGGTAATTACTACTTTCCCATGAGCCATGGCTTCCCACGCAACTATGGGTCCGGTTTCCCATGATGATGTTATCAACAACGCGTCGGAAACTTCATATACATCGCTAGATAACTGACTCTGATCAAGCCGTCCGAGTACGTCGACATGATTTGACAAACCCCTACTCTTGATCTCAGTGACAAACCAGCTCATCTCGGGTCCATCACCTGCTACGATCAACTTTACTTTTAACCCATTTTTCAATGCGAGAGCTAAGATATCGACTACATTATGAAATTTCTTCTGTAGCCGTTCCAATCTTCCGACGTAAGCAATTGTTATCAGGTCCTGATTACCATCCCTTGGCTTCAGCATAGAAGGGATCTTGACGCCATAAGGTGCATATAACACCCGATTATGTTCGATTCCAGAACATTCCCGCACCAATTCCTGTAAAAGCCGATTTGTACATATCACACTATCGACAACATCACTATACGACATGGTGTCGTACACAAAATCCGATTGAATTCCATGTAAGGTAGCAACTACTTTCGGAAAACCACCATGTTTAAGTTTGAGACGCCGAACAGCAGCGTACGTGTCAATGATGTTCACGACCATTACTATATTTGGACTGACTATAGATATAGCCTTCGCGATCGCATCTATTCTCCCTTCAACTGAACCCGTTCTATTTTCTATCGAAATGGCATTGTCGTAAGGATGTGCAGAAAGATATGCGTTCACATCATGATATCGCCCCGATACCAGGCCCAAAGTGACGTGCCATCCTAACCGTCTTAATCCCGGCATGAGGTAATCTAACCAGGTTTGTACGCCGCCCAACGTGTGTGCGGACGGAGCAATAATCATAACCGTGCGGCTACTCATGCCAAGACCCAACTGTCATCTATCAACGAACCATCATCTCGGATATCCTACCAGCCATTGCATGGGGCCAGGGCGCCCCTCATCCATGAGCCACTGCTTCAAGAATGCCGGCATATAGAATCTACAAGGAAAGTCGCGCACGATTCGATTTTTGCTGGTGATAATTTCGATGGTGTGAGTGTCTTGGAAGCGACTGCAGAGCTTGTCGATACAACCGGGTCGGCAAAAGTCATGACTTTCGACTATTACAACGCAACCCCCTAGTCCACGCAATACTTCTGGCTCCAATACATCTAACTCCGCCCCCTCTATGTCCATTATCAGCAGCTGAACGGCATCATTCTTCAGCGTTTCAACTAGATCCTTTGGTGTACAGGCACCACGAATATCAAGGTGGTCAGCAATGCTGTTGAGATTCGCATTCTTCACAATAAGCTCCCGCCCTTCCGTAGTCAGCTCATATACGATTACCTTGTTGACTCCCCAAGCAGCGGCCAATCCGACAGCATAATAACCCTCCGCGCCCCCGATATTTAATGCAACTGAAGGTTGCATGCGCTCTATTTCGCCCAACGTGTCCTGCAATTCCAATTCATAGGTACCCAGCAGCTTCGCTATCTTTCCACCGAATACTTCTTGTTCAGAAAATCTGACCGACCGAAAAGGCCCTGAAAAGATTCGACCCCGAAGGTGGGCCATTATTAGCCAGGCACCGCATTTTTCGATGGACATTGCGACATGCCGCACCACCCTGTGCTTCAAGCCTCGTAAAACATTCAGCATATTTCTATTCAAAGTAGAATTACTACTGAATAATTCTGTGAGTCTTACAATGGACAATCAGCAATCCATCTTCGTTCTTTCGAATTCGATCGTCCCAATGCTCTAACACCTTTACCCTTCTTGCTTGCTGATTCCAACACCATCCACCGAGTAAGTCTGTAGCTCCAACTCCGATATCAAATATCCCGGGCTTCAATGTGTGGTCCGAATATAAAAATGTCGATTTGAACTTACCTATGGGGATGCAAGTGAATGCCTGAAGATCGTGATTAGAAAACAAGATAGTTCCATCATGTGAAACACCCAATATGATTGCAATTGGGTCTGAGTTCTCAAACAACTCCCCTTCTACTTGAATTTCAAATGGCAACATCGGGTCAATAACTGATACAGATCTATTTTCCTGATATATGTTTATGAGCCTAAGACTCAACTTCGAACTAAGAGAACCTGAAAATGTCAGCGGATCTACTTGAGTAATTGATTCTGACGCGACTTCCTGCATATAGTGGTCGACGGACTGCGAAATATCTCCAATAAAGGTCATCGATCCCTTGTCTAGAACCATACCCTTGGTGCACAAATTCCGAATCGCCCCTAAGTCATGCGATACGAATAAAATGGTGCGCCCCCCTTTCGCCACAGATTCCATCTTCCCCAGGCACTTTTGTTTGAAAGCCACATCCCCAACAGCCAAAACTTCATCTACTATCAAAATTTCCGGTTCGAGATGAGCTGCTACGGCGAAGGCGAGCCGCACAACCATTCCTGATGAATATCTTTTCACCGGCGTATCTATGAATTGTTCTACTCCTGAGAAATCTATTATTTCATCTATTTTTCTTTTTACTTCACTGCGTTTCATCCCGAGGATAGTGCCATTCAAAAATATGTTCTCACGACCCGTCAATTCCGAATGAAAGCCTGTGCCAACTTCCAACAAGCTACCGACTCTTCCCTTTATTTTTACGCTTCCCTCTGTCGGGGCGGTAATTTGCGACAAGATCTTGAGCAGGGTACTTTTCCCAGCTCCGTTTCGGCCAATTATTCCTAGTATTTCTCCTTCCTCTACTGCGAGATTGACGTCTCGTAGCGCCCATATCTCCTGGCCACCTCGATTGCCGTGATCTTCCAACCCTATCTTCAGTGTCGGGTCGGGTTTACCCCTGATACGTGCAATCATTCGATTGACGTCCTCGCGCAGTGTGCCACCACCGATCAACCCGAGGCGGTAGTGCTTGGACAGGTGTTCAATCGATATGACCGTACCCGACATGTTGCTAACCTGATCTATACCGTGTCCATGAACGTTCGCTCTACCCGATTGAAAAGAACGACACCAAGATAAAGAAACAAGACGATTACAACTAAACCATAGGCGAGATGAGTTATGCTGACCGTGCCCACACCAAGATAGGAATAGCGGAATAGTTCCACAATCGGAGCTATCGGATTCAAGCTAGCCCAGAATCGCCACTTTTCTGGCAACGTGGACAGTGGATAAATAATCGGGCTGGCATACATCAGCAATTGCGTTCCGAAGGTCACAAGGATCGTCAGATCACGGTAACGAATCGTTAATGCCGACACTGCCGCTCCGAGGCCGAGTGCGAACATGGCCATCATTAACAGCAGAAGTGGCGTGGCCAGCACCCATAGATTGGGTGATACATCGACGCCACGTAGGGAGAAGAATGCAATGAAACACAATAAGAAGAAAAACTGAATACCGAAGGCGATCAAATTGGAAATCAGAGTTGCGACCGGTATTGCAATTCGTGGAAAATATACCTTGCCAAATATATCCACATTCCGAGTAAATGTACTGGAAGTACTCAAAAGAACTGTCGAAAAGTAATTCCAGATCACGGTGCCTGCCATGTAAAACAAGAAAGGCGGCAGTCCATCGGTAGATATCTGTGCAATGTGTCCGAACACGATGGTAAACATGACGGCGGTCAACAATGGCTGAATGAAATGCCATGCGGGCCCCAAAATGGTTTGCTTGTACTGCGCGACGAAGTCCCGGTGGACGAACAGGTATACTAAATCCCGGTAGCGCCAAAGCTCTCCGAGTTTCAGATCAAAGGCATGGCCATGGGGCTCGATCACCTGCGTCCATTGTGTATCATTGCTGGCACTTTGAGGCATAATTTTTCCTTTTGGCTATTACCCTTCGACCTTTGTAAACCAGCCTTTCATATGCAGCTCTGCTTTTAACCCCCATATCGGCTGCCCTATAGGTGACGTCGGCCAGGCCTTTTTAAGTCCCATAGTCGTAGATTGTGCTTCCAATAGGAATCGGATGATAAGACAGGACCCCAAGCTCGCCGCTTGGATCGATCGCCGAAATAATTGCAGGACAAAAGGGTGACTCTTGTAAAACTGATAACCCGCTATAAGATCTCTTTCCGCTGATTATTTCAGCCTGGGTTTGCACTAAACAGCTCGACCCTCATTGCTCAATGATTTCCCTATATATCTCCATTGTCGTGGCCGCGTTTCTTGCCCAGTTAAATTGTTTCACATGATCCAAACCTTTTTGTATCTGTGCTTGCCTCAAGCTCTCGTTTTCCAGTAGGGCTTCAACGCCCTCGGCTAAACCGACCACGTCATCTGGAAGCGCCATCAATCCCGCTTCTCCTACGACTTCCGGCAAGGATCCTGCACACGACGTGACCACTGGAGTTCCAGTGGCCATGGCCTCCACTGGGGGCAATCCGAAGCCCTCGTACCAAGAAGGAAACAACAGACAATCCACAGCGTTGTAAAGTTGGGGCATTCTATCTGAGGGGAGATCTGTTAAATATGCCACTTGATGCTGAAATGAACTGCTTTCAATTGCCAGCTTCCACTCCGAGCTACTACGCCCTAAACGAACAAGCCATATGGAATCGCCATACCTATGTTGCAAACGCTCCATTACTCTTATACTGGTCACCTGATTCTTGTAAAACTGCTGGCCGGTGATTAATACTAATTTGACGTTCTCCTGCGGCAACCCTAAAGTGACTCGACATTCCTTCCTTTTCTCCTCAGAGAAAGGTTGAAAATTCGAGTTAACCCCCAAATACACCACCTTGATAATCTCTGGGTCGCATCCGCAGTATTTAACGAGGTCATGTTTGGTGCTTTTACTAGTCGCAATTATGCGTCGAGCCCTCTTATAATGCCGAGCTGTCCACTCACTCAACCATGGTCTTCTGTTGACTTTTACTCCACGTATCTTTCCGATGCCTCTCAGTATGGGGATCACATCATGTACTGTGAGAACCGTTCTATTTGGGTCCAGAACACGAAGTAGATGTGCGTATCCATGATCAAGAATATGATTGAGCATGCCGCATGTTTGTCTTGTTTGAATGGGAAAGTCCACGTAGCGACTCACCCGCATACGAAAGTTAGCAAGTTCTGGCAGTCGATCCGCGAGGCGGGAGATACGTGGCCGAAATTCATCAAACTCGATCCAATTCTGGTCCAGTCGGCGCAGGTTTGCCTTAAGATTATCTGCGTACACCTCCATGCTATTACGCTGGTCTTCGACGTAGCCACGAAAAAGAACTATCTTTTTTAAACTTTTCACCTGGACGTTAGCTCCGACATTATGGAATCTAGAATATTCGTTGATCCAACTTGTCCGTAGGTAACGCAGCGCAGCCACCTATACTGAAATATCCCTCTCGCTATTCGAATGTCAACGGGAAAGCGCTATGCCCCTCACGGCGCGTCCCAAAAAGCATTCACCGACTAATACGCTGATTTGTTTTACGCACATCCCATGAGGATCCAAAATGGGCGAGTTTAGGTGATCTCACTAGTTTTAAATCTTGTTAACTTCGCTCGGATAATTGACTTGTAAAATTTTAGCGTTTCGCCGCCCACCCGATCCCATCCATACTGATTTGCTGCTCCGACCGCCCGGCTTGAAATCTTCGCTGCTCTATTTGGATCGTCAAGAAGTTCCAAACAGCTAGTAACCATAGCGCCGCTGTCCCCTGTAGGTACTTTCAATCCCGACACATTATTTAATATGACATCCCTCATACCGCCGTTATCTGCGGCAATAACACACAATCCTCTCGACATAGCCTCTAGAAGTGATTTTCCAAATCCCTCGAAAAACGATGGGAAGAGGAATATCCCGTGCTCATCATAGATTTCTCGTAATTTCTCACGGGGCATCCAATCAAGGAACCGCACCCTGGCCCTGATAGACGGGTCCAACAATAACCGCGCGTCATCATGGTGCCTCTTCGCGCATACCCATGTAATTGATATATCGTCCCGCATTTTGGCTAAATCGCTGAACACCCTTCCAAGTATCATCGGCGCTTTGACAAACGCAAATTGTCCAACGTAAAGGATTCGGCTAAGGCGTTTCGCGCAAAATGGATTATCCATCTTCTTATAGTAATCCGGTTGTGACTGAGGGATAACCGCAACTCGTCTAATATCGACACCTAACTCAGTTACTAGAAAATCTCTACATTGAGATGCGGAAACAATATGCCCGTCTGCATAACGGGCAATTTGAACATAATGCCGGCGCAACAGCTTCGAAAGAACTGAACTCGCCATTGCGTGAGGCTGATTGGGCCTTCGGATTTCATATAATTCCCTCCACTTCGATAAATCTCGCAAAACCCTCGACTCGAAGCCGTGTGATCGATGTATGAAAACACTGCCTTTAAATCTGTCATGTATAATTCGGGCTGCCAGATAGCCGTGTGATTGATTTACATGAATTACATCATACCGTTTCGCGCCCAGTTTCCTCAGCATCGCACTCCTATAAGAGACCGGGAGCTCTATCAGGTAGTGCAAATTTCCATGCGCTATTCTGTGAGATAAGTCGTCGGCCCACACTTCGTCCACCTGGCAACCAAGTTTTCTTAACTCGCCAATCGTTTCAATTTCCGTCCCAGAGGCACCCGAATATGGCTCGGGTTTCACATCGGCCATAAACAATACGTTCATCGATTGCACTTGATCATACGCTTGATCATCGGACATTTATGAATCGAGTATGACGAACAAAGTTATCCGGCTGCCACTCTTATGCGTACCTACTTTCCATATCAACACTTATTTCATGACGAAACTCTGTATAACACGAGCCCATGCACGCCAGAACATCGGTCTGGCTTTAATGGCACTCCTAAAATATTCATAGCAGCGAGTATCTTTGTTCCGCCTAAGACTTTCGGCGATATGATATAGTGCCAAAGCGTTGTTATTTCTTGTACTTGTTGTTGTGGTCTCATTACAAATCTCAGAAATCTCCATCAGGTTCGCAGTATCATCTTTGCCTTGCAAGCGCAAAGATAATGCCTCTCTGGATAATCGGCCAATTGATTTCTGTTTCTTCCTGTTCTCGGCGCTCAAGGAATCTGCAGTAACCCGAGCTTGATACAGAGATTCATCGACAATCTGGAACTTGCCGAAACTGGCCATTCGGTACCATAAATCCCAGTCTTGTCCATAGAAAAATTCCTTTCTATAGCCTCCGGCACTGTTATATGAGTTTCGTCTGCACATCACAGAGCCGTGGCATGTTGGGCCATCGATGACGCCCCATTTCTCTTTTTCAGAGAGTATCCAGGTGGGCGTAATTGCATTCGCGTTTCCCTTGCTTATGTACAAAAACTCTTTCTTTGGCCCGACGAACTCAGTCCAGCATGAAACAAATGCTAACTCTCTTTTATTACACAGCACCTCCAGTTGTCGGACGAGTCTGTGGGGACGTGATAGATCTCCAGCGTCTTGCCTTGCAATAAATTCACCTTTAGCTTCTGCGCATCCACGAATCAGTGACCTTGTAAGGCCATGATTCTCTTGATCTAACACTCTGAGTCGTCTGTGTTTAGCCGAACATTCTCTCAATATTGTCGGTGAACTATCTATCGAACCATCGTTTACTACGATGAACTCAAGATTCACACCTCTCTGCGAAAGAATACTATCCAGGGATTCCGAGAGAATTTCCGCGTCATTAAAAACACTCATTACTACGGATACGAGTGGTAAATTATGCGTGGTATGCTGTCTTGCAGATTCCATGAACGCCAGCCAATCACATTCAGCTTGATACGTGTGCCACCATTTGATGGAATATCAGATTCACTTGGGGCCACTCACCATTGGCAGTCTCGAAATTTCCCACACGGCACAATTTATCGACGAATGTGCGCCATCTTTCTTAGACTGATATGACCCGGTTTTCGGGCGATTCATGGTATGGCGCCGGACTGCCAGGGCGAGGAGGGAAATCAAAATTGGGAACATGGTCTCTCACAATGCTCAGGTGGTTTGTAGACGCTTACCGTCTACAAACTTTGCCCATCGCAGAAAGATACTTCCGAGATGCGAAGTCAGATGAAATCGTAGAAACTTCGCTATTCGGCTATCGTCTTCCTCTTCAGGTGGCTCGGTCGAACCCACATCGTCTACTTTGCCTTCAGCGAGAGCGGTTCATAGCTGAAAGGTATCTTCTCTTCGACCTACTAACTCCTGGCGACACAGTTGTGGATGTCGGGGCAAATATTGGTTACTACCTTCTTCTATTCCAGTCCAGAGTTGGGAGCCGAGGCAGAGTTGTCTGCATAGAGCCAGACCCAACCAACTTAGAAGAGTTACGGCGTTGCATTCAAGTAAATAGATTTGACAATGTCCACATTCTGGAAGCGGCAATTGGTGACACGCGCGGGACGGCCCGCATCCGCGAGGGATTAAATAGCCGTGTCCTTGTAGGCTCTACCAACGGGCTGGCTATCCCGATGATTACCCTGGATGAACTGGTGGACCGAAATCCAAAATTGGTCAAGATCGATATCGAAGGCTTTGAAGGTCAGGCCCTGTGCGGGGGTCAGGAACTCATGAAAACGCTAGCACCTAATCTATTCATCGAGGTGCACCCTCGCCTGCTTGAATACGGCTACTCGGTATCCGATGTAATCGATCTGGTGCGTCCAAACTACAAAGAAATACTATTCCATAAACCAGGTACAGCCGGGTCAATCATTCAAAAGTTAAATACAAGGTATCAACCTGGAGGGGGAACCGAAATGATCCGCTCAGAGACCGCTTTGCTCGAGGCCTGCAGGTCGGGGCGTATAGTGGATCCCTTCTGGATGATTTGCAAAAATTGATTTGAGCTGCAAGTAAGTCCAGCGAATCGATCTGGTCGTTTGATTGAATCTGGAGATTATTCTGGCTGGCATGTGTTCAAGCATAATTTAATGGGAGCATCCGTCCTGGCGCCGTATCAGCTGACTGCCCAGAACGAGTAAATCCATGTTTGTTCGCATGAAGCAATCAACTGCCTCTTCGGGTCTGCATACTATTGGCTCATTTTCATTAAAGGACGTATTAAGGACAATTGGTACGCCAGTCAAGGTATCAAATGCCTTAATGAGTTCGTAAAAAAGGCGATTTGCTTCCGAAGTAACTGTATGCACGCGACCAGAACCGTCGACATGAGTCACAGCCGGTACGCTCGTGCGCTTCGATTCTCTGATTTGTAACACCTTCATCATGAACGGCACGTCGTCGTCTTTCTCAAACCAGTCAAACACTTTGTCTCGCAAAATGGACGGGGCAAATGGTCGAAATGATTCACGGCGCTTGATTTTTAAATTGAGAATATCTTTCATATCTGCCCGACGAGGGTCACCGAGTATTGAACGATTACCGAGAGCTCTAGGCCCCCATTCCATCCGTCCCTGAAACCAGCCAACAACCAAGCCATCCGCAATAGCTTGGGCGACTGTCCTGCACAAGACATCTTCAGCATCTATCCTCGTCACGGTGCAAGCTGAATCAACCAGCTCACTTTCTCTTGAAGAGAGAATGCCGGTGATTTCATTGTCATCGAAACTCGGCCCCCAGGAGGCATGAGGCATTTGTCCCCGGTCAATGCTCTCGTCGTTACTTCTCGCAGCGGCCACAAACGCAGCCCCTACAGCGCCACCAGCGTCACCAGCCGCACTTTGTACGTAGATGTTTCTAAAGGGAACATTATTAGTGATTCGACCATTGGCAACGGAGTTCATCGCACAGCCGCCTGCGAGAACAAGATTTTTGCACCGGCAATGTTCATATGCCGAATTCAGTAGGTGAAAAAGCGCTTGTTCATACATCCATTGTGCTGAACGGGCAATGTCCATATGTCGCTGGCCAAGCTTTTCAGGTTCCCGTCGGGCAGGACCAAGTAAGTCAGACAACTCCCGGGTATACAGCGTCTCGAATACGGGCACACCCTCCGCCCAGGAATAGTCAACCTGTTCTCGCCCATGTCGAAAAAAGGCCAGATTCAATTCATACTTACCGCCGTCTACCAATCTGACGATCTTGCGCATCTCGTTCGTATAGGCGAGCTGCCCGTAAGATGCGAGGCCCATCACTTTGAATTCGTCTCCATAGTTGCCGAATCCGAGATACTGGGTTATAGCCTGGTAAAATACCCCCATGGAATGTGGAAACCAGACTTGGCTGATGAGGTCGATATTTCCGTCCCTGGCATAACCCCAAGCTGCGCTGGCAAAATCACCAAAGCCGTCAATCGATACGGCGACTGCTTCGTCAAATGGACCCGCGTAATAGGCAGAAGAAAGGTGAGCAAGATGATGTTCCACGTGGACAATCTCTCCGGCAAAAGTCTGAGTGGGAGATGATTGTGTCAACTGCTCTTTTATGCCGGATCGGCGCAGACGGTTCTTAAGTTTTCCGAGTAACAACGATGGTCCGGGGCGATGAGAAAAGATGTATCTGATTTTTCGACGTCGATTTGATCTGGAATCTGAATTGACCGCCACCTGAGAAACATCGTCCAGACCAATGCCAGCGGACGACAAGCAGTATCGAATCGATTCAGATGGAAACCCAGCCCAGTGCTTGATGCGTCGAAAACGCTCCTCTTCGACACAAGCGATCAACTTTCCATCTACAACAATGCAGGCCGAAGAGTCTGCATGGTAGGCGTTTAAACCAAGAATTGCTTTCACGCTAGGGGAGATATCCGCGTCGGAGGCTCAGCCGATTCACTCGAACGCTCTGAACCAGAGCGCTTTTTGAATCAACCATTCCGCGATCAACCGTTGCCTAACGTACTTCAAACCACGAATCCCATTGCGCCATAGCCCCTTACAAAGCAGCAAATAAACAGGTGGGAGAACAATACTCAATAGCGGGATACGTCTTAGTTTTCCGCTCATCGAGAGAGCTTGCCATGAACTTCTTTTTATCTTCTCCGCCTCCAAACGGGCGTACCCAAGTTGGCTGACATACCACCGCTCCCAGGATTTCCGGTCATCATGAAAAATGGGATGGATGAGGCGTCGAGTCGAATCGGGCAGTAACAGTCGATGGGCATGTCCGTCCTGAACATACTGCCCGAGTTCTGCGCGAAACAGTACGGTGTGGGAGGGGTATAAGGATGCCCTCAACGGTCTTCCGTCAATGCAATAAATAAAATGAGCCTCGTATCCCGCAACGTCGCTATCTGGGTTCATCTTCCCCAATTCATCCACCAAGTCGCCACTAAGTAGATAGTCTGCATCGAGTGCAAGCACCCAATCACCCTTTTGCGCTGCTAATTCAATTCCAGCATTCCACTGATTGGCTAAACAGTCAAATGATCTCTGGCAGAATAATACGTTCGAGAATGATTTCGCGATCTGTTCCGTCCCGTCGTCGCTGTGACTATCAAGCACGACTATTGACCGGGCCCACTCGAGTCTTGAAAGTGTTCGATTCAGGTTCGATTCTTCATTTAACGTCAGAATCACTGGGACGATTTTGTCATACATGATCGGTAATGATCGTTTCGTATTCGCTGGCCATTTGTCTGGCTACTCGTTGCCAGGAATAGCGAGTAGAAGCCAAGCGTCGGCCATTCTCCCCCATTTCCTGACGTCTGTCCGGATCACTCAATAATTTCCCGATCGCTCGACCTAGTGAGTTAGGGTCGCCCGCGATCACCAGGCCAGCGTCTGATTCCGCGATTGCTTCAGCAAGCCCGACTTCCGGAGTGACTACAACCGGACAACCCATGAACATGGCTTCCAGCACCGAAATTCCAAAGTTCTCGGAGTACGAAGGCAGGACGAACAACTCTGCATCACGAAACAGGCGCCACTTAGAATCGCCTTGTACCATGCCCACGAAACGAATCCGGTCTGCGACACCAATTTTCGTCGCCAGGCGCTCCAATTCGATTTGGTACGATTCTTCGTCGTTGCCGGCAATCAACAAAGTGATGTCCGGCACGTTCTTCCAGGCCTTAATGAGACGGTCCAGGCCCTTCTTCCAGCTGATGCGTCCGAGGAATAATGCGAACTGTTCGAGGCCGGGAAAATCATCAGCACGTTTGAGTAAATAACCACCGGGTCCATCGACCCCGTTTGGTACCGTCCATACGACGGGTAAGTCGAAATCAAATCGGCGTAACTCTTCTAGCTCCTTGTTGGCGGTCACATGAACAGCGCTTGCTGACGCAAGTGTATGGCGCTCGATGAATTTTGCCCAAGTCGATTTCAAGAGCCTACTTTTTCTTCGAATCAAATCTCTCACCAGCATGCCACGTGGTGATACGACATAAGGAATACCAGAGCGTTCGGCGACTCTAGCTGCAGCCCAAGTCGGCCAGAGAAAGATAGAGTGTATGTGCACAACATCAAAACTCGGGACTACCTGCAACAGTGCCCTTTTCATACTTGGTGACCAGTATAAACGTCGCAGAATTCGACTTGGAAAGTACCAGACCTTCACACCGTCTACATCTACTGACTGAAACAGAGGTACTTTGCTATTGCCACCTCCATCTACATTTGTGGTAATTACATGTACCTCATGCCCCAGCGCATTCAACGCTACACATAATCCGTGCACAGACACGATTGGACCACCGTACCGAGTGGCCGGCAAGTAGGTAGGTACCACATGCAGAATCTTCACTTGGCGTAGGGAAATCGACAATCAGCGACCACCTGGGCCAACGTAATCTCGGTTTTCTTCAGAAACCCGGCAAACGTGACGGGCAGTTTGTGCTCTTCTGTACACTGGCTGGCGTGCTCCATCAGCTCACCGACACCGACCAGGATGATTTGGCGGTGCTATGAACCACCATATGTGACATCTAATCGGATGCATCGCTATGATTGGAATCTTCACCACGAAACACCACGCACAGACAAATGCCTGCTAACCCGGATACGCGTAGGCCTTAGCATCGCTACTGGACCCAGATCGCCTACCGCGGTTCACGGTAAGAACTACCTCTGATATTGCCATGGAAAAACCGAATATCCATCCCAAGATCAGCAATACAAACAAGTCTCCAAGGATCTGCGTAGCGACAATGAATATCGGTATGTTCGCACCAAGAAACGCTACAAGCCCAAGAAGAAATGGAACGATGGGGTGATCTAGCCGAGCAACCTCGGGTATCAGTCGTCCCAAGTAAAGTAACAGCGCTCCTACAATCCAGAATACCAGGACCAGACCGGGAATCCCCAGTTCAGCAACGATTTTTCCCAGACCACCTTCACCGGCGCCGCCAAAACGGCTGGCACCGCCTCCAAAATGCCGCCCCCCTTGGCTGGCTACGCCAATTCCCCCTCCAAAGTATCCGTACCTGTTCACCGCCCAACCGATCGTACCGAGCCCGAGTTCGGCAAATCTTTCTTCCGCATCCCCAAATACTGTAGCCCCACGCTCTACATACACGTCAAATCGCTGTCTTTCTGCCGTCGAACTGTCCAATACTCCAAGCACGCCTGCGATACCCAGCACCCCTGCCATGATGGATGCAATTACTATCATCCTTCCAGCCTCGTGCCTGTACGCCAACAGCAGCGTGCCGTATATCCCTGCAAAGATGAGCACCTCCATCAACATCTTCCGGCGGCCGGTGAGCAGCCCAGCCGATAGAAGTAATAGTACCAATACAGCGACCGCCATCTTGGGCCACCGAACAACCCCCGAAATTGTCAACACCAAGATCAGACTGATCGCTGCAGCTGCATGCCAGGCAGCACCTTCGGTGCTTCGCAAGAAGCCAGGATAGGACTCCAACACCCCACCTGGCACATTGATAAGCACACCCGTTCCGACCTCCCCGAGCAGCGGTGACTCGACACCACTGAATGACAGAAAAATTCCACTAAGCATCAGCAAGGCACAGATCACATAAAATTTCACAAAGCGGACCGCGAATTCAACTCGCAGACCATAATAGTATGCGATCAAGAACCCCGGAAGAGGTGCCAGGTAGGACAACAGACCGATACCCACGAAAGCGAAGTTTCCGTACCGGACAAACGAAACAATTGACTCAAATGCGAGCCAGATCAGAAAAAGAATCAGTGGAATCCTAACCGAACTTCGAAGCAAACGAATGTCTGCAAAATTTACCAATCCGTATTGCCGCACGAAGCCCACCGCAACCGCACCTAAAAATACCCCGACAATAACGACAAAGTAAACTGGCTGATCTGGAACTACTTTTCTTACTGTGTCGGAAAGAAATCCGACCAATACGCAAACCAGCAAACCGGCACGCCAGTCCGCAACACATACTGCTAATCCACCTACGGCGAGAATAGAGACTATAAGAAGCATGCTAGAAAATGAGAGCGGAAAAGTTACAGTGATTTCTGCAGAGAAACATACTTAGGACCTCGCATGAAAAGCCACAATGCCCAGGTCAAACCGGACAGTTCCGACAAAAGTGTAACTGGAATCCACCACGGCCGAGCCAAGTGATGTCTCGTATGCACCGCGTATAGAGGGCCGAGTACTATTTTTCTAAGCCGATGATGGGCCTGCTTTACCATTAACAGGTAGTAGTATTGACCTACACAGTGCGCAGGCCATATCGATCGCAAGTGCCTGCCAAAGCTTCTAATTCCACCCGAATCTACTTGCAGATGATTCAAACTTGCAGCCGGTTGGAACAAGAGGTGGAAGCCGGCATGTAGTATACGATTAGCGAATTCCGCTTCAAAACGATAAGCAGCCTTTACGAAGTTCTCATCAAAGCCACCTAGATCTAACGCTAATTGTCGCCTAATCGAAAAATTCCCCCCCATGAACCTTTCGACGTCACATCGCTTACCGAAACTAAAACGAAACGCATCCGGATCACTCGAGCGCCCACCTCGCCAAGCGGTTTCGCTCTCATCTAGTTTCTTCTCCCAAGGTTGAACCACTCGACCGGCGATACATACGATATCCGGATCTTCGTACTCCTTAGCATGTTCAAGAACGAGTTCGGATGTTAACTCGATGTCGTCATCGAGAAATAATACTATTTCCGTTCTCGCGACCTTGAGCGCATGATTCATGGCTTTAGGAATCGAGGGTGCACTGAGTCGGTGCCATACTATGTCACCCCTTGCCATCAGTTTCTCAAGCGCAGCTGCCGTCTCTGCTTGATGGCTGATAGTTTGGTCAATTACCAGGATTTCGCACGCACGATGTTTCAATAACAACAGCTGATTCAATGTGTCAAGAAGACCCCCCCCCCGCCTGTATGTTGGAATGGCAACTGAAATGTCTGGTAAATCCATTGACATTCACCTTGTGCGAATCTTCTCTTTGATT
>Ga0255058_10000837_pt1 | contig 17561 bp, 22 predicted proteins | sample Cases_109_9_MG_FD_188637 | JGI IMG/M metagenome (GOLD analysis project Ga0255058, IMG submission 188637) | Seawater microbial communities from Amundsen Gulf, Northwest Territories, Canada - Cases_109_9 | ecosystem: Environmental > Aquatic > Marine > Gulf | place: Canada: Northwest Territories... | reverse complement strand
AACTACCGGAGCGATCTTCTGCACTTCGCGCGCTACCTCGAGGACGAGGAAGGCGTGCCGGTGCTGGAGGCAGACCGGATGATGGCGCGCCGCTACCTCGGCATGCTGAAGGAGAGCGGGATGGCGACGGCGAGCCTCACGCGCAAGGTGAGCACCATCCGCAGCTTCTACCGCTTCCTGGTGCGCGAGGGCAAGGTTGAATCGACGCCGCTGACCGGCATCGTGGCGCCGAAGCGTGAGCAGAAGCTGCCGACGATCCTCTCAAAAGACGACCTGGACGCGCTGATCGAGTCGGCGGACGAGACGACGCCGGTGGGCCTGCGCAACCGCGCGATGCTGGAGATGATGTACGCCTCCGGCGTGCGGCTGAGCGAGATCGTTGGTCTGAACCTGCGGAGCATCGACCTCGACGAACGGACAGTAGTCGTGCGCGGCAAGGGAAACAAGGAGCGCATGGTGCTTCTGGGCGAACCGGCGGAGAAGACGTTGCGCCGATACCTCGCGGAGGGGCGCCCGAAAGTCGTGACGGGCGCGGAGGAAGCGCTGTTCCTGAACCGCGACGGGAACCGGCTGTCCGGACGCTCGGTGCAGAAGCTGGTGCGGAAGCACGCGCTCAAGGCGGGGCTGGAGTCTCACGTGTGGCCACACCTGCTGCGTCACTCGTTCGCGACGCACCTACTGGACGGCGGTGCGGAGCTACGCGTTGTGCAGGAGCTACTGGGCCACGCCAGCGCGCAAACGACGCAGATCTACACGCACGTGACGGCGGCCCGCCAGCGCGAAACGATGACTCAGGCACGAGCAAAGCTAAAGGAGATCACACTTCGGCGGCTGGAGGAAAGGGCTCGCGAGCGAGCGAAGGGACGCTGAGGTTGTTGCCGGTCCGCTGAAACCTGTAACCTGAATCCATGCGAATCCTGCTGATTAACGGCCCGAACCTGAACCTGCTGGGCACGCGCAACCCGGAAATGTACGGGAGCATGACGCTCCAGGACATCGTCGACAGGGTTACGCAGCGTGGCGGGCAGCTGGGCGCGGAGATCGTGCCGTTTCAGTCGAACTCCGAGGGCGCGATCATCGACTTCATCCAGGCGAACGCACCGGGCGCCGACGGCGTCCTGATCAACGCCGGCGCCTTCACGCACTACAGCCTGGCGATCCGCGACGCGTTCGAGGCGGTGGAGAAGCCGTTCGTCGAAGTGCACATCTCGAACGTGCACGCGCGCGAGGAGTTCCGTCACCACTCGGTCCTGGCGGACATCGCGGTGGCGCAGGTGGCAGGGCTGGGCTGGCGCGGGTACATCGCCGCGCTGGACTCGCTCGTGGGCATCCTCAAGGAACGCCAGTGAGCGCGCCGCGACTGAAGCGGCTGCGCGAGAAGATGGAGGAGCACGATCTCGCGGGCTTCTTCGTCGACTGCCCGGTCGAGGACATCTTCCGGCTGAGCGGCGCGAACCGGCGCTACATCAGCGGCTTCACCGGCTCGAAGGGGACGGCGCTCGTCACGACCGACGGCGCGTTCATCGCCGTTGACTTTCGTTATGTCGAACAGGCGAAGAGCGAGTGTCCCGGCTTCAACGTCTTCCGCACAGTGGGCGCGCTTGACGAGTGGTTCCCTGCCCTGATCGGCGAGGCGAGGCTGGCGGGCAAGCGAATCGGCTTCGAGGCGGCCGATCTCTCCGTGGCGGTGCTGAACAGCTTGCGCCGCGCGATCGACACGCTGCCGGAGCCGGACCGCCCGAAGCTCCTGCAGGCACCGCAGCTCGTGACCGGTCTCCGCGCGATCAAGGAGCCTGAGGAGATAGAGACACTACAGAGGGCGGTCGACCTGGGGGACGCAGCGTTTCAGCACGCAGCCAATCAGCTCGAGCCGGGGATGACCGAGAAGCAGGTCGCCTGGGAGATCGAGCGCTACGCACGCGAGAACGGTGCCGAGTCTATGTCGTTTCCGACTATCGTCGCCGCCGGCCCGAACGGGGCGATGCCGCACGCTCAGCCCACCGACTACGCTCTTCAGGCAGGTGATTCAGTGGTGATCGACATGGGCGTGATCCTCGACGGCTACTGCTCCGACCTGACGCGGACGATCGTCTGCGACGGCGAGGGCGACGAGAAGTTCGGCAAGATTTACGACATCGTGCTGACCGCGCAGCTAACGGCGGAGGAGCTGATCCGCGCCGGGATGACGGGCGAGGAGGCGCACATGCTGGCGCACAACGTGATCGCGGAGGCTGGCTACGGCGAGAACTTCGGACACGGGCTGGGCCACGGCGTCGGCTTGCAGGTGCACGAAGCGCCGAGCGTCGCCCGGACGGCGAAGAAGGAGCTGCTGGACGGGATGATCATCACCGTCGAGCCGGGGATCTATCTACCGGGCTGGGGCGGCGTGCGCATTGAGGACCAGTGCGTGATCGAAGACGGCAAGGTGCGAGCGATGTCGCACGCGCCAAAGCTTGGCGGGTAGCAGCCGAGCGTGACAGAGCACGAGGCGAGCAAGTAACCTAGTGAGGGGCCGTTGAGGCCCCTTAATTTACGCCAAGCGAGGACCATATGTTAGAGGGCAGCCAGCTCCGCAGGGGCAACACGATCGAGATCGACGGCACGCTTTACTCCGTGATCGAGATCGATCACATTAAGATGGGCCGCGGCAGCGCGCAGGTGCGCATGAAGCTGCGCGACATACGGGCCGGGCACATCGTCGACAAGTCGGCGCAAGCGGGCGCGCGGTTCCAGATGGCGCGGGTCGAGAACACGCCGGCGCAGTACCTGTATCCGGAGGACGACCTGCACTATTTCATGAACACGGACACGTTCGATCAGTTCCCGGTGAACAAGGAGCTGCTGGGCGACGCGCTGAACTACCTGGTCGAGAACGGCAGCTGCGAGCTGCGGATGTACGGCGACGAGGCGGTGGGCATTCAACTGCCGGCGGCGGTGGAGCTGGAAGTCGCGGAGACTGACCCGTGGGTGAAGGGCGACACGGCGCAGGGCGGCACGAAGCCGGCGAAGCTGCAGACGGGGATCATGGTGACGGTGCCGCTGTTCATCAACACGGGCGACCGGCTAAAGATCGATACTCGCAGCGGCGAGTACCTCGAGCGCGCGAGCAAGTAGAAAGGCAGAACCGCCTATCTTGGGTGAGCGAGAGCGCATCGCGGTAATTCTCGGGGCGGGAGCATCGTTCGACGTACACAACGGCAGCGTGCCCATCCTCCAGCCCGAGATGAAACCGCCGCTCGCTAAGCAGCTCTTCGAAGCTCGCTTTTGGCACATCGCACAAGGGTACCCCGGCGTTCAGGTTCTAGGTGCAGAGTTGGGAAGGCTTGCTCAGCTTGAAGGCCGGCCGTTCGATCTAGAAGAACGGCTGAGTCAGTATGCATCAAGTAACGACGCGCCGACGCAGAGGCATTTCAAAGACATACCGCCCTACCTGCGAGATCTACTGATCAGGGTAACCATCGAATACGTACCATCACCGACGAACTACCTTAACCTTGTCAGGCGGCTCCTTCATGGCGGATCGCACGAAATCTGCTTCGTTTCGCTGAACTACGACACCCTCCTCGAAAAGGCCCTACAAGCCTATGACGGAGACTTAAAGATCAGGAACCTTGATGACTACGTGGCAGAGGATCGCCGGGCATCGGTCGTGAAAATACACGGATCGACGAACTGGGCGGTCGAAGTGCCAAGAACCGCCGCGGAAGATGGCGGTCTTAATCGCGAGGACGTCCTTCAGCGCTGGGATCCGTCCGACTACGACTCCGACGCGATCACCCTGGACCACCGAAATGACCCAAGTCCGGCGTGGCGTGATGTAGAGTCAGGCGCCTACCTGTATCCGGCATTGACCGCGCCGTTGAGGGACAAGAGCTTCACCTGCCCAAGGGTACATACCGAGAAGCTACGTGAATTCCTGCAGAGTTGCCGAGCATTTCTCGTGATTGGGTCCAGCGGCTTGGACGATGACCTGCTTGGGTTCCTATCCAAGAACGTCCCAACCGGCGAAACGGTCGTCCAGTACGTCAACAATGGGATTGAAGCAACACTTGCCGTTCGCGAACGCTTCGAGGAGAATATCCGCCAGTTTCGCGGCGGGAAGGGACGGTCGGCACAGCCACAGCTGGCTCACGAAGGATTTACAGCCTACCTCGACGGAGGTGATCTGGAAGGTCTCATAGCGGCCAAGTGACGATCGCCGCGGGCGGTTCGCGGGTGCGCGCGGTTACAATAGGCGCGTGCTTGACGCGTACCCCGTTTCCGCGATCTGTCGCTACCTGAAGGAGCTTCTGGAGAGCGACTTGCGGCTCTCGAACATGTGGGTCGAGGGGGAGATCACGAACCTGAGCCGCTCGCAGCGCGGGCACGTCTACTTCACCCTGAAGGAAGACGCGTACCAGTTGCGCTGCGTGATGTTCCAGCGCCAGCACCGCGGGATGCCCCTGGAGAGCGGGGCGCAGGTGCTGACGCATGGCAACCTCAACTTCTACGCCGAACGCGGCGACGTGCAGATCATCGTCGACTTCGTGCAGCCGGCCGGTGTCGGAGCGCGGCAGGCCGAGTTTGAGCGGCTGAAGACGAAGCTCGAAGCCGAGGGGCTCTTCGACGAGGCGCGCAAGCGGCCGCTGCCGGAGTTCCCGATGCGGATCGGCGTCGTGACGTCGCCGTCGGGTGCGGTCTTCCACGACATCTGCAACGTGCTGACGCGGCGCTGGCCGCTGACCGAGGTAGTGCTGGCGCCAACGCCGGTGCAGGGCGCGGACGCCGTCACGGGCGTGGCGGACGGTATCCGCCGCCTGAACGAGGACGGCGCGATCGACGTGATCATCGTTGCCCGCGGCGGCGGCTCGACGGAGGAGCTGTGGACGTTCAACGAGGAGACCGTCGCGCGGGCGATCTACGGCTCGGGCGTGCCGGTCGTCTCCGCGATCGGCCATGAGACCGACTACACGATCGCGGACTACGTGGCGGACGTTCGCGCGCCGACCCCTTCCGCAGCCGCCGAGACGGTCGCGCCCGAGCGGGTGCAGATCTCGCGGAACGTGGAGGCGATGACGAACGCGCTGATCTTCGACGTGCGGTCGCGGATGAACGGAGGCGCGGCCGGGCTCGAGCGGAGCGGCCAGCGGCTGCTGGCGAGCCTGCCGGACGTTGCACGGCACCGAGAGCGCCTGACGTCGAGCATGCGCCACGCCATGAGCGCCGCCCGGCGTGCGGTCGAGCGGCGAGACGAGCGGGTGACGGGCTGGTCGAACCAGTTGCGCTCGCTGGACCCGCGAGCGACTCTGGCACGCGGCTACGCGGTCGTGCAGCTGCGCGATGGGAAGCAGGCGGTGACGAGCGTGTCGCAAGTGAAGGGGAAGGCGAAGCTGGACGTACACGTGAAGGACGGCAAGTTCCCGGCGGAGGTATCGCGACAGTATGGCTTCTAAGAAGGCAAAGGCGGAGGGCTTCGAGGCGCAGTACAAGCGGCTGGAGGAGTCGGTGGCGAAGCTGGAGGAGGGCGACCTGACGCTGGAAGAGTCGCTGGCGCTGTACGAGGACGGTATGAAGCTGGCGAAGGCGTGCCAAGAGCTGCTGAAGGACGCCGAGCTGCGCGTAACGAAGCTGCGGGAGGAGTTCGCGAACGGCCTCGGGGCTATGCGAGACGACACAGAAGAGTACGAGGCCGAGCCGGACGACGCCGACTGATGACCGACGGGCCGCTGATCCGCGCCGACCTGCACAACCACTCTTACTACTCGCCGGACAGTGTCGCATCGCCGGAGCAGCTGCTGCGCCGGGCGAAGGCTCGCCGTATCGACGTGCTGGCCGTGACGGACCACGACACGACGCGAGGCGGCCTCGTAGCGCAGGAGCTGGCGGCGAAGAGGTGCCCGGAGGTGCGCGTGATCGTCGGAGAAGAGGTGCGGACGCGTGACGGCGAGATACTCGGCCTCTTCCTGAGCGAGGAGGTTCCACGCGGCCTGAGCGCGGAGGAGACGCTGGCCCGGATCAAGGCTCAGGGCGGGGTCGCCGGAGCGCCGCATCCGTACGACACGTTTCGGTCCGGGCTCAAGCCTGACGTCCTGGAGCGGATCGCGCCTGAGCTGGACTTCATCGAGGGGCTGAACGCCCGCATGGTGTTCTCGTCAGCCAACGATCGCGCTGTCGAGTTCGCTGAGACGCACGGCATCGCCACCTCGGCAGCGAGCGATGCGCACTCGCCGCGTGAAGTCGGCCGCGCCTACGCGGAGATACCGGACTTCGCGACAGCGGCGGAGTTCGTCGAGTCGCTGCGGAAGGGGCGTCTACGCGGGCGGCTGTCGTCGCCGCTGATCCACCTGATGAGCCGCTACGCGAAGATGCGGCGGGCGCTGGGCTGGAAGCCGCCAGCGTGACGCTGCGAATCGGCTGGTTCGCGACTGCGCGCGGTCAGACGTCGGGCAAGCTGCTGGCCGGGGCGCTGGCGGCGATCGGCGACGGGAGGCTCGACGCGGAGGTAGTTGTCGTCTTCTGCAACCGCGGTCCGGGCGAGGACGCGAATACCGACGCGTTTCACGAGCAGGTCCGCGCCGCTGGCATCCCGCTCGTGACGCTGAGTTCGCGTGAGTTCCGACGCGCCTCCGGCGGCGAGGTCGCGCGCAAGGGCGAGCCGCTGCCCGAGTGGCGTCGCGATTACGACCGCGAGGTGATGCGACTGCTGTCGTCGCACGAGTTCGACATCGGCGTGCTGGCCGGCTACATGCTCATCTTCTGTGAGGAGGCGGCGGCGAAGTGGGACCTGCTGAACCTGCACCCCGCTGCGCCCGGCGGCCCGGCTGGCATGTGGCAGGACGTGATCTGGGAGCTGATCGCACAGGGCGCCGACCGCGCCGGCGTGATGATCCACCTGGCGACGCCGGAGCTGGACGAGGGCCCGGTAGTAACGTACTGCACTTATCCGATCCGGGGAGACGAGATCGACGAGCTGTGGCGTGACGTCGATTCGCGCGGCGTCGAGGCCGCGCGCGCGGAGAAGGGTGAGGAGCTGCCACTCTTTCCGGAGATCCGGCGCCGTGGCGTTCTGCGCGAAGTACCGCTCGTGATCGAAACGCTGCAGGCGTTCGCCGACGAGCGCGTACGAGTCCGCGACAAGCAAGCGGTGAACGCGGCCGGCGGCGTGATCGAAGGGTACGACCTGAGCGAGGAGATCGAGCGGATCGTGGCGGAGTCAGGCTGATCGATCGTGACCGGTGCTATAATCGGCGGGTCATGAGCGAGCCCAACAGGAACCTCCCGGTCAAGCGCGAGCCGTCACAGCCGCCCGCGCCGCTGTGGCTTCAGGCCGCACCGGCGGTCGTGCGCGGCGCGGCGCTGGTGGCCGTGGGCGTGGTGGGCCAGTGGGCGCTGCGAGCCGCGGCGAAGAGGGCGATCACGATACCGTTCCAGGCAGCGAAGAGCGGCCGCAAGACGAGGGCCGTAGCGACAGCCGAAGACGAGCCTGGCCGCATCGTCGCCGTCAGCGAGACGATCGTGCTGCGCCGTCGCGTGATCGTCCGGCGCTGACTTAGCCGCCACCGTCGCGTATATTCGAGGTGTCCCATGAACGTACTCGTCGTTGGCTCCGGCGCGCGCGAGCACACGATTGCCTGGAAGCTGCGCCAGTCACCCAGACTCACTGACCTCTTCATCGCGCCCGGCAACGCCGGCACGGGGGCTATCGGCACCAACCTCGACATCAAGGCTGCCGACATCGACGGAATCGTGGCAGCGGCGAAGGAGCACGGGATCGACCTCGTCGTCGTCGGACCGGAGGACCCTCTTTCGCGCGGCCTCGTCGACCGGCTCACGGCCGATGGCATCACCGCGTTCGGCCCGACGCAGGCAGCGGCGCGGATCGAATCGTCCAAGGCGTTCTCAAAGCGGTTGATGGAACGCGTCGGCATGCCGACGGCCGCCTCGGCGACGTTCGACAACCGCACCGAAGCACGCAACTACCTGGAGGCGAACCCCGGGCCGATCGTCGTGAAGGCGGACGGCCTGGCGGCTGGCAAGGGCGTCTTCGTCTGCGACACCACGGAAGAGGCGCTGGCCGCCGTGGACGCGATGATGGGCGCCGAGGCCGCGTTCGGCGAGGCTGGCCGCACCGTCGTGATCGAAGAGCGACTGTCAGGGCGAGAGGTCTCCGCGCACGCGTTCAGCGACGGGACCAGTGTCGCGCCGATGCCGTTCTCGTGCGACTACAAGCGCGCACGGGATGGCGACGAGGGACCGAACACGGGCGGCATGGGCGCCTACAGCCCGCCAGTGTGGTTGGACGAGGCGCTGGAGCCGTTCATCCACGAACGAATCACTGAGGCCACGATCGCAGCGATGCGAGAAGAGGGATCGCCGTACGCTGGAGCGCTCTACCCGGGCGTCATGGTCACCGACGACGGGCCGCGCGTGCTGGAGTTCAACTGCCGGCTGGGCGACCCGGAAGCGCAGGTGATTCTGCCGCGGTTGCAGTCGGACCTGCTGGACATCTGCTGGGCGGCGGCCAACGGAACGCTGTCTGAGTGCGAGATCCGCTGGTCGACGGACGCCGCGGTGGGCGTCGTCGTAGCGTCGGGAGGGTACCCGGACGACTACCAGACGGGATTCACGATCTCAGGCCTTAGCTCGCTGGACGAAGACGTGCACGTCTTCCACGCCGGGACGGTGGCCGGCGACGATGGAGAGGTGCTGACGAGCGGCGGACGGGTGCTGACGATCGTGGCGATGGCGCCGACGCTTACAGAGGCGCGCTCGAAAGCGTACAGCAACGTCCAGCGCATCCACTTCACGAACGCATACTACCGCCGCGACATTGCCGCTCCGTCTCAGGACGCGCGCGTTGACTAGGCTTGACGGCAGCGCTGCTATGACGTATCCAGAAGCCATGCGAGTATTCCGTTGCCGAAAGTAGCGGTCCTCACCGGGTCCAAGTCCGACGTGCCTATGCTCGACGCCTGCGTTGAAACGCTCGGGAAGCTCGGGATCGAGCACGAGTTGCACGTGATGTCGGCGCACCGGGCGCCGGCGAAGGTGCAAGCGTTCGCGGCGAGCGCGGCGGACAACGGCTTCGAGGTGATCATCGCGGCGGCGGGGATGGCCGCGCACTTGCCGGGTGTGGTCGCCGCGCAGACGGCGCTGCCAGTGATCGGCGTGCCGATCGCGCAGAGCGGCGGATCATCTGTCTCAGGGATGGACGCGCTGCTCTCGATCGCCCAGATGCCACCGGGTATACCGGTCGGTTGCATGGCGGTGAACGGCGCGAAGAATGCGGCGCTCTACGCCGGAGCGATCCTCGCTCTCAAGCACGACTTCGTCCGCGAGAAGCTGCAGGCGTTCCGGGACGAGCAGGCGAAGGCGTAAAGGTCGCGATGACGCAGTTCGTCCACGTCGCGAAGATCCTGCCGGGCCAGAAGGAGGCGTTCCTGGCGACAGTAAAGAGCGGCTTCGAGGGAGCGGCGCCGGCGCTGAAGTCGGCCGGCTTGACGCGGATCACCTGCTTTCACTCGCCCGAGGCGAAATCGGGGGATGGTGGTCTCCTCGTGGTGATCTACGAGGCGAACGACGCCTCGGTAATCGAAGGCCTGTACAGCAACCCGGCGGTGATCGCCGCCGAGGAGCGAAACCACGGGACGCTCGTGACGCCGCATGACCACGATTCCGTGCCAGCGAACGTGCCGTTCCTGACACTCGATCTCACGTAGCGACACTCAGGAAGGCGGCGCACGATGCCGATCACGAAAAACGGAAGCATAGCGGGGTTCGAACGAGCGCCCGGCGTGACGATCAAGACGCTGACGGACGGCGATCGCATGATGCTGCTGGAGGTGCAGATCGCAGCCGGCGCCGTCGTCGCGATGCACACGCACCCGCACGAGCAGACGGGGCGGCTCCTGAGCGGCCGGATGCGCTTCCAGATCGAGAACGAAACGCACGACCTGGAGCCAGGCGACGCCTGGATTATCCCGGCCGACGTGCCGCACGAGGCCACGGGGATCGAGGACTGCCTCGTTGTCGAGGTGTTCTCGCCGCCGCGCGAGGACTACCGCTGAGGCCGACGCTTGTCTGTGGCAGCCAGCACGTGGTTCGCCTAATATAGGTTCCGTGACACCGCCCCTTCTCACCTACCCCGTCCCACCATTGGCGGGCGAGCGATGATCGCACGCTACACGCGGCCGGAGATGGCCCGCGTCTGGTCTGAGCAGAACAAGGCCGAAAAGTGGCTGCAGATCGAGATCGCTGTGTGCGAGGCCTGGGCCAAGCGCGGCGTCGTGCCGGCAGAGTCACTGGCGAAGATCCGCAAGGCGAAGTTCGATCTCGACAAATGGGCCGAGTACGAGCGCGAGATGCACCACCACTTCAACGCGTGGCTGCGCTCAGTGTCGGACTCGCTCGGCGAAGAGTCGCGGTTCATACACTTCGGCCTGACCTCGTACGACGTTGAGGACACGGCGCTGGCGCTGCGCCTGATCGAGGCGATAGAGCTGCTGGAAAAGGGCGTGGCCGAGCTAATAGACGCGATCGCCGTGCGGGCGAAGGAGCACAAGACGACGCCGATGATGGGCCGCAGCCACGGCGTTCACGCAGAGCCGATATCGTTCGGGCTGAAGCTGGCGGGCTGGTACGACGAGATGCGGCGCAACTCACACCGGCTGATCGACGCCAAGGAGCAGATATCGTACGGCAAGATCTCGGGCCCGGTCGGCTCGCACGCGACGGTGCCGCCGGACCTCGAAGATGAAGTCTGCGGCGATCTCGGCCTGATGGTCGAGCCGGTGTCGACGCAGATCGTGCACCGCGACCGCCACGCCTACTTCATCGGAACGCTGGCCGTGATCGCTGCCTCACTCGAGAAGTTCGCGACGGAGATCCGACACCTGCAGCGGACGGAGGTGCTGGAAGCGGAGGAGCCGTTCTCCGCCGGGCAGACGGGCTCGTCCTCGATGCCGCACAAGCGCAACCCGGAGAAGTGCGAGCGGATCAGCGGCCTGGCGCGGCTGATGCGCGGCTATTCGATGACGTCGCTGGACAACGTCGCGCTCTGGCACGAGCGCGACATCTCGCACTCATCGGCGGAGCGCGTGGTGTTGCCCGACGCATGCACCGTGCTGGACTACATGCTGGACCTGTTCACGTACATCATGCGCGGGCTGCAGGTGTACCCGGAACGGATGAAGGAGAACATGGAGGCGAGCTACGGGCTCGTTTTCAGCCAGCGCGTGATGCTGGCCCTGATCGACAAGGGGATGACGCGGCAGGACGCCTACAAGGTCGTGCAGGCGAACGCGATGAAGTCCTGGGAGGCGCGTACGCCGTACCTCGACTTCCTGCTGGACGACGAGCGCGTGACTTCGAAGCTCTCACGCGATGAGCTGGCGTCGCTGTTCGACTACGGGTGGTATCTGCGCCACGTTGACGAGAGCTTCCGGAGGATCGGCCTGTGACCGCAATCGTTACCGAAACGACCCTTGACCTGCCGCTGCTCGCGCGCGGCAAGGTGCGCGACATCTACGATCTGGGCGACAAGCTGCTGATCGTGGCGACGGACCGCATTTCGGCGTTCGACGTCGTGCTGCCGACGGGTATTCCGGACAAGGGCCGCGTGCTGACGCAGATGTCGGCGTTCTGGTTCGAGCGCACGGGCGAGATCGTGCCGAACCACTTCCTCGCCGTCGTTGAGGACACGCATGTGGACGGCATGCCGATCGAACTGCCGCGCGACATGATCGGGCGGGCGATGATCGTGCTCAAGGCGGAGCGAATCGACGTCGAGTGCGTTGTTCGCGGCTACCTCAGCGGCTCCGGGTGGGCCGATTATCAGAAGACGGGCGCGATCTCGGGCGTGAAGCTGCCACCGGAGCTGCTGGAAAGCCAGGAGCTGGCGGAGCCGATCTTCACGCCGACATCGAAGGCCGAAGAGGGGCACGACCTGCCGATCACCTACAAGGACGTGGTCGCGCTGGCCGGCGACCGTGCCGCGAACGCAATGAAAGTGCGCAGCCTGGCGCTGTACAAGTACGGCCGAGACTACGCTCGCAACCTCGGGATCATCATCGCCGACACGAAGTTCGAGTTCGGCTGGCTTGACGACGAGGTGATACTGATCGACGAGGCGCTGACGCCTGATTCAAGTCGCTTCTGGCCGGCCGACGAGTATGAGCCCGGCCGAGGCCAGCGCAGCTTTGACAAGCAGTTCGTGCGCGACCACCTGAGCGCCGTGGCGTGGGACAAGAAGCCGCCCGCCCCGGAGCTGCCGGAGGAGATCGTGGCGAAGACGGCGGAGAAGTACGTCGAGGCGTTCGAGCGGCTGACAGGCCGGACACTGGTGAGGCCGTGAGCGTACTGGCGCCGGAAGTGGCGGAGTTTCTCAAAGGCGCACACATCGCCGCGCTGGCGACGGTGCGGCCGAACGGGCACCCGCACGTGGTGCCGGTGTGGTACGAATTCGACGGCAAGGAGTTCACGATCAGTACGTTCCGCGGCACCCAGAAGCTGCGCAACCTCCAGGCGAAGGGGCAAGCGGCGCTCTCGATCTACACGACGGAGCTGCCCTACCGTCAGGTGACTGTGCGGGGAACGGCGCGCGCGGGCAGCCTGATCGACAACGTCTGGCGCGAACGCGTCGCCGCGCGCTACCTGGGCGAGACGGCCGGTCGCGCGTACGTATCGGACACGTCGGACATGGACCACGTCGCGATCCACGTGCGGCCGTTGACGTGGCACACGGAGGGCTTCGACGTTTAAGGTCGGTTCCCGAGGAGGAGATAGATGCAAGATTTGAGTGAAGTTGTCGAGCAGGCGCGCGGATACTGCAGCCATCAGGCGTCCAAGGGCGTCGCATCCCTTGCGTCGCTGATGGAGCGCACGAGGGCCGACTGGGAACGCTGCCTCGAGGGAATGACCGAGGCGCAGGCATCGTTCGCGCCTGGCGAAGAGTGGCCGGCGCGCCAGGTGGTAGCGCACTTCCTCGAAGTGACGGACGGCGTGAACCTCAGGATCGCGAAGCTGACGGCGGGCGAGGTGCCGGCCTCGACGGAGGAGGCTGAGCTGGCTCGTGCCGGAAAGACTCCGGACTGCGAGACGACGGACAAGATGCGACAGGGCGTGGCGGACGTATTCGACGAGATCATCAAGCTGACGCGAGCGCTGGAGGGCAACGCGTATCTCGAGCGGCAATTCCCGCACTCAGCGTTCGGGCAACTGACCATCCTGGAGTGGATCGCGTTCCAGCGGATCCACGGGATGGACCACATCGGCCAGGTCGACAAGAACAAAGCCGACGCGGGCTACCCGAAGGCGTAGCGGATGTACCTGGCGCGCGTCTACGTCACACTGAAGCCGACGGTGAACGACCCGCAGGGGTTGACGATCGAAGGCGGGCTGAAGTCGCTCGGCTTCGAGTCGGTTGATTCGGTGCGCGCGGGGAAGTACATGGAGATCCGCCTGGGCGCGGCGTCTGAGGCGGAGGCGAAGGCATCAGTGACGGAGATGTGCAAGAAGCTGCTGGCGAACCCGGTGATCGAGGACTTCCGCTTCGAGGTGGACGAGGGTTAGCGGGACGTGGGTGCTCCGTTCGCCCTTCGATACCTCAGGGCGAACGGGACAGAGAGCACTAGGAGACCAGCAGGACTTCGTATATCTGGACAGGCTCCAGGATGCCCTTCAGTTCGGCTGGGCCGACGTCGCGGAAGGTGACGTCCTTGCCAGCGACCAGTTGACGGACCACGTCTGAGACGAAGACCTGTCCGGGCCCGGCCTGGTCACAGATCCGCGCGGCGAGTTGAACCGCGGTGCCAAATATGTCCTCGCCCTCTTTGACCGGCTCTCCTGCGTTGAGGCCTATTCGAACGGCGATGGCGTCATCGGGATTGAGTTCGTTGTATTGGGCAACCTCGCTTTGAATCGATCTTGCGCAGGCGATGGCGCGGGCAGCCGAAACAAATGACGCCATGATGCCGTCACCAGTGTGCTTTACTTCTGCTCCGCCGGTCATCCTCAGACTTCGCCGTACCGCGTCGTCGTGCTCACGCAGCAGCTCCTGCGCCCTCTGATCGCCCAGCCGCTGCGTCAGTTCGGTTGACCCAACGATGTCGGTGAAGAGGATCGTCTGGAGTCCTTCGCGAATGGCGCCGGTCGACGACGGCCCTTCCTCGCCAGCCAGGAAGTCGCGGATGCTCGTGATGATGGGTTCGACGTCGCCCAGGGCCATGACGTGGATATCACCTTCGAGCGGGACGAACCTGGCCCCGGGGATGCGCGCGGCCATCTCGCGCCCCTGCTCGAACGGACAGGTCTTGTCGCCGCGGCGATGGAGGACGAGAGTGGGCGTTCGAACCTGGGGAAGGAGATCCGTAACCGTGAAGTCGAAAAGGCTCTGAAAGGTAGCGATAGCTCCTTCAGCGTCGGCGGCCTGCCGCTGAAAGTCGGCGAATGAGGCCCTGACTTCAGGCGTGAGGCCGGGTATGAACATATCCATGACCGCTGTCGCCCCGTAGCCACCCCAGTCAGCTTTCATCAGACCGACGAAGCCATCGATCAGGTCGCGGAAGTAGGCCGTGGTACCGTCGTGGTAAGAGCCGTAGAGGATGAGGCTGGAAACGTTGTCCGGGTTGGCGACAGCGTAGGCAATTGCGATGGGACCACCCTGAGAATAGCCCATGATGGCCGGGCGTTTGAGGCCGAGCGCTTTGATGATGGCCTCGAGGTCGTTCAGATTCGCTTCCGGCGAGTAATCGGTGATGCCACGGTCGGAGAGACCGGTGCCGCGCTTGTCGTAGCGGACGAGCAGGTGGTTCTCCGCGAGGCGCTCGAAGAGGTCTCGCATGGGCGGGACTTCCCACTCGAGTTCCAGGTGGCTGATCCAGCCGGGAATGATGATGAGGGGCGTGCCGGCACCCATGGTCGCAACGGCGATACTGACGCCGTCAGGAGTGGTGACGAATTGGACGTTCTGCTGCATCGATCTGGCAAGTATATAGCACGCGATGGCTGCCTCGGTACGTTGCTAGTCAGTGGCGAGCCACTCACCGGTGCGCGCTTCGAGGAGCGCTCGGACGTAAGGGAGCATCGGCAGGCCGGGCCAGTCGGCCGGCGAGGCCCAGCGGGCTTCCGTGATCTCGGATTCGAGGAGCTTGAAGTCGCGCGATAGCAGGCGCAGGCGGTAGACGAAGAGGAGGAAGCCAGAACCGTCCGTCGCGCGCTCCGCCCGCCACTCGAGATGCGGATGGAGCACCTCGGTTACCTCGGCCTGGACGCTCAGCTCCTCACGGACCTCGCGGAGGACAGCCTCGTCGGGGCGCTCACCCTCGTCGACCCAGCCACCAACGCTGGACCAGAACCCGTGCGTATCACGGACGAGGAGGAGCTTGCCGTCCTCGACGATTACCGAGGCGGCGGCGATCATCAGCGAATGCTTGCGGAAGTTGTCCGGGTGACGATCCTCGAGCGCCCGCGCGAGGTCGGCCACTAGAGGACGTCCTTAGTGCTGGGCACGTCGCCGGCAGCGGCCGGGTCCAGCGAGACAGCGGCACGCAGAGCGCGGGCGAGCGCCTTGAAGACGGCCTCGGCGCGGTGGTGGTCGTTGCTGCCGGAGAGGAGGCGGACGTGCAGGGTCAGGCGCGCCTCCTTGGCGAACGATTCGAGCAAGTGCCAGAGGTTCTCTGTCGGCAGCTCGCCGATGAGGTCGCGGTCGAACTCGAGAGCGACGTCGGCGTGCGGGCGGCCGCTGAGATCGAGCGCGACCAGCGCCAGCGTCTCATCGAGCGGAACGATGGCGTCGCCGAAGCGCGTGATGCCGCGCCGTTGGCCGAGCGCCTTGTCGAACGCCTGGCCGAGCACGATGCCAACGTCCTCGGCGAGGTGGTGCGTGTCGCGGTCGATATCGCCCGTGGCCTTGAGTCGAAGGTCGAAACGGCCGTGCTTGGCGAGCTGCTCGATCATGTGGTCGAGCATGCCGATACCGGTCGAGACGTCGAACTGACCACTGCCGTCAAGTGACAGCGACAGTGTGATGTCGGTCTCTTTGGTCTTGCGCTTGATCTCAGCGGTGCGCTCAGCCAACGTTCGCTCCTATCTCTGATAACGCATCGACCACGCGGTCGGTGTCCCTGGGCAGACCGACGCTGATGCGGATGCAGTTGCGTAAGGCCGGCTCATCGAAGTAGCGAAGGAGGATACCGCGGTCGCGCAGCCGATCGCGCAGATCACTGGCGGCGATGCCTCTAACCTCGCAGAGCACGAAGTTGCCGGCAGAGGGGTACGGACGGACCCAGTCGATCGCCGCGAGACGCTCGCGCAGGCGTTCGCGTTCGTCGACGACTAGCCGGACGTTCTTGAGGAGGTAATCGGTGTCGTCCAGCGAGGCAAGGATCGCCTGCTCAGAGGCAACGGAGAGGTTGTACGGAACCTTCGCGCGCCAGACGATCTCGACGAGGTCAGGCGGCACGACGGCATATCCGGCACGCAGCCCGGCGAGGCCGGCCCACTTGCTGAACGTGCGGATGACGATGAGGTTGCCGTGGTCCGCCATCAGACCGACGGCGCTTTCGCCCGCGAACTCGGCGTAGGCTTCATCGATGACGACTACGGCGTCGTGGCCGAGGAGCCGCTCGATTTCGTCTGGTTGGACCGCGTTGCCCGTCGGGTTGTTCGGCGAGGCGAGGTAGACGAGCTTGGCACCTTCATCCAGCGCCCGTTCCATGGCGGGCAGGTCCAGCGCGAAGTCCTCGCGCCGGGGCACGGTCACGAGGCGCGCGTTGTGGATGTTGGCGAGGAACTCATACATACCGAACGTGGGCGGCGCATTGACGATGGCGTCGCCGGGATCGAGGAAGAGCGTCGCCGCCATGCCCAGCATCTCGTCAGAGCCGCTGCCGAAGACGATCTGCTCCGGCTCGGCACCGACATAGCGGCCGACAGCCGCACGGACAGCGGTCTGGCCGGCGTCAGGGTAGACGTGGTAGTCGGAGAAGCCACCGAGTGCGGCCGAGACCTTTGGCGAGGCGCCGTACGGGTTCTCGTTGCCGTCGAGCTTCGAAATCTCGGAGACGTCGAGGCCGAGTTCCCTGGCGACGGCCGCCACCGACTCCATCGCCCCGTAGGGCGGCAGGTCGTTTAGGTGTGACCGTATGAGGCCGCGGGCGGAGCGGCGTCCGTCCTGACTCATGATTGTTCGTCCTTCTCATTGGTGAGGCGGGCTTCGATGGCGCGGGCGTGGCCGCCAAAGCCTTCGGCGCGCGCGATCTGAGCGCCGGTCGGGCCGACGTCGCGGGCGATCTCGGCGGTAAGGCCGACGGTGCTGGTTACCTTGAGGAAGTCGTGCACGCCGACCGGCGACGTGAACCTGGCGCTGCCGCCGGTGGGCATGACGTGACTGGGGCCGGCGGTGTAGTCGCCGATGGATTCGGCGGATGTAGCGCCCGCGAAGACGCAGCCGGCGTTACGTATCCGGTCGACGTAGCGCGCCGCGTCGCGGAGGTGCAAGCAAGCGTGCTCCGCAGCGAAATCGCTCGCCAGGTCAAGCGCCTCATCGAGCGACGAGGTGACGACAGCGCCCCGCGTGCTTCGAG
>Ga0255058_10000836_pt1 | contig 17571 bp, 21 predicted proteins | sample Cases_109_9_MG_FD_188637 | JGI IMG/M metagenome (GOLD analysis project Ga0255058, IMG submission 188637) | Seawater microbial communities from Amundsen Gulf, Northwest Territories, Canada - Cases_109_9 | ecosystem: Environmental > Aquatic > Marine > Gulf | place: Canada: Northwest Territories... | reverse complement strand
CATCCCGTATATACCCTCCCGACCCTGTAGTGTCGTGGACATTGTTATAAAAATACTTATGGTGAGTGCCAAGAACTTCAATACCATTACCCGTTGTTCCAGTAATCTCACAGCCCCACATCAACCACCTGTCTGCCCCGGTCGGACTATAAATACCATTATCCCCGGCAGTTGTAATTTTGAGCCTAAAGAAAAACATGGTATCATCACCACTACCGCCACCTTTTATCGCATCTCCCGTTGACCCCTTGAGTTCTAAATCGCTTAGTCCACTATTATCAGAGTTATCAAAGCCAAACACATTGGTAGTTACCGAGTTCCCATCAACAACCGCCTTTGTTTCATCACCAATAGTTGAGCCATATCCTTGAATCATAACATCAACTTGGACAGTAGCAACAGTTACCGCAGTCGCCGCAGTAAGGTCGTACTCCCTACCGGATAATAGATTGACACGTTTATCAGCTACAACAGTCGTATCAACAGCATAGTTTATACCACGCCATGCGCCATTTGCCCCACCATACAACCCTGCCGCAGTACCATTATTGGCGTTTGACCCAACGGTAATTTCGTAGACAGTCGTGGCATCTGGATTAGAGGTCCATGCCGCATTTATCTGAGCATACAGCTCACCGTTTCCATTCCCTGTCGCATCGTAGTCTATAATACGTCGACTCTCGCCTGCCGTGCCTGTTCCGCTTATAATCATAACGCCGTATGTATTATATGTATCATCTGAACCAGATGCACCGGCTTCCAACAGGATGTAATCATTCCCCCCGCCAGTAGCTGTGCCTTCGGGTTTCTCATCTGTTGAAAGCGTGTTGTCTACATAATACTCGGTGTAGGCAAAACAACTACTTACGCAAATGAGATAAATCAGACTTGCGAGCTTGAATCTTTTTATCACTTGGCGTTTCCACTTCATCAATCAATACCTCTTTTTTTATTGTTCGTTGATATTCTCTATCATCATCCTGATACATCTGTTTTAGCTTGTCCTTGTCCTTCTGCTTCATGTCGGGGAAATTATCCTCAACATCATCCTCGAAGATATCATCTATTCTCCACGTCCTTATCTTGTTATCACCGCATTCAACTTCCTTATACTTAATCCCGGCTATTTCGTATTTTTTCTGATGTATCGTGAGGCTACCATCAAATTCAAAATCTGCCTGAAGCTCAACATTGTTAAGGTTGCAGTCGATAAATTTAAGGTTCGTGCAATTCATAAAGACTACCGTGTGCGGGACAGATCGTGAAAAGTTCCATTCGATAAATGTCACATCGTCCAAGTTCTCAATCGTGCCGGTCCAGGCTGAGTTTTGCCTTAACGTATCACCATTCTCAACCGTAACCGGTCCTCGCTCCGATTGTATCGTTTCGCCAAATACTAATTGACAACAAATTAGTAGTAAATTAGTAATTAAGAAAATCTGTTTTAGTCCCATGTTCCCTCGAATGATAGCGTGCATCGTGTTATTGTTCCAGAAACTGACGTTGTTCTCCACCCTATATAATCCCCTGAGTCGATCGTGGGGTTACTCAAACCCCCATCGTCATTGACATTGGTTGTCAGTATTGTTATATCTGTCGCACCGTCAACACCTGCCGGGTTAAGGCCATTCGCGTCACACTCCGTCAGATGCCCTATAACATTCGTCCCGCCTACCTGTACGCCATGAACGGCTGTGATCGTACACGCTGCCGGCACACGCCACAACGCGCCATCAGCAGTAGCGGTGACATTTGTTATTAAAAACGATTTCTCAAAAGTTGTACCGGACCTTGACCAGTTAAGCGTTCCGGCCGTTATTGATAACCCGGTTCCCTCGATATCAGTACAAGTGGTAGTATCCGTTACCGCGTCCACGCCCGCGCCAAAGAAGTCTACTGCCGCGTCCCCAGTAGTCGCTACGGTGTTATCCCCGCTATTCGTCCCGGACGTATTCCCTATAACTGTCGATTCTGCGTCCGTGACAAAGTTCTTATCGGTGTCCTCTGTAATGTCTGCTGTGCCTACCTGAGTAGCGCCTGAACCCCAATCGATATGAGTGTCCTTAATAACATCTGTCTCAGAATCGTTCCAGACTGCATTACCACCTTCTGTAATAGTATCACCTTCCACGCTTAACGCATCTATCGCACCTGTCTTATCCCAAAAATATAGTGTTGCTAACCCGACCTTGATAGTCGTCGGTGTTGGTGCGCCGGGGTCAGATACCCTTGTTCGTATTATTTTAATCCAATATCCCGCTGTGGTATCACCTGCACCGGGGTCGCCATCATTTTTCCATAATCCAGTGATACCAGAAAGTAACCAGATAATATCTCCACTTTGTTGAAACCCATCAGTTCCATCCTCAGGGAAAAACTGTGTCCAGGTATCCGCGGCTGTATTATACCAAAACGTAGCGTTGACATTTTTTGTTGCTCCCGTGCCCATAATGACTTCTACTTCGTCGAATTGTGCGGCTGCACCAAAATAGATTTCATCACTATTAACTACAAATATTTCAAAAGCATCTAAATTCTCTGCTCCCCCACCAGTATCACCATCAATCCAAGCGGACCCACCTGTATGTTTTTTCCCTGCAAACTCTGTCTGTGATGGTGTTGCAAATGTCGCAATACGTTGACGAATGACATCTATTTTTCCAACCGTTCCAATGACTGCAACCACTCCTGCGGGAGTTCCTGTCGTTTCTGCCAGGATAGCGTGATATTCAGAAGTAGATACCTGTGCAGAAGAATCAACATCCATTATAATCTCAGCAAGGGATTGTCCTGCTGTTGAAGGTAGAGTTTCCTCAAGCCGGATACTTCCTATCCCTTTGGGTTCAAGGTGAAGGTCTATATTTGTATCACCACCTACTGCGGTTACTTTAACACCATCACCAGTTGCAGCGTTAGTTATCTGAACATTGTTTACGGCTGAGGGGGCTGTAACAAAAGTTAACAGTTCATTACTATTGGCATCTTCTATTGGTTGAGTATTTATGTTGAAATTACCTGTCATGTCCACAGTTCCATCAGCTAAGAAATCCCCGCTACCGGCCGGAGTCGCAAAGGTAGGAGCTGCTGCGGCGCCGTTTGATTTAAGGAATGTACCGCTTGCCCCTAAAGCTAATTCGGTAACGTCTCCGTCCGTATTACTGTAGAATATTCTCCAGGCGGTCTGGGCTACAAACTCTGTCAAATTCGTATACCCGGCCTCGTAATAGTCGAATCCTTTTTTTTGCACTTCCTCGTAAGGCACAAATTTCCACAACGCGAAACTCGCAGAACCGAAGATAAACACCCCGACTATAAATAACGTCAGTATTTTTTTCATTTTAGTTATATGTCTCCGTTGTTCTGTCGTCCCATGTCCCCGTGTAATCCTGGCCCCCGTCAAGCCATTCGAGAACAAAATCCGTACCTGTATAAGTAATACGCATCATCTTCCATGCCGCCGCAGAAGTAGCGGTATTGGTCGCCGCCCACCCGAAATACTCTTTGCTGTTTCCCGAAATATCGTTGTCGTACTGAATCATCTCGTTCTTTGCGACACTTGTCTCATCAGCATAAGCCAAAATTGCGGCCTGGCGGGGTATGAGGAAATTCCCGGTGGCAAAAATTAACCCCAGGACAACAGCAAACGTGATTAGTATCTTCATTCGCCTAGCTCCTTTTTTAAGTTCGCGACATCTTTTCCGAGATCATTATCTCGGATAAGTTTTTTGACCTGAAGATCCAACTTCTCGATTTCCTTCTTCCTGGTGTCAAGGGCATTGTTCTCCCGGCCAAGACCTTCACGCTGCAAACGAACTTTGTCTTTAAGAGCCGCGACCGTCTTTTTCTCTTTTTCTGCGTCCTCGATGAGAGCGTCGAGTTTTTTCTGCCGGTCCTTAATGCCACGGTTCAAATCAATTGTCTCTTGCCCGAGCTTTGCAGCCTCATCCTTTTTAGCGGTAAAGCGCTCTTTGATCTCCTTCACCTCGTTCAGCGTCTTAGCCATTGCTTCCCGCTTCGCCTCTGCTTTTTTTAATGCTTCGCGCTTCGCCTCAGTCACTCGCTCGGCCTGATCTTTCTCGACTTCGAGCTCATTGCGAGTTACCTCGAGAGCGTTCTCCTTTTTGGTAAACTCGTCACGCTCTTTATTCAACTGGATCCGATCGCTTTTTAACGTCGCCTGTTTCCTCTCAACGGCCGCTTTTGTTTCTTCAAGCTTTGCTACCGCTTCATCCGACTCTTTTTGGGTCGTTTCCATAGCCTCTTCCCGATCAGCTATCTCACGATTCCACTTATCATAGCTTGACTGCTTGCGCCGACGCTCTGCCTCTAAGACATGCGCCTTCCCTTCAACCTTCGTCAGCGCAGCCCTCTGCCGGGAGATGCGCACAGCAATATCCTCATTCTTTTCTTGCAACCCTTTGTTCTCTTTTTTAAAACCTCGATTTTCATTGCGGAGCTGATCGTTTTGAGCCCGGAGATCCCGCTCTTCCTGTTTCAGTCTGTCCATCGTTTCGTCTTCCATAGTGTTTTCCCCTTTTTTAGTGAAGAAGTTCTCGTGCTTTAACTGCCCCGCTGATCGTAGCGGTTCCATTTGCATTGGTACACTGTATCTTTATTTCATCCCCGGACTGAAAATCAGCATCTATCTCATCCGGAACAAACACATAATCCTTTTGACCAACTAAGGTTTTCTCGCGGAGGATCACATCGTAAGCCGATCCATTGACAGAGTCCAAAGTGATGGTTATCTTCTCAGTAATTGCAGCCGACACCTTAAAGATGATCTTCCCAATCTTAAACTGTCGTCCGATTGATGTCGTGAACGAAAGCGCACCTGCAGAGAGATCCTGTGAAAAGGTTACATCTGGTATTAACCAATCAGTTCCACGCATATGCCCGCCTTTCTTATTCCCAATAGATAATTGCGCGAGTCTGGGGCCCCACGTGAATCACAAGCTGTGTTAAGATCTTTCTTGGATACGGAAACCAGTACGGTCGCGATTGCGTTCCGTCACATTCCATCTCGTCGAACAGTTCATCACTAGCGACTGATGTCGCACCAGTGCCATCATATAGTGCAACAACGTATTCTCCGTCGGATGCTATTGGTAAAATAGTATATCCCAGAATAGCTTTGTTAGGACGAATTGTGGTAACCGGAACAGCATTGATTGTATACTGTCCAGTAGTATTCTCTACGATGTATGTCTCCCAAGCAACCGGGACACTATTGTAGTAACCATCTGCGCTCGCACCACGCGAGAACAGCAACACCATGATTGCCAGTAAAACGATTAAGTTACGAGTTTTCATTCTGCCTCCCTTTGTGTAGAGTGTTCAATATACATCCACGATAACATTAACAAAATAAAAATAACCCGGTCAGGGTGAATAAACGTGATCTGGAAAAAAGACAGAAAGCATGCGGCCATAAGAAAAATGAGTGCTTTGCTCCTTCTGAACGCAACCGCCAACTCTCTGATGAACATACATATAGGAATCAACGACAATACTCCGATGTACGCCGCCAGGCTTAAGAAATCATTGTGCCGGAATAACCACGTATTACCCCATGTGCTGACAATTAAGAGATTGTCCGGAACAAGCAGCTTGTTGAACCCGCTCCCAACGAAACACGCCAACCAGTGATCGCGTATCTGCACCGGAAGGTAACCACCCAAGAACGGGGGGTTCTTTATGAACTCAATCAGCTCTCCCCAAATGTGAGGCCGGCATGCAAATTTCATCAACGCCCAATCCTTATGAGTGCCCAAGATAACAAGCGCAACAGCAGCCATAAGAGTGGCCGTTGACCACTTCTTTTTGATGACCATATAGATAAACACCGCCAGGCATAAAGACATCACCGGTGTGAATTGTCCGTGGAATATGATTTTCGGGATCCACAACTTCAGGCAAAACGGAAGCGTGAATAATAGAAGCCTGATATTCTTTGACTTCGTGGTGACGGTGTAAAAGAGGATACAGGTAAATAATATATATAAGAGCCCTTCCATCATCAGATAGAAATTAAGATACTGAAACGTAATGCTCTTCACGTTGACATAATAAGAATGAAAAAACATCGTCGTAAATCCCATCACGCAAAGGATTGCCAAACTCCCCCCGTTGAATTTTCGGCGTTCCGGATAGTTGAACCCGATCGCCATCAAGAGGATTGAGTATGTGACAAGATAAAACCCACGAAGGCTTGGGTTCACATAAACAATACCGATAAATCCAAAGCACACACACACATCAAAAAGAGTGGGACAAGGATCGAAGAAAACGCACCACACTTTGTGGATCGCCTCGCTCAATCTTTTGCCCCACTCTTGTTTACTCATTCTTCCCTTCCCAGATACTTAGAACTTCAGAGTATCTTCGTAATACACAATAACCGTTGTGTTTGGCCCTTGCCAAAGCGTCAACTGCGTTGTAATCGCTTTTGGGTATGGATACCACATTGGGGTTTTATTCCAATCTGGATCCCATTCAGCCTCATCAAATAAGTTCGCAGCGGTTATGGTATTTGCCGCATCATGCAACGACACTACAAGCTCTGACGCAAGCGTAGTATCGTACGGCAGACAAACGAATCCTAAGAGTCGATGTCTCCCGGCAACAATTGTCGAAGTCGATACATTGGTTTCCCCATACGCAATGTAATCGGTGTTAGTCGCCACATACGTCTCAGTCTCGCTGTTCACACTGAACCGAGCTTCAAGCGCATGACCATCAAATGCAAATAAAACAAGCAAGGCAATAAGGAACAAACTGATTCCCGCGCCTTTGATCCACGTTCTGTGTTTCATTGTGTCCTCTCTTTCCTGGTTAAATCAATTCATTTAATGCTTCAACGCTTCACCTATTACGACTTGCTTACTCTTCGTCGTCTTTAGGCCAAATGATTTTCTTCCCTACCGATGCCACCAACCCAATGCCGGTAGCCGGATCGTACCCTTTTAACTTCCCTTCTTTCTGCAAGGGAATGAGTTCATCCTTGGAGATCTTACGGGATACAACTTTCGGGGTTACGGTTGTTTCCTGAACATCTACTTCTGCGGCTTCTTTTGCTGCCTTTGCAGCAGCCGCTTTTTCAGCCTTTGTCGCCATAAATTTCCTCTCTTTCTTGAAGGTTAATCTTCCATCGTTTGTCGTACGCCACATTTATTCCAAAACTCCTGATTCTCTCTGTACTGTGCCTGTTTAACAGACGACTCATCGTCAGCCATTAACCGTTTCCGGCATAGCTCACACATGAGTTTGCCCTGATAATACACAAGCTTATATCCTTCACCTGTGTGATCCTCGGTAGAGAAAGCACTGCCCGAGTTCGGGTCATCCGTGCCTCCCCCACCGTGGATAGGACATTTTCCAAAAAGTTCTTCAGGAAACGCCATAGATCACCTATTCTTAGTTCGGGTAGTTTCCAGTGGTTGACGTTCCACCTGCACGACCCCATGCTTTCCACGAACCTTCTTGTAACCACACGCCGAACCGCATATCGACTGCTGCTCGATATCCTTTGTTCGGTTTGTGGCGATAGAAGTCTGTCTCCTGCCCCTGTCTCTCACAGAAGCAGAACTTCTCGTGGTTTCTCTTCCCAACAAACCAACCACCGGTTGACGACAAATAATCCCAATCAATGACCTTATCAACAATGTTGTAGTACGGGTTCTTGTCATTCAACTGTCCGCCTGGCATACCTTTTGACGTATCAACAATACGGTCCAAAAGGAATTTGTTCGACCCAGGTGTACAGAGAGCTGTATCAACTGGATTCCCTACGATCTCATCCTCTTCATCGCGGTTATTCGTTGCTGTCTGCAGATTGTAGATCGTCTCGAAGTTACCGGCCGTAACCGTTAACCCGGCAACAGAATTGTAATACGTTCCGCCACCTTTTGTGGTTCTGGTGTTCCCGGTCAAGTTGAACAGCTCAACAGAATCATAAAGCAACCCTGCACTGCTGTCTGTGTTGCCAGGATGTGAACCATCGTACACCCAGTCACCCGGTGTAAGATCTCCACCTTTGTTAAACACACGTGCTCCCATTTCCTCTTTCGCGATCGTGCCGTACTTGCCCCACGTGCGCGCAAGGTCCTTCAGGAGGTTCCCACCCTTTGTGGTGTCTTCAACAGACTCTTTCGTCAACGCAAGACCCGCGCTGTACGTGTGAAACTTTGTAAGGGTTTCCCATCCCTGGACAGGAGACTTAAAGCGAATGTCCTGACCTTCAACGGTATGCCTCGTAAGTCTACCTGCTCCCAATAACTGCGTCCTCTTATCCCCGCCACCGGTGTTGCTTGGGATGATGCGGAAAATCTCAGAGACTTTTGGTTTTACTTGGATCATCCCTTCACGTTCAGCCTTATACATATCCTTCTTGTATATGGCCAATTGGTCGTCTCGTAACATGGTGTATACTCCCTTCTACGTTTTACTTCTTTTGTCAGACTCATTTCATTGAACTCAGCGAAAACAACTCTCCTACTGTTGTTACGCTACGTTTGTTTGTCCTCTGTTCGCTGATGCAGGGTTAATCATAACGTCTACCCAGTTGTTGTTCACAGTGTCACCACCAACGATGATGAACTGCTCATTGCTTGAAGATGACAAATACGCGCCCTGAACAAATGTTGAAACACCAACGTCACAAGTGTCACCCAACATCGTAAACGCATACGTCCCCGTATCAGACGGGATCCTGAATATCGCCGTTACATCAATAATCGCATTCGCAACGACCTGACCACTGGTTGCAGACAACGTGCCATACGGAACTTCAGCACTACCAAAACACTCCGCAGAATCCGTGTCGTCAAGAAACTCTGCATACCCATCAGTTCGCATATTGATGAACTGACCACCTGGCGCATCTGAACGCTCAGACGCTAACATCGGAACCGGGACTGCTGCCTTCCCACCGGCTATCCATCCGTACCTTAGTTGATCGCCTTCATTCATGGTTTTTCTCCCTTCGGTTTATTTCTTTTCCTTTTGTGATTCAGTTAACTGTTTCTCGTGTTCGAGAATTTCAGCATACAACTCATATTTCCTATCGAGTGGAATGTTGTTATTTTCAAACGTCTCTTCCGCTCGTCTTTTCTCCGCATCAGAGAGAGTAGACTTGTTTGTGCCGGGACCCTTTTTCGGTTTCGTACCACTACCCTCACCAGGCTGTTTGATTTCCCCAAGGATCTTCCGCGCTTCCGTCCCGCGCTTGAACCCTCGCTCCTCAGCGTCTTTCACAGCAGTACTGAACAGTTTCTTCTCACCCCGCGCCCACCGGATGGTATTCTCTATGTCAAACTCGTCAGTCATAACGTACGAATCCGCATAGTTCTTCATCACAACCTTGATCTGTGGCAAGAACTTCTTGTCCTCTGCTGAAAGACCGGCCATGAGTTTGGTTCTCTTCTCTACAGCTTGAACACCAACTTGAGATACACTATCCCGTCTGACTCCCTCGATGTGACCCTTCAGATGTTGACATGCCATACGGAATACAACCTCATCCTCAAGACCTTCAGCAGCATCGGAATTTTGATCACGATACCTCTCTATCATATCTTCTCTCGTGACCGGCTTCCCTTTGGACTTTAACTCGCCCTTCTCGACCATTTCGGTAAGCGACTTGATAGTGATCTCCGGCATAGCAGCTTGTTCAGACCTCTCTTTTGCAGCTTTAAGCTCGTCTGTGGTTCTTGCTTGAAGACGTTGCATATGAAGATGGCTCTTTGCCAACTTTTTTGGATCGCCTTTGAAGTTCTCCACGATTTTGCCTATGCTTTCAAGATCCTTCCGGGCTGCCTCCTCTGAAACCTCTGTCTCTGCCATGTACGCTTTTACTTCCGCATCAAACGCCTTTTTCCTACCCTCCTCAGACCCTTCCTCATCCTTCACCTTAACGAGTTCAGCTTTCCGTGCTTTCTGCGCCTCGTTCAGATCCTCTTCTTTCGCCTCGAGAACCTTCTTATCCTCTGCTTCCTTATCAAGGACGGCTTTTGCTTTTGTAAGATCAGACTTGCGACTTTTTTGATCGTCATTCAAATCGTCGTCTTTCGCTTCCAAAAGATCTTCGTCAGACAGTTGCCTTTCATCTTCTTCCCTCTTCTTCTTCGCCTCGGGTGTTTCCTCCTCCGGCTTCTCAGGTTCTCCCGGTTTATCGGGTTCCTTCTGGTCCGGTTCATCATCGAACAACGGCTTATCCTCAACAATACGACGATCCATCTCGATCTTTTCGTCCACTGTCGCTTCCCGTGTCTTTAAATCCGATTGAAGAATTTTTAATGCAACTACCATGACTACCTCCCTGGTTTTGCGTTCCCTTTCGGGTTGTCGCATGTATGGTTGGGTTCCTGAACATTCAGGTTGTCCCACAAAAAAAACCCTCAACATCCAATGTAAGAAAATCTTACATCGCATATTGAGGGCTTCTATTTGTATAGAGTGTCCCTATTTGCCTTTAATGCTCTCGTTCTTGGTTACGTTCGTGATGCCTCCCCTGAAAAAGTTTATGGTTAACGAACCTGTCTTCTGTTTTGCAATCCATTCTGCAAGAAGATCTGTCACCCATCTATAGATTTCATGCATGCACTATGTCCCTCTTGTGCAGTATCAGGTTTTCTGACTGTGGGATTGAATCATTCTCACCACGAGGAATCACGCCATTAGTATAAAGTCGATCTTGATAGTGAATGATATCTCTCTTATGCCGTTTGATGATGTCTCCGTTCAAGAATTGAACAATGACTGACTTCTTGTTCCATCGGACCGGGAAGACCGTATCGACAATCAATTTGGTCCCGCGATCGACACGCCGATACACCTGGATCCTACGCCGGGTGTCAACTACTGGTTTCCAGAACAGCCCGCAAAGCCATCGCCATAATCGTTTCAAGTCATGCCTCCTATAGTGTTATGATCTTTTTCTTCTGAAGCTCTGTTTTTGCCCTGTGCTTGCCTTCTTTCTCGCAGTCCTTAACGAACTTGATAGCTTTGGTCAATGACGTAAAGTGCGGAGTATTTATCTCACTCTTCATCATCACCTTGGCGATCTTCTTGTACGAGTACCCTTCGTACCGGCACTTCAGTATAATGGACATCAACACACCATCCTTCGTGTGCTGAATGAGGTCTATTGATTCAAACATTTTTCTGCGTCGCCTGAATGCTTCAATACTTGGAGCGACTGTACTCGCCAGGATCCCTTTGATCCGGTTCTTCTGCACCAATGCAAACTTCGGATCCTTGATCATGTTCCCGGCTTGTTCGGCAGACATCTCCTTATCCGACCCGGTCATTATTCTGTTTTCAGTTGGTTTCTCTTTCATATGGAATACTCCCGTAGAAACGGTAGGTGAATATCTATCCATGTTTTTCTAAAGTAAAACGCCATGCCCCTCATTCTAACAAAAGGCTTTCTTGGATAGTGAGGGTTAAAATCACTGGAATTGGAACGCTTGTCGCATTGATTTCCTCCCGTATGCCAATGAAAATTTAAACACCAAAACAGGGTTAGCTGATGGCAAATGAGATTAATACCAATATTCATATTCCTATGCCGTTTCCTAATCATTTCCCCGTTCCCTTCTTCTTCGCATCCTTCTCAACGGTCCTCAGGAGCAGACGCAACTGCCGGATCTCATCCAACATGCGCCGTGTGTTGAACGCAAACCTGATGGGATCTGACTCAGTGTAGTTTATAAGACAATCGATTGTGGTTCTCTCGAGTACCTCGTATTTCTTCTTGTACTTGATGAACTTCGGATCAGACAGACAGCTCTGAGCCATCTCCTCAGCTTCCTCCCGGGCCCTCTCGCGTTCTTTCCTGAGGTGTTCAATCTTTGCCTTTTCATCATCAGTCTGTGGGGCATATGGGTTACGCTTTGGCTGCATCTTTCTGCTCCTTTTCTCTTTGCTTTACAACCTCTTCACTCGGAGGCGTGACAGCTTCCTGTCGGGCCTGTTGAATGATCGAAAGCAACTGCTGTGGATCAAACTCAGGAGCCTTGCCAGTTACCTTTGAGTTCTCCAGTACACCCTTGACGTATATGGCAATCGCTTGAACCGAGATCTGCAACTGTTCTTTTTGGAACTCTTCGATCGGAGGCATGATCTCATCAACAAGGTTCCGGAACATCGGCGACCACTTCTTCACGATCGCTTTCATGATCACGTATAGGCCCTCAGGGTTACGCGCAATAAGGGGATCCGACCTGAACGCCTGGTAGAACGCCAACAGTTCACGCTTGACGTTCATCTCATCGAAATTGAATGCCATGGCCTGGGACTGTATGTTCGTCCGGGCAATCATCGCGGATCGGCTGATCTCTTTGAAGTCCCGGTTCTTTCCTTTTGGCGCATACTTCCGGCCCTCTCTTGACATCTGATATGTGATCTGTAAGATAATCTTTCCGACTTCGTTAAACGATTCCAACAACGTCTCGATATATTCCTCGATGTTAATGCCCGACAGCTTCATGAGCTCCAATGTCTTCCTGGCCGGAGCATCGGGATCTATTTGCGATTCTCCCCCGGTAGTCAGGCTCGACACTCCAGAAACATCATCCTGGGTACGTGTAAGGACCTGCATCATAGTAACAAGACCACCGACATCGATTTGCTGCATATACTTCTGAAGGAAATCAATTTCATCTTTGTTAGCAGTTATTGGCATACCATGTGTCCACTCATTTTCAAGGAACTGTTCCTCTGCTGTTGAGCCTTCAGGAACGATCGGCGTGATCAGATTACGCATCCACATGGCTTCCAGTATAAAGTTAAGGAACGCATCCTCGGCAATGTTCCCGTCGGTAAGGTACTCAGCAATGCTCGGCTGCAACCATCCCGACCACTTGTTCATAACGTAGAACGGAACCCAGTAGCACGGCACACCGAAGTAGGGATACAGCGTTACACCAAGAATTAGCCGCGACTCTTCTTCTATCCAGACCCGGATCTTGGTTTCCTCGTCATCGGTTGATTTGAGTTTGACATAAAGAACGGCCTCCCAGACAGCGAATGTTTGGTTTTGGTAGCCTTTCCTTTTAACCTTCTCGTCCTTCGATCCCGCTTTTGTCTTTGGCTTACCCTTCTCATACTCATACATCAGCCGGTCAACGTCGAAGAACTTCTTATTCTTTTCCTCAAGCTTCAATTCCCACCAAGTGAATATCTCACGTTCACATAAAAGCTTTGTGGTCTTCATGCCCTCGTACCCATCCACACCCAACCGGCAACGGAAGTTTTGAGTAACAACATACTTCGGAAGAGGGTCGTTGTACGTCACATCATCGTACTCAACAACAATGCGGATCTCGTGTCCTTCAGCGAGTTTTTTAACATACCCCTGGTATCTCTCCGGGGCATCAGGGTATGCAGCAAGGAAATCCTTCAGGCCCTGATTCTCGATGAGCCTGGCTTCTTTAGCAAGTGCAGGTTCGTCCTTTTCAAGCTGTTTAAAGTCGTCGTTATCCAACCTCATAAGCTGAGGCGGGTCATCTGGTCCGGCCCCGGGGACCGGGACAAGGACACCCCATATAGGCGTACCCTGATAGGTCTCTGTGCGCTTTGCCCTCTCGCGCTTTATCACATGAGGAATCTTCAGGATCCCAATACCTTTGACACCGGCTGAGTGAATGGTTTTCCCCAATGGACTCTTGAAAGGTATTTCGCCTTCATCGAGTTTTACATCCAGGTACTCTTGCTGCTGTTCGCAAACCTCGACACCACCTTCTTTTTGGAAGTCAGGCCGGGGGCTCACTGAAAATATTGGATCGGATTTTAAAAAGGCTTTCTTTGAATACCGGACCGCTGTGTCGACCTTGACCTTGGTCGTGTGCTTATGCAGGTTAAACTGTTGCCCTTCGTTTTGCTGAAGCGTACCTTCGTACTGATGATCAAGGGAATCCATTTTTTGAAGAACGCCTTCTTTTTGCCACTCATCGTTTATGGCATCAAGCTCATCGAAGAACTCCGTTGCAACATCTTTCTCTTGAGTCTCGGACAAATCCAACTGACTCATGTATTCGGGGATATAGAGTTCGTTCTGCTCTTCTTGTTCCTTTGTCCGGTCCGGTGCGTCTGTTATTGTGTAATTTTGTTTGTCGTCTGGCATTTTTTCTTCCTCCGTATAAATTTACGCATTAACTGTGAAAGACATTTCATACACATATAACTTTTCAGTTCCACGCACCCATTCGTCACATTTGCGGGTTCCTTAAAACCATAATTACAAACAGTACATCTATACTCAACCGCGTAAACATCACCCACGATGTCCTTCCCCTAAGAGTTGATCCATCAGTGGATCCCTGACTTTAACATGCATGCTCATCAAACTCAACAACTCTGCGTCAAGCGGCATTGTGGTTCGATCGAACTGAACTACGATGTTCCCTGTTCGCATTGCTGCGGCAGCTCCGCTTACTTTCCCAAGAAGAAACAACCCGAACAAGCGTTCCATATCAGTGAACCGATCGGAGCAGTTATAAAACGATTCCGCGATAACAGAATACTTCGGATAGATCCTGGCAACAGCAATCAGTTTCTTCAACACTTCTGCTTTCTGCTCGTTACTTATTCCGAACGCTTCTCTTACGGTTGGTGCGTTCGTTACCATTGTTATCTGCTCGAGTGCCATTAAAGATCCTTTCGTGATTGCTTAGAATAGTCCACAACAAAACAAATGTGAGCAAAGTGGATTCAAACAACTCTCTCCATACAGGTCATCTTTAACCATCGCGTTTGTTAGTCTTCTGGCCCGCTTCAATCTCTTTTTATAGCTCACTCCAAATATCCTTTCATGATTACTGCGGTATGCCTCGGTATCCCCTGGTCGCCGTTTGTCCCCTTTTCCCATCAGTATCCATACCCCGCGTTCCTCTTCTCTGTTCTTTTACGTTTCATCGCTTTACGTTTCTCATGGGTCTGCTTCTCTTTGGCTTTGTATGGCTTCTCTTTTATGACTTCCCCACCGATCGCGCATGACATCACACCGTCATCCAAGAAGGATCCATCTGCCTCTGGCTTCCCGGTCTTGGGGTTTTTAACGAACGTCTTACACTGGCTGATAAGCACCTCGTCTCTCAACTCAACTGAGTTCTTCCGGATCTCTTCCTCAAGCTGATCGAGCATCTTGGGCCTGGTTGCGGGAGTCGTGGTCCATCCGGCACGGACGACAGACACCTGTTTGGTTTTCTCATTCACTTTCGTTGTCTCGTACAGATCACAATCCAGTTTCTTCAGATCCTGGCATACACTATGCCCATGATTGTTGTTCTCCGGGGCCACGTTCGCATTGTTATAAAACTTGCCAACCATCTGCAGGTTGATCGCGAACTCATCTGTCCCCAGGATACCATTGGCACAAGCGACTACGTTCCGGGTGATCTTCTCACGTACAGTCATGAAGCTCTCATCACCCTTCTCAAGGCCCTCTGCAACGTCACCGCTTACAACGTACTGCATGTCCTTGACAGGGAGCTCATAGATACGCAACCATTCGTCCACAAGCTCTCTTACTTCGATTTTATTGTCAATGTCTACGAGCTTGGCTGTAATATAGCTACCGTACGGGATAGGAGCGCCCTGGTGAGCTCTTTTGATATACTCCCATACCTGTTGCTTGGCAAGAGCCGTTAAGTTGAAGAACGGGTGCCCTGACTTCAGGTAATCGATGTCAACTTCTTGGGCCAGATCAGACTCACTGCGCCTCTCGTCCTCAGCATCATACCATGGGGATCGGATCTTGACACCTTTTTTCCAGAGAGGATACGCCTTCCGGTAATCATCAAGGACCACTTTATTCCCGAAGCTATCAACGTAATACGCACCGTCAGCCTTGTGCGGATGAAGAGTCCAGTGCAAACTGTGTTTATTGATCTTCTCTTTTGTTCCCTGAGAGAGTTGAGCGAACTTGTTTCCGGATCCAACCGGTGTCGAGACTACGATCCGACACTTCGTAACGTCTGCGGTAGCTGTCCAGGCTGCTTCCGCGACAGACTTGTCCCACTTGGCGAACTCGTCAAGCAAGATAGCTTTGCGCCGGCCGCCAGACCCGAAGTGAGGGTTCGCGCTCTCCCCAATGATCGTGTTGCCGTTCTCCGTATTCCGGATCCGCATGTATGTAGCGTGTTCGTCTGGCTCAAAATCTTTTGGCAGTAACCATCGTGGCTGTCTCTTCAGATTGAACCGGATCTTCTCAAGTAGGGTATCAATGTTATTCAGTTGATCAACATATTCTTCTTTACGGGATCCGACGCGGAAATCTGACCCAGACTCGAATGTCCATTTATGTTCCATCACATACAGAACCATCCATGACACACCCATGTCCCGGGACTTATCGGAGAGATCGTCATTCTGCTCATCGATCGCACGTTCAATGTCTTTGATATATGTTCGTTGATAGTCGTAACAGATAAACGGTAGGATGTCTATTTTTCTTCGGGGATCCTTTGTCCAACAAAACAGATCGATCCAAAAGATTATATCACGCCGGCACAGCTCTTTGACGTTCTGCTGCAAGATTAGATCGGTTTCGCAATCCTTCAATAGCTGTGCGCGAAACTCGATGTTACCTTGTAAACTGCGAGGATAATCTGTTATTGATGTCTTTGACAATGTCTCCAACGGGCTTCCCTTCGATTTTTATGTCTTGGAATACAACCTTGCCACCATCTCCAACAACGATACCAGGCTTATCACCTTCCATCTCGACACGGGCCTTATCACATGCTGCCACAGCCGCGCCGATATTCATTTTATATTTTTTCTTCCCGGCCGGATCTGTACCATTGAAATGCCATCTTGTTCCCTCAATAGCAGCTTTGTTCAGTATGCGTAATCGAACGGATTTGTTTGCGATAGGTATTTTGGCAAGAGCCAGGTCAAACTGCGCCCGGCCTCTACGAATGATCGGTCCCCACTTGTTCCCATGCTCATACAGCCAGATAGACTCGCGTCGGATATCTTTCTTGAAAGCCTCTTTAACCAACCCGACGATCTCAACCTGGCCCCGGCGTTCAATCAACCATCGAACAACTTGCAATCTCTCGACGGGTGTCAGTTTGGGCACAGTTATCGGCTTTTTTATGGCTCGACTTACTTTTCTTTTTTTTGATGCCTTCCGGGTTAGAGCTTTGCGTGAGCGTTTTCTCATGTACCTTAAAGTATAACGGTCTTTCATGGGATGTCAAGTGTCTATGGGCATAGAGAGGAGAGCGCAATAGGATATTGTCGACGACTGAGCGGGCATGATTAATCTCATTTATTTTTCTGTTCAACTTGATCGAAAGCTCCCGCGTTTTCCTCGCTTGTCTTTCCGTAATGAATCCTGACTTATAATACAAGCGCCTCAAATACTTCTGTGGCAAGTGTATATCAATGCGATTATTTGGGATTATTTTGTCTTCCAAAATCTATCTCCTTTCCCAAAAAATGCCGCGCAACTGCTTCGAGTAGCTCGACATATTGATTGTTTGCCTTCTCGATGTAGTCCTTCTGCCCATACGACATCTCGCCATTGGTCATGACGTACGGGACATCACGCGACTCAAGTGT
>Ga0255058_10000835_pt1 | contig 17577 bp, 12 predicted proteins | sample Cases_109_9_MG_FD_188637 | JGI IMG/M metagenome (GOLD analysis project Ga0255058, IMG submission 188637) | Seawater microbial communities from Amundsen Gulf, Northwest Territories, Canada - Cases_109_9 | ecosystem: Environmental > Aquatic > Marine > Gulf | place: Canada: Northwest Territories... | reverse complement strand
TTCCTCAATTTCTGAATCTTATGATTTTGTAAGTTTTAATGCAAATTAGTGTCTGACAAATTCATATTTTTTCGGCTTGACAGATAATAATAAAAAAAGTATCTTACTTGGTAGATTCAGTGTAATAACGGACATTAAGAAAATGTTTCTAAAGTGAAGATGAGGTTTTATTATGTATACTTTTACAGCCGAATTACCACCACTTTCAGATACGTTAAATTATCAACTTAAATGAGCGAATAGTATGTTTAAAGAAACTTTAGAAAAAGCAAATTTAATTGAGCGTATATACTGGCTAATTTGCTTACGCTGGTTTGTAACTGGTGGTATATTTATTACGATATTTATAGTAAGTAGCGTTTTTGATATTGTAACATGGGCTGCTCCACTATATATAATTGGAATCATTTTGGGGATTTCCAATACTGGTTTTTTTTACTATAGAAAAGTCCTTCAAACAAAAAATTATGCGTCTGTCCAGAAACATGCCGGTATACAAATCATGTTGGATATCTTCTTATTTACTTGTCTAATTTACTTTACAGGTGGCGTTGGAAATCCATTTATCATATACTTTTTGTTCCAGGCAATAATAGCTGGGATACTACTTCAGAAAAAGTATAGTTATCTTCAAGCCCTATTTACCATAACTCTTTTCGCTTTGTTAATATCGCTGGAATATTATTCACTAATACCTCACCAGCCTGTAAAAATCTTTTCTAGTTTCGCCTTAGGTGAACAACTATGGCAATCTGATGAGTATGTAATGGGTATATTTTTTGCCATTGCGAGTGCAATATTTATTTCTGTATTCTTCGTTACTTCCATAATGGATAGGCTAAGAAAAAGTAGAGATGATGTGTTGTTTGAGATTAAATCAACTGTAGAAAACATGTCAGAGGGTGTCGTATTTATTGATAATAATGACAAAGTGACCATGAGTAATAAAACATTTGAAAAAACATGGGATAAAAAGAGATATTTAATTGGCAGATCAGTCAAAGACAACATAATCCCTTATGCCGGTGTGCCCGTATCAAAAATTATCGAGAAATTCAGGGAAGGAATAGAGACCTCACATCACCAGGAAATAAAGACAGATGATGGTTATTTATATAACACATATTGTGCTGTATATGATAATACCGGTAAGTACTGGGGCACCGTTTTATCGAGCCATGATATTACGGAGAGAAAGAAATTAGAACGCCGGTTATTACAGGCAGAGCGTTTGGCAACTATAGGAGAAATGTCCGCAAAAATTGCTCACGAAATAAAAAACCCATTAAGTTCTATAAGCTTAAATACGGAGTTGCTGTATGATGAAATTAATAATTCTAATGGTAATGTTAATAAGTCGAAGGACATTGAGGAGATGATTCAATCTATTATGAGTGAAGTGGACAGATTAACCGAGATTAGTGATGAATATTTACAATATGCAAGATTTCCTGCCCTGGAGCCACAACAGGGTTCTGTTAATGGTGTATTGATAGAACTTGCAAAATTTCTCAAAGAAGAGATCACACAAAGAGGCATTGTATTAAAGGAAGATTATGGTACTGATTTACCAAATATTCCATTAGATAAAAATCAGTTAAAGCAATCGTTTCTGAATATACTGAAGAACTCTTTCGATGCAATGACTACAAATGGCAGATTAAATATATCGACAAAACTTAAAGATAATAACGTTGAAGTCTGCTTCTCAGATTCCGGTCCTGGCATTAGTGAAAGAGAACTTCAAAAGATTTTTAATCCATTTTACAGCACTAAGGTTAATGGTTCAGGCTTAGGGCTTGCCTTAACACAGAAGATCATAGAAGAGCATGGGGGGGATATTTCTTGTACAAGCATAATGGGTGTTGGCACAATTACAAAAGTCAGTTTTCCAATTAATGGAACTAAGGAAAATATAAATGTTTAATGTTAAAGGAACTCCTACAGTCCTGGTTGTCGATGACCAGGAAAGCATCAGGCTTGCCTTATCGAAGATATTAACAAAAGAAGGCTATAATGTGATTTTGGCAGGAGAGGGTGAAGAGGCCCTGAATACATTACGTGAAAGAAAAGTGAATGTAATTCTTTCTGATTTGAAAATGCCCAAAATGGACGGCTTACAATTACTTAAGGCTACGAAACTGCTCAAGCCTGAAGTAGAAGTTATATTAATTACGGCGCATGGCACAATAGAAAAGGCCGTTGGTGCAATGAAAGATGGTGCCCATAACTTTATTACAAAACCTTTTAAGAAAATTATGATTGCCAACACAATAAAGATAGCTATAGAGAAGCAAGCGCTCGTCGTGGAAAATAAATATCTGCATGAACAATTGGCGCTGTCAGGGCACGATAAGGAAAGTGATATTGTTGGACAAAGTGATGCAATAAGAAATGTTATAAAATTGGCCGAGCAAGTTGCGACCAGCCAGGCATCAATCTTAATTCAAGGTGAGAGTGGCACCGGTAAGGAGGCCATTGCATCACTTATTCACAATTTAGGACAAAGAAAAGGTAAGCCGCTTGTAAAGATAAGCTGTGCAGCCTTGCCAGAGACACTTCTGGAATCCGAACTGTTTGGGTATGAAAAAGGAGCATTTACAGGCGCTGTTAATCAAAAAGAAGGACGTTTTGAACTGGCCAATAAAGGGACCCTGTTCCTGGATGAAATAGGCGAAATAACTCCGCCTATACAGGTCAAATTACTCAGGGTATTGCAAGAAGGCGAATTTGAGCGGTTAGGAGGAACTAAGGTATTAAAAAGTGATGTGCGCATTATTTCTGCAACGAATGTTAATCTTACTAATGCTATAAAACAAAAAAAGTTTAGAGAGGACCTTTATTATCGGTTAAACGTCATTACTATTAAAATTCCTTCATTGAGAGAGAGAAAAGAAGATATTCCTCTCTTGGTCAGCCACTTCATGAAGATATATCAAGAGAAAAATGATAATAAGGTTATAAATGGTATCTCTGAAGATGTGCTCGATATTCTAACTGATTATTTATGGCCGGGCAACGTCCGTGAACTAAAAAACGTGATTGAAAGGGCCGTCGTGCTTACGCAGGATAAAATCATTACACAAAAAGACCTACCGGAACACATTTTCAAAAACAGTAGGATTGAAGATAGAAAATTAACCATACCGTTTGGCACGCCTTTGCGCGAGATTGAGCAAAAGATAATCAATGAAACCCTGAGGAGGACAAAGGGTGATAAGGAAGTAACGGCAAATCTCTTAGGCATAACCACCAGGACCATATATAGAAAATTGCATTCTCTGGATGAAGATGGAAATGAGGATGAAAATTAGGGGGAGGGAAACTTAAATATTTCCCCATAAAAGAGGGAATCAGGGGGTGTTAACGATTAATATAGATACCTAAATTGAGCGATTTTGTAGCCGCAACCAGGAACTGACACAATTACAAGCCTTGTCTTTCTAATTTGCCGGGTTGTGACATTGTGTCAATATAGATGTTGCCTTAAGAGAAAAATAAGCATCAAGAACTACTTTACAAACACTCACATGTCTTTACGCTCATGTATGTTAAAAAAACGATTCAGGATTTTGATTTTACTGTAGTTTTCTTATGGCACATTTATTGCGTAATGTTCATAAACAAGTGGTTAATACATCGTTGTTTTAACACTGAAATCTCGCAAGGAATTCATCATCTGATTGTGCTTTTTGTATTGTTAGTTTAAGCAAAAAGCATTTGTGTCTTATGGCTCAGAATGACCGTAGTAACATTAAACATTAAGAAGAGACAAATCCTATAGATTGTTTAGTTATAACAGGTTATACATTATTATTATAAAATAAATTTTCCTTTAATAGGAGGAGTATCATGGCTTTAAAGGCAGGATCATATTCGTTAAATCAGAATTCTGGAAATTTTACTGTTTATACCTTTAAGGAGGGGTTGCTTAGTAAAATAGCACATGATTTAGATATCTCTGTGACCGATTTCAAAGCTAACGTAAATGTGCCTAAAGACGGTTTTGGTTCAGGAAGCTTAGAGGTAGAGTTACAAGCAAAGTCTCTAAAAGTACAATGTGCTATGAAAAAGGGAGAACGTCAGCCTGATACGTTAAAGGAAAAAGACATAGCAGATATAGAAAAAGATATGTTTAAAAAAGTACTTCACCCGGACCAACATCCTACCGTAAAATTTTGTTCTAAGGAAATTCAAGAGAAAGCAGGTGGTTATAGCGTAAAAGGAGACCTAAGTTTACACGGTACTACGAAACCTATAGAATTTGATATTGAAACGCCAAGTGACGATACTTTAAAGGGGGGGTTTGCCGTTCTTCAGAAAGATTTTGGAGTAAAACCTTTCAAGGCAATGATGGGTACTTTGAAGGTTAAAAACGAGATAAAAATCGGTTTTGATTTGTCTTTAAACAAATCTTAAAAGTAAATGTTCAAAATCAAATGGTATTCTATATCATTTCTTTAATTAACCCTCTCATTACTATTTAGGGAATTAAGTGATATATATCAAGTACACATTTGATATTGCACAAGTTTCGCCAGTGCAATCTGAAGATATTTACAACTGTTAGTCTTTCGTATGATCTGGTATTTATTTTAATGTTAAATTTTCTTTAGTAGAGCTTCACATTAAGTACAACCCTTGCCAACAAGATTCTTGCATTAATGAATTCATATTGTGATATTTAAGTTGTTATTATAAGGCAATTTAAGGCTATTACTCTGTGCGGGTAGGGGATTGACACGATGTCAAGGGCTTTTGTCCTGGTTTTCTGGATTGCGACATTGTGTCAGCACTGGCATTGCTTAGAAAGTGGCACAAGTGGCTTTGAGAGTTTTCTTGATTTTGTATATCTTGGCTGGCCATTATGTTAAAGGATTGGTTTGGAAACTATCTTTCATATGGCACATTTGTTGCGTAATGTTCTTTTCATTAGGATATCCTGGTTATTATTTATTTTTTACAGAATCGAAACAATTTAATTTTGATCACAAAAAATCAATTTAAAAGTATTGGAGGTAAATGAAATGCTAAAAGACTTATTTTGTATTTCTAAGGTATTTGCAAGTGTTTTAGTAGCGCTATTTTTTATTCATACCGGTAACGTTATGTCGCAAGGTTTAGAAAAAGAGATGTCTTTAGAAGAAAACATACCTACTAAAGATCCATTGGTAGTGAAACGTATTAATTCTTCTATAGATGACGCAGAAAAGGCATTTGGACAAGTAGATCCGTTGAAAATTGAGTTACAGATTCAAGATCTGGCATTTCCTAATGGGGGAGGTTCTGTGGCTGAGTTAGAAGTTAGAGGCTTTCATAATGGAGAAACAATTTTCTTTAACCTAATATGGAGTGACTCAACAAAAAATGAAAAATCTATTACACACGCACAGTTCAGAGATGCGGTAGGCTTGATGTTTCCTATCGAAATAGTAAAAATTTCGCCGGAGACTCCATACAGCCCAAGAATGGGTGATAGGGGCAAACCAGTCAATATTTGGCATTGGAAGGCAGATTGGGAAAAGGAATTAGCCACAGGATACGCACATATGGAAGATGAGTATCCCAATATGTTTACTGATTTTGATTTTAACCCTGAACCTAAGCAAATCCAAAATGAACTTTACAATAGTACCGCTCTCATGTCCGGAGGAATAGCAGCAGGGTCGTTGTTATCTAAAGCTAATAGAGGTAGTTCTGTGGAAGACCTCAATGCCATAGGGTTCGGAACTCTTACTGCACAAACTCATCAGGACGTCAAGGGTAAAGGCTCCTGGGTAGATGGAAAATGGAATGTTGTGGTTTACAGGCCCATGAAAACATCAGATGAGTTTGACACCCAGTTTGAACCGGGTATGGAAACATACTTCAACACAGCCGTATGGGATGGCGAGGAAGGTGATAGAAACGGACTAAAGTCTATTAGTGTAAGATGGCGTCCTTTAAAAATAGAGTAAAGCAGATATACAGAAATAGATATTAGAAAGTCCTATTTAATAAGTAATTAAAAGGAGGTATATAATGACGCTTGTTCACAATTGGCATCTCGGAAGGACCATGGAATACCCATTCTTTGAATCAAGGCCTAAACAACAATTTGCGGCAGTATTTAACATAAATAGATGTATAGCCTGCCAAACATGTACTATGGCTCATAAAAGTACGTGGACGTACAGTAAAGGGCAGGAATACATGTGGTGGAATAATGTAGAGACAAAACCTTACGGCGGCTATCCGCAACAATGGGACCACAAAATATTGCAGTTACTGTGGGACAACGGTAACAACCCTATGGAATGGTATACTTCTTCTGAAGATAAAAAGGAGACAACGGCGCCTTATGGATTATACAATGGGGATACAATCTTCGAGTTGGCCCAAACAAAGGGGCTGAACCAGATGGCAGTAGGATACATACCGGACGATAAGGAATGGAGATTCCCTAATATATATGAAGATACCGCTGCAAGTGAGAAAGTAAATTATGAAACACAAGCGGTAAGCGAATATTCGGAGCTTCCGGAACATAAAAGATGGTTTTTCTATCTTCAGAGGCTTTGTAATCATTGTACGTATCCTGCGTGTCTTGCAGCTTGCCCCAGGAAAGCAATATACAAGCGCAAAGAGGATGGCATCGTTTTAATTGACCAGAAGCGTTGTAGAGGGTACAGGAAGTGTGTAGAACAGTGCCCGTATAAAAAACCAATGTATAGAGGTGAAACAAGGATGTCTGAAAAATGCATAGCATGCTTTCCCAGGGTTGAAGGTAAAGACCCTCTTACAAAGGGGCGAAGGATGGAGGCAAGGTGTATGGCTGCATGCGTGGGTAAGATAAGGCTAAATGGGCTTATAACGGGTGATTATAAAAAACCTGATCCAAATAACCCTATAGATTGGATGGTTAGAATACACAAAGTAGCGTTGCCGCTTTATCCTCAGTTTGGCACTGAACCAAACATATATTACATACCACCGAGGTGGGCTCCAAGAAACTACTTGAGACAGATGTTTGGACCCGGCGTTGATGAAGCGATAGAAAAATACGAGAGGCCTTCCAGAAAGCTTTTGGCGGTGTTACAGCTCTTCAGGACAACACAGACCATGATGTCAAGATTTGAGATTGAGAATGGCAAGAAGATTTATGAAACAGAAGTTAACGGAAAGAAATTTGAAGTATATGATGATATCGTAACCGGTTATGCGGAAGACGGGACAGAAGTGGTAAGAATTAAAGTAGAAGAGCCGACATGGGAAAGCGATGAGAAGAGAATGATTACATACTAAATTAAAGTATTTAGGAATCTTTAAGGGAGGAATTAATATAATGAGAAACTCGAAAAAGCTTCTTCTTTACTGTACTGTTATATTTGTGGGTATTGTTACAGTATCGACTATTCGTACAGTTTCGGCAGAAGAAGAATGGACTAAAAGTTTTGAAGCCTTTAAACCGGCGGATGACCCAAAGTTCCATCAAAGAAACACCGGTGTTGTTAATTGGGGTTTGTACCATGAACAGTCAAATGAAGGCAAAAAAAGTTGGATAAACAGAATAAAAGATGCTGAAGGCCAATCCAGATTGAGTTATCAGAAACCTGCGAATCTAGCCGATGAAAAATATCAAGCCCCTTGCCCTTTGTGTAAACAACCTACGTATTTCTGGTTGGACAGTGGGCATGTTGATGCCGAGACAGTAAGGCTTATAAAACTTGATTATCCCAAATGGAAGAAAGATTGTGGTGTTTGCCGTTTTTGCTTTGAAGGTTATGCGATAAAGTCAGGCACATGGTATGATGGCAATTTGGCATCAACAACAGACATTTATACTATCGGTTTCAATAAATCTGATAGAGTACTTGAATATTTCAAACATGTTAAATAACAAAGTACTAATTAGTAACCGTAACCTTCTGTTTGTGTTGTTGATAAAATTTTATAATTTCATCAGGAAATGGTAAGACTAAACCAATATTGTTTACGTAAATGTATTATCATTTCTTATGTACTAGAGGTTTATTATGACAAATAATGAAAATGGGAATGGGAAAATCGAAGACTTGTTGGCTGCAAGCCAGGTATACCAGTTTCTTTCAATATGCCTTTTGGAGCCGGAAGAAAAAACTTTAGAGTTGTTAAAAAATAAGGATTACATGAGTGAAGTAGAGAGTTGTTTGGATAAGACAGGAAAAAAGGAGATGTCAGAGGCCTTTAGGAACATACAAGAAGCTTTGAAAGATTTAAATGTTGATAAACTTGCGAAAGGTTATCGCGATACGTTTGGAAACGCTACTATAGCGATGGATTGTCCGCCTTACGAGATGTACTTTAGCGGTTCACAGATATATCAACAAACACAGGATCTTGCTGATTTGTCAGGCTTTTACAAGGCATTTGGTGTTGAGGTCTCGAGGGAGGATAACATTAACAGGTGGGACCACATTGCGGTAGAATTGGAATTTCTACATTTCTTAACTTACAAGCTTGCTTATGCTACAGAAAATAGTATAGATAAAGAACGGGAAATATGCCTTGCCGCTAAAAAGAAGTTCCTGAATGCTCATATAGGCAGATGGATAGCGGCATTCTCAAATGCCGTGGAGAAAAAGTCTCATGTTTTATTCTATAGAGAGATAGCAGACATAACAAATGAATATGTCCATCTTGACATGGAAAACTTGAATGTTAATGCAGATGAGATAGACGGATTAATGGGGAATGAGCCTGATTACCTGCAAAGGCTTGAAGGTAAAAGCGCTATGGCGTGTAGTAGTTGCATGGATGAGGAACATTATGGTTAAAGTAATGGAAAAAGAAGATAAAACACTGGATGTTATATATGATTCCCAGTTAGTAGATGATATAGTTTATAAAGGGCTGGCTGTGAAAGAGAAGGATGGTGATTTTACTCTGTATAAAGAGTACCATGAGAAAAGAGACGCTATTTACGAACTTGAAAAAGAGCAAAGGCCAAAGAAGTTTAAAGAACTTGACAGCTTATTCTTTAATCGTTTAGGTTATGACAGCTACTTGAATGAGATTTTGGATGAATTCCCAATTCTAAAAGGGAAAGTAGAGGAAGTACACATAAGAAGAGCAACTACAAAACAAAATGAGGGATCAAATGTCGTAGATAAAGGGAGGAAGATCCTTATCAGATTATACCCGGAACTATTTATTGAAGGCAATACGATTCTCAAGGGCATCAGGCATGAGCTAATGCATGTTTCTGACATGATGGATGAAAGTTTTGGTTATAAGGATGAAGAATTCAACTGCTCTCCAATGGAAGAGCGAATGATAAATGATAGATACCGGCTTTTTTGGGATATATCGGTAGACGGCAGGCTTATAAGAGAGGGGCGGGAAACTATTGCCGATATAAATGAAAGAAGAAGAGAATTTGATTCTTTTTATATTAAGATACCAAAAAAGACAAGAGACATAATTTTTGACAAAATCTGGTGTGGAGAAGTGTCTTTAACGCACGACAAAATGATTGAGATGGCAAAGAAAATAGACAATCTCCTGGCATTGTTAGAAGGAATGGAATCTAAAGAAATTGATAAAATTAAGGAGGAAGCACAAGAAAGCGGGCCTCTACCCGGGACAATTTGTAAGTTATGTGGATTTCAATCTTATGACTGGATTGAGGAAATAGGAAACGATGAAGAGATAGTCAACATCATAAGAGAGGATTTTCCTGACTGGAGCATAAAAGATGGCATATGCTCCAGATGCGCGGAGCACTATAAAATAAGAGCCGGTAAATGGTAGAAGGCGTAAACATTAACTTTCAATATTAAGAGTAAAGCAAATGTAGCGGAATTTTTTTTGCCCGATGTGCTTTTTGGCGTAAAGCGCTCCGAAATACGTTACAGTAGGCAATAGATAGCCTAAAATAAATTATTTATAGTTCTTATTTGCCATATAAATTTTTATAAAGGAGACTGTTTATGAAACTCACACGAAGGACATTCATAAAAGTTGCGGGAGGAGTAACGGCTGCACTTACGATACCGACAAGAAATGCACTGGCCCTCAACTCACTGCAGCCTGCGGTAGAGGTTAATAATCCTATTGAATTCTATCCCGATACGAACTGGGAGGATGTTTACAGGGACCAATACCGATACGACAATACATTTGCTTTCTGCTGCTCTCCTAACGACACCCATCAGTGCAGGGTAAGGGCATTTGTAAGGAATGGTGTTGTCACAAGGGTAGAGCAGGACTATGAACATCAGGATTATAAAGACATTCAGGGCAGAAGTCCGCAAAGGTCATGGAATCCGAGAATGTGTCTTAAAGGATTTACATTTTTCAGGAGGGTATATGGCCCGCACAGATTAAGATATCCAATACTTAGAAAAGGATGGAAGCAATGGGCAGATGACGGGTTTCCGGAACTCGATTGGAATAATAGAGAAAAATATAAATTCGCATCAAGAGGCACGGATGAATTTGAAAGAATGTCGTGGGATGATATATTCGACTACGTAGCAAGAGGGATGATCCATATAGCAAAAGCGTACAGTGGCGATGAGGGCAAGAGGAGATTGCTCGAAAGAGACAAATATGCCCCTGAAACACTCACTCACTGGCATGGCGCCGGCACAAGGTGTTTCAAGCATCGTGGCGGTATGGGCCTATTGGGTGTTATAGGGAAGTATGTTGGACAATATCGCTTTGCCAATATGCTTGCCCTTCTGGACGCCAATGTAAGAGGTGTTGGATCTGATAAAGCAATGGGAGGAAGAAGATGGTCAAACTACACCTGGCACGGCGACCAGGCCCCTGGACATCCATATTCAACAGGATTACAGGCATCTGACGTTGATTTTGCAGACCTGAGATACTCTAAGTTAACAGTACAAATAGGTAAAAACCTGGTCGAAAACAAGATGCCGGAAGCACACTGGCTGACAGAAATAATGGAAAGGGGAGGAAAGTTAGTCGTAATCACACCAGAGTACAGTCCAAGCGCAACGAAGGCAGATTACTGGATACCATGCAGGACAGGCATATCAGATACAACTATACTTTTATGCGTAACTAAGATAATAATCGATAAGAAATGGTACGATGAAAAGTTTGTTAAAGAATTTACCGACTTTCCTCTTCTAGTCAGGACTGATAACTTAAAGAGACTAGATGCACGCGAAGTCTTTAAAGACTATAAAGCTCCAAAGTTAGATTACTCTATGGAAGTTCAGGGTTTAAAGGATGAACAGAGAGAGCAACTGGGAGATTATGTAGTATATGACGCAAAAACAAAAGGGATCATGGCTATCACAAGAGAGGATGTTGGCAAGAAGCTTACGGCAAAAGGGATCGATCCCGCACTTGAGGGGACATTTAAAGTAAAGACGGTGGACGGTAAGGAAATAGAGGTAATGACGCTCTTTGATATGTACAAGATACACCTTAGAGACTTTGACGTAAAAAGTACATCGGAAATTTCAGGCTCACCCGCACACCTTATAGAGCGGTTAGCAAAAGACATAGCAACTATTAAACCGGTATCCATACATTACGGAGAAGGGATTAATCATTACTTCCATGCAACCTTGCATAACAGAGCTACTTATTTACCATTGATGTTGACAGGTAATATTGGATATCACGGTTCCGGGTCTCATACATGGGCAGGCAATTACAAAGCCGGTAACTTTCAGGCTACAAAGTGGTCTGGTAAAGGTTTTAAAGGCGCTATAGCGGAAGATCCATTCAATGTAAATCTTGACCCTTACAAAGATGGTAAATACTTAAAGGTCCATAGCTATGCGATGGATGAGGAAGTGTCATACTGGAACCACGGCGATACACCGTTAATCGTTAACACACCAAAATACGGCAGGGTGAATTTTACAGGAAAAACTCATCTGAATACTCCTACCAAGGTCTTGTGGTTTGTTAACGTAAACCTTTTAAATAACGCTAAATGGGTTTATGAGATGTTCAAGAATACAACGCCAAAGATAGACCTTATCATATCGAGTGACATCATGATGACGGCTTCTATACAATATGCTGATGTCGGTTTCCCTGTAAACACATGGATGGAGTTTGAAAACTATGAAGTTACATGTTCGTGTTCAAACCCATTTTTACAGATATGGAAGGGTGGTATAAGACCACTTCATGATACAAAGGACGATGTTATGGTAAGTGCCGGGCTTGCAAAGAGGATTGGTGAAATACTTGATGATCACAGGTTTGCTGACTACTGGAAATTTGCTCTTGAAGGAAGGCCTGAAGTATATATGCAGTTCCTTTTTGATGGAAGTGTGACAACCAGGGGCTACAAGGTGAACGAAATCATTGCAGGAAAATATGGTGTTCCGGGTGGCGCTCTTCTAAATTACGGCACATATCCGAGGACTCCATTCTACGAGCAGGTAGTATATGACAGGCCGTTCTTTACAGATGATGGAAGACTTCATTCGTATTGTGATATACCCGAGGCTATTAAATATGGTGAAAACTTTATTAGCTACAGAGAAGGTGTGGAAGCAACACCATATCTTCCAAACGTCATAGTCAGTACAAATCCCTATATAAGACCGGATGACTATGGTATACCAAAAAGTCACATGGGTGCAGATGAACGGCACGTAAGGAACATAAAGATGCCTTGGAGCGAGGTAAAGAAGACAACCAATCCTCTGTGGGAAAGAGGCTATAGATTCTATTGTGTAACACCCAAGACAAGGCACAGGGTACATTCTCAATGGAGTACAGTAGATTGGAATCTTATTTGGAACAGCAATTTTGGAGATCCATACAGGATGGACAAAAGAAGTCCTGGTGTGGGCGAACATCAGTTGCACATAAATCCGGCGGCAGCAAAAGATTTAGCTATTAATGATGGAGATTATGTTTATGTAGACTCTAACCCTGTTGACAGACCTTACAGGGGCTGGAAACCAAACGATCCGTTCTATAAGGTTGCAAGGCTTATGGTCAGGGCGAAGTATAATCCTTCATACCCATACCATACAACTATGATGAAACATTCAACATACATTGCTACCGAAAAGAGTGTTAAGGCACACGAGACCAGGGAAGATGGTATGGCGATGTCAAATGACGGATACCTTGCAAATTTCCGATATGGTTCCCAGCAATCAATAACGCGTTCATGGCTGATGCCAATGCACCAGACAGACACGCTATTCCATAAGAAAAAGTGTGCTATGGCATACATGCATGGAGGTGAGGCCGATAATCATGTGATTAACACCGTGCCTAAGGAGACGCTTGTAAGGATTACGAAGGCTGAGGATGGCGGACTTGGTGCAAAGGGTGTATGGGAACCTGCCAGGACCGGATTTACACCGGCAGGCGAAAGTAAATTCATGAAACTCTACATGAAAGGTGGAACTACTACGGTAGAGTAAGTATAATTATTTTTAAATTAGATAGAAAAAAGCCCCTGACATAAAAGTTAGGGGCTTTTTTTCTTTTACGAGCATTTTTTGCCTTTAATGCAGTAAAAAAATCATTTATAATTTATATAGGAGTAATTTTGCAAATTACATTGATTTTCCCTCCATCGTGGATCCCTTCTCAACCTTTCTTGAGTTTACCTTCATTACAGGGTTTTCTTAGACAAGAAGGCATTGATAATGTTTCTATCCGGGATATTAATATAGAAGTCATGGATACTCTGCTTTCTGCAAAGAAAGTAAATGAAACTTACGTAAGACTTGAAGAAATGCTTAGTAGGGGCAAACGGCCGTTCGCCCCTACAGGTCAGAGTAAAAAATCATTTGGGCATGCAGAAAATAAAGATGAAGTATTTTCAAGGCTTGGCTGGGCCAGGGAAGTAATCGAATACGAAAATTTGTTTCAGAAGATAGAATGGGCAAAGGCAACATTAAGGTCTGAAGGATTCTATAATCTTGATGATTATGTTGAGAGCTGGAAGATTATTGACAGATGGCTCCAGGCATTTGGAATGTTATATTACCCCTCTGAGATAACGATTACCGATAACTCAATGAAATATAGTGTGTATTCATCTTCAGACATTATAATGGCTGCTAATGATGATAATGAGAATCCGTACCATGATCTATTTAAGGGACAAATAATGAATTCAATTATTAAAAGAGGACCATCCATTGTCGGTATCTCTGCAACCGCAACATCTCAAGTAATTCCTGCTTTCACATTGGCAAGAATGCTTAAAGAAATGAGAAGCGACATCCACATAACGATGGGGGGCAGTGTGTTTACGAAACTGATAGATAATCTTCAAGGTTCTCATGGACTGTTTGAGCTTGTGGACAGTTTTATTTTGTTTGAGGGAGAGCATGCCCTGCTGGAATTAGCAAATCAGATTGAAGGCAAAGGAGATTTCAGTAAAGTACCCAATTTTGTATATAAGGATGGTGAACAGACTCGCGTAAACAAGCCTTTTCATATAGAAGACATAAACTCTCTTCCTACTCCGGATTATGATGGATTTCCACTTGACCTATACCTGTCTCCAAAAAGAGTCTTGCCACTACAGGGTTCAAGAGGATGCTACTGGAGAAAATGTACATTCTGCAATCTACATGTTGATAATCTTCGATTCAGACAGAGAAACACAGATCTGGTACTGGAAGACATAACTAAACTAATAGAAAAGTATAAGACGGAAAACATGTTTTTCAGTGATGAATGTATGCCCGTAAATCAGTTGGACAGTCTGAGTTCCAGACTAATTGATGAGGGTATAGAAATAAAATGGATGGCAGGCATAAGATTTGATAAGGGACTTACAAAAGGTATTTTGCAAAAGGCCAGGAATGCCGGATGTCTTAAAATGGTCTTTGGTCTTGAGTCTTCCAACAAAAGAATTCTTACTCTGATGGATAAGGGAATAAAGACTGATACAGTCCAAAACGTAATAAATTATTGTACAGATTCGGGTATTGCAATACATATGTATGTTATCGTAGGTTTTCCTTCAGAGACCAGGGAAGAGGCTCTTGAAACGCTTGATTTCATAAGATCAAATGAGACATTCCTGGATTCAAAAGGGGCTTCATGCCTCCCTTGTCTGTTCGAACTGGAAAAACATGCTCCTATACTGCGCGATCCTGGAAAATACAAACTAACCAGTATTGCACATCCAAAACATGATGATTTGAGCCTCGGCTATGTTTATGAGACAAACTCAGGGATGGCTCCGAATGAGGCAATTGATGTTTATGGATACGTAAAGGAGGAAATTGACAAAAGGCTGCCAATATTTCCATACAATTTTTCAATGTCAGATGGATTATTGTATCTGGACCGCTTTTCAGGTGATGCGAGGCTAAAGACAGCCGCATTAGCGCATTGCAATACAAATGGGCAAGTTTGACCGTGTTGTATTTTAATAGTAGCGGAAGCCTTCAGACTTCCATAGAAAATTAATAGAAGTTGAAACACTACGAGCAGTTCTTTAGAAATGAAATCAGATTTAAACTATAATGAGGTTGTATAAATGAATGACGAAGTTGTAGACGAGGGTAGAAGAGCGTTTTTCAAAGAAACTTTTTCTCTCATAGGAAACAAGGTAAGCGAAGTTGTGAAAAGCAAAGTAGATGCTTTCTCAAATTCTGATCCTGATTCTAATCCAACGACAAGGCGTTTTGTCCGACCTCCCGGCGCTGTAAATGAAAAAGAATTCCTTTCATTATGTACCAGGTGTGATGGTTGTGTGAAGGCATGTCCACATTATAGTATCCGAAAGTTGAACAAGGAATTTGATATAGCCGACGGCACACCTATCGTAGTACCGGAAGAAACACCTTGCTATTTATGTGAAGACTTTTCCTGTATAAAGGCATGTAAAGAAGGAGCCCTGGTTGAGGTAAAAGATAAGGAAGATGTCAGAATGGGTAAGGCATACATAAATAATGATAATTGCATGGCCTGGGGAGCGCAATTTTGTGAGCATTGTGTCAGGGAATGCCCTATTTCAGGCGCTATATATCAGGAAGATAATAAACCGATAGTAGATATGGACAAGTGTGTAGGGTGTGGTATCTGTGAGAATATATGCAATACAGTGAATCAACCTATTGCGATTAAGGTTGTACCAAAACAGTAAATAACCTTTTGTTAAAGAAATATAGAAGCTTATGAGTGAGTGTAGAAAACTGTCTACATGTGAGTTCTGCCGGGATTTTGAGACATGTAAAAAGACTGAAAAAGGCATGAAGCACAATGATTGGGCCCTTAGTAACAGGATGGCCATGATAGGAAAGAAAATTATGGTTATGTCCAACAAGGGCGGTGTAGGTAAGAGTACTGTAACGGTCAATATGGGAGTGGTCCTGTCTCAAATGGGCTTCAAGGTAGGAATTGCTGATGTTGATATACATGGCCCAAATATTCCCAAGATGTTGGGTGTGGAAGGGAAAAGGCTTAAGGATAACGAGAACGGCATAGAACCATTAACCATTAATGATAATCTCAAGGTCGTTTCAATGGCATTTCTTATTGAGGACCCTGAGCAGCCAATTGCATGGCGGGACACTGCAAAGTATGATTATCTTCGAGAACTGGTTGGAAGTATCAACTGGGGTAAGCTTGACTTCCTATTGGCTGATCTACCTCCGGGTACGGGCCATGAACCAATTACTATGATTGAATTAATGGGGAAAGTTGATGGAGCTGTTATCGTAACAACACCTCAGGATGTTGCTCTTCTGGATGCACAAAAGGCCATCCTGTTTGCAAAGGATTATGGCGTACCAATTACGGGTGTTATTGAGAACATGAGCATGTTTACATGTCCTCACTGCAATGAGGAGATAGACGTATTCAAATCCGGCGGGGGAAGTAAGATTGCGGAGAAAATGAGTGTTCCATTTCTTGGCAGGATACCTCTTGATCCGGAAATTACAAAAAGCTGTGACGAAGGAAAAGCTTTCGTTGTATCAAATGGAGCTTCTCCAAATTCTTCTGTATTTAAGGATATTGTTAAAAAGGCATTCAATATAGTATAAGGGCTTGACAGATAATAACTTTTACATTTATGCGTTTGTATTTAGGTTAGATTTGTATAATCTGATTGAGTCAAACCGGAAGCATAGCCAAAGCTATGCTGGCAATGTCATTGAATTAAGCGATTTATTGCACATTATTGCAAATCCGCATCGTAGGGCGAGGCTTTAGCCTTGCTTCTGTGCGTGAGGGTGCAAACCTAAAGGTTCGCCCTACGACTTAATTCAATGACATTCGCTATGCCGGTGAGACTAAATAAGGCTATGCCGTGTAGAGCGATAGAATAGTTTCGGTATCTGTGAGGTATTTAAACTATCAAATTGGTTTCCATAAAAAAGGGGGATTAAGGGGGTTGTAACTCTTGTTGCAATGGAGTTTAGCTAATGCCGGATTGTATTTGAGGTAGCAAATATTTTGTATTTAGTTTTGCGTTGCAAAACCAGCATAAATTAGCGACAGAAAGGAGCTAATTTATATGATCGATAAACATTCAAGAAAGATTAATTATTTAAGGATTTCTGTTACAGACCTCTGTAACCTAAGGTGTGTCTACTGTATGCCGTCAAAAGGCACAGAGCTTCATGAGAGAGA
>Ga0255058_10000833_pt1 | contig 17589 bp, 18 predicted proteins | sample Cases_109_9_MG_FD_188637 | JGI IMG/M metagenome (GOLD analysis project Ga0255058, IMG submission 188637) | Seawater microbial communities from Amundsen Gulf, Northwest Territories, Canada - Cases_109_9 | ecosystem: Environmental > Aquatic > Marine > Gulf | place: Canada: Northwest Territories... | reverse complement strand
ACTTCGAACGGGTTGAAAAGAACCTCCACATCCACCCGAACGGTGCGCATGAGATCAATCTCAACGGCCGAATGATCAGGGACGGCGCCAAGAAGGCAGGCATCCCTGCGGGCCCCTGCTCGAGAAACATCAAACACTGCGCCCTGACGGGCCACTGTATCGCGGGCTGCAAGACCGATCGCAAACAATCCATGCTGGTCACGTATCTCCCATGGGCGAGCGAGCTCGGCGCGACGATCCTGAGCGGCACCCGTGCGGAAAGCTTCGAGGTAAGCAATGGCCGCGTCACCCAGGTCAACGCGGTCGCGACCGACGCCAACGGCAGGTCCAAGCCGATCGAGGTCAAAGCCGGGCTGGTAGTCGTCGCAGCAGGTGCGGTGCAGACGCCTCTGCTGTTTCAGAAGAACGCGATCGGCAACAGCAGCGGCCTCATCGGGCACAATTTCGCATGCCACCCCTCGACCGCGATGATCGGCGAGCACAAGGACGACGTCTACGGATGGCTCGGTGCCACCATCACGACGTATGCGGGGAACATCGAGGATCCGAAAGAGGGAAGCTACCTGCTCGAGGCGGGTTTCCTTGGCCCGATGTCGATCACCACGGCCTCGGACGGGGGCGTCGGGCGCGAGTACACCGACTTCATCCAGAACAGCAAAAAGTTCTTGGCGTCGGTGACCCTCATCCACGACCACAACGTAGGACGCGTCTACATGGAAAATGGGCGCAAGCGCATCGACTACGACCTCGACGATCGCGACTTCCCGAGCCTGCAGGAAGCGTTTCGCGGGGCCGCGAAGATCTACTTTGCCGCGGGCGCCGAACGCGTGTTCCTCCCGACGACTCGCCGCACGGTGATCGAAAGCCCCGATCAGATCGACTCGGTCATCAACTCACTCGAAAACGGCAAGCATCGCTACAAGCTCACCTCATACCACCCGCAGGGCACGATGCGCATGGGCAGAGACCCCAAGAAGAGCGTGGTCGGCCCTAACGGCCTCATGCACGATCTCGACAACGTATACGTCGTCGACGCCAGCTTGTTCCCGACGACCCTGCTCGTGAACCCCCAGGAAACGGTGTACGCAATGGCGAGCTATCTGTCGGATGGGATGCTGGCCAGGGGATAAGATAACCGAAGCAAAGGTCAGCGGGGTGCCGAGGAGGCCTATTTGACGTTCTTAGCCTTCATGAAGCACCAGAAGCCGCCGTCGGCTTTGGCGAGGCGCCAGCCATCTTCGCCAAGGCCGCTGAACTGTGCGCTCATGGCATCGGCGGCCTTCTTGCTGGTTCGTTCGCTTTGATGAACGCACTTGTATTCGAATTGGTGCGCACCGTGCCAGCCATGACCCTTACCGGCCCAGTGCGGACACGCTTTGGCCTGGCCGCACGTCGTGCACTCGGAAGGCGCGGCTTCGGTTTGTGATTGGACGGGGGCACCGCCTAGCGCGAGCCACATGACCCCAGCAGTCAGAACAGAAGCGAGAAGAGCAAAACGCATGATTCCTCCTTGAGTGAACGGCGAGGCTAACACGGAGGATCAGGGTGAGGAAAAAGCCGCTTTGGCTGCCTCGATGAACGCCCGCACCAACTCGGGGTCTTTTCGGCCGGGCTCCGACTCCACCCCCGACGCGACGTCTACGCGGAATGGATTCACGGCTTCGATTGCCTCGGCGACGTTTTTCGGGTTGAGCCCACCGGCCAGTGTTAGTTTCCGCTCCCGGGCCACCTCCGCTGCGATGGCCCAATTGAAGGTTCGCCCCGTACCCCCGGGGAGCCCTGGGACGCTTGCGTCGAGCAGCAGATGCTCGCCGGGATAGGCTCTGGCGAGCTCGATCGCTGAACCGTCCTTCACACCGATCGCCTTGTAGGCCCCTGGCAAGAGCACACCGACTTGCTCGGGGGTCTCATCGCCGTGCAACTGCGCCCACTCGATCCCTGTTTCTGTCAGGATCTCGCGGATCTGCGCCACGGTGAAATCGACGAAAACCCCGACCGTCTGGACTCGATCTCCGACCGCCTCCGCGATGGCCTTGGCTGCTGCGACATCGGTGCTTCTCGGTGAACGAGGCCAGAAGTTGAGGCCGATTGCATCGGCCCCCGCCTCCACGCAACGCAGCGCGTCGTCTTCTGTAGTTAACCCACAGATTTTGACCTCGACCATGGCCCAACGATGGGCCGCAATTGGCGGATCGCCAACATCTTGAAGAGCGCTTGCAGATCGCGGCCGAGCGTCCTAGAACACGTTCCACTCGAGCCCCAAACCATGGGCGTTTGGGGCATCGCGGGACTAGACTCGACGATCGAGCATGGAAACATCTGCTGCCGCGCGCGTTCTCTCCAGTCCGCGCGAAATCTTAGATTCTGTCGTGATTCGCTTTGCCGGCGACTCTGGCGATGGAATGCAATTGACGGGTAGTCAGTTCACGACCGCGACGGCCGTGGCCGGAAACGATCTCGCGACGTTTCCTGATTTCCCCGCCGAGATTCGCGCGCCCGCGGGTACGACATACGGCGTGTCGGGATTTCAGATCCACTTTGCTGCGCACGACATCCGCACCCCGGGCGATGCGCCGGACGTGTTGGTCGCGATGAACCCGGCCGCCCTCAAAGTGAACACCGACGTGCTCAAGTCGGGCGGATTGGTCGTCGTCAACACGGGCGCCTTCAACAAGAACAATCTTGCAAAGGCCGGCTACGAAGAGAACCCGCTCGAAGATGGCTCACTCGACCGTTTTCGAGTCTTGGCCCTCGACATCACCAAGATGACCCTCGAATCGGTCAAGGGCGTCGGGCTTGGATCCAAAGACGCGCATCGTTGTAAAAACATGTGGACGCTGGGCCTCGTGTACTGGCTCTTCGGCCGCGAACGAGAGTCCACCGTCGAGTGGCTCAAGAAGAAGTTCGCCAAGAGCCCGAAGCTCGCCGAAGCCAACATCGCCGCCCTCAACGCCGGCCACATCTACGGTGAAAACGCCGAATTGCCGCACGGTATCGGGGCGTATGAGGTGCCGGCCGCGAAGCTCGAACCTGGCGAGTATCGCAACATCAGCGGCAACGAAGCCACCGCATGGGGCCTCGTGACCGGCGCCAAGCTCGCCGGCCTCGAGATCGTGTACGGGTCGTATCCGATCACGCCAGCATCGAACCTGTTGCACAACTTGGCGCGTCTCAAGCAGTTCGGCGTGACGACCTTCCAGGCGGAAGATGAGATCGCCGCAGTGTCCGCGGCGGTCGGCGCGAGCTTTGGCGGCGCGATCGGCATCACAGGGACGTCCGGCCCTGGCGTCGCACTCAAGTCCGAAGCGATTGGGCTCGCGATTGCAACCGAGCTCCCCTTGGTGATCGTCGACGTGCAGCGTGGTGGTCCTTCCACTGGCCTACCCACCAAGACGGAGCAGTCCGATCTCTTTCAAGCGGTTTGGGGCCGCAATGGTGATGCACCATTGGTGGTGCTCGCAGCCGCGACGCCGGGCGACTGCTTCTACATGGCGGTCGAGGCCCTACGCATTGCTGTGAAGTACATGACTCCGGTCATGCTCTTGACCGACGGCTACCTCGCCAACGGTGCAGAGCCTTGGCACCTGCCAGACCTCGACGCGTTCGAGCCCTTCCCAGTCGAGTTCCACCAAGATCCAGAAGGCTTCCAGCCGTTCATGCGCAACAGCGACACGTTGGCCCGCGTCTGGGCAATCCCCGGAACGCCGGGGCTAGAGCACCGGATCGGCGGGCTCGAGAAGCACCAGGACACCGGGCACATTTCGTACGCCTCGGAGAACCATCACACGATGACGAAGCTCCGCGAGGCGAAGGTGCGACGGATCGCCAGGGACTTCCCGAGGGCGTCGATCGACCAGGGCGATGATCGGGGCGACTTGCTCGTCGTCGGGTGGGGTTCGACATACGGCGCGATCAGCCAAGCGGTACGGATGCTTAGCGAGAAGGGCCACAAGGTGTCGCACCTTCATCTCCGGAACATTTGGCCGCTGCCAAAGGGGCTTGGGGATTTGCTTCGCTCGTACGGCAGGGTGCTGGTTCCAGAGCTCAACAACGGTCAGTTGGTGAAGCTCCTGCGGGCCGAGTACTTGGTAGACGCCGAAAGCCTGACGAAAATCGCCGGGCAGCCATTCCAAATCGGCGAGCTCGTCGTTGGGGCGGAAGAGCGCTTGAATCGGAGTCTGCAATGAGCCCCAACGCGCCAAAGAAAGAATACACACGCAAGGACTTCTCCTCCGACCAGGAGGTGCGGTGGTGCCCTGGCTGCGGCGACTACGCGATCCTTGCTGCCGTCCAAAGGTTGCTGCCGGAGTTCGGCACGTCTCCGGAGAACACGGTGTTCATCTCGGGTATTGGCTGCTCGAGCCGCTTCCCCTACTACATGAACACGTACGGGTTCCACTCCATTCACGGACGCGCGCCGGCGATCGCCACTGGTCTCAAGCTGGCCAATCCCGAGCTCGACGTGTGGGTCATCACCGGCGATGGCGATGGCTTGAGCATCGGAGGCAATCACCTCCTTCACGTTCTGCGCCGAAACATCGACCTGCAGATCATGCTCTTCAACAACCAAATCTACGGCCTTACGAAGGGCCAGTACTCACCCACGTCACAGGTTGGGTTGGTAACGCCGTCGAGCCCCCTTGGGTCCGTCGATCAGCCGATCGTTCCCACGCGGTTTGCCCTAGGCGCTCGCGCAACGTTCGTGGCCCGAAGCTACGACACGTCGAAGAGGCTCCCCGAAGCCTTGACCGCTGCGCGGATGCACAAGGGCGCGTCGTTCATCGAGATCCTTCAGAACTGCCCGGTGTTCAACGACGGAGTGTTCGACCTGATCACCGACCGAAAGACCGGCCCAGCGTACCAGCTGTGGCTCGAGAACGGGCAGCCGATGCGATTTGGCGCCAACGGTGAAAAGGGCCTTCGCATGAACCCCGAATCCCTCACGCTCGAGGCGGTGACGGTAGGCGAAGACGGTGTCACCGAAGCGGATATCGTCGTTCACGATGAGACCAACCTTTCCCTCGCATGGATGCTCACCGATCTTCCCGGCGTCGTGGCGCTCGGAGTGCTCTACCGATGGCCAGGGCCGGTGTACAACGAAAGCATCAAGAAGCAGCGCGAGCTCTCAGAAGAACGCTTCGGCAAACCCGACCTAAAGGCTCTCCTTCGGCAGGGACACACCTGGACCGTCACGTAGGCGACGCCTCGTCCGCGATCGGCAGCGTCAATACGACCCTGAGCCCATGGGGCTCACACGCGGCGGCGGACACGTGCCCTCCGTACCGCTCGGCAAGGTGTGCAAGCTTGGTGAGATCGAGGCCAATCTTGGGGCGTCGATCGAGCTTGGTGAAGGGCGTGAACAAAGTGGCGAGCTCTTCCTTGGTGGGGCTCGGCCCGTCATCCTCTACTGTGAGCATCGCGGCCTGACCGAGGATACGGGTGGCGACCTTGACGGAGGTCACCGATTTCGTGGTCGACATGAACCCCGCAACACTCGAAAGCGCGTCCTGTGCGAGCCACAGATCGAGACGAACCGTGGGATCGACGATGCTGAGCTCGGCATTGATAGGCGTCGCCGGGCCCGATACGACTTGGTGAGCCAAATCATTGAGTGAAATCAGCCGCGCACGAGTTGACCCCTCACCGGCGAGCATCGCAAGCTGCCGCATGATCTCACGCCCATCCTCGGCTGCATCTCGAACCTCGCCGATGTATCGCTCGACCGCCTCGGCGCTGGATAGATTCTTCTCGGCGAGGTGGATATTGCCGAGGATGACTCCGAGGATGTTGTTGACCTCGTGAACGACGCCCGAGGCGAGTTCGCGTGCGGCTCGCATTCCCTCGGGGTGCAGAATCCCTTTGCCGGCCCGCTCGCGATCGTCGTCATCCGCCCGGCCCATCGCGATCACAACTCCAGCAGCTTCTTGACGGCCCGAATGACGCGTGGAGCCTGGATCGGCTTTTCGATGTAGGCATTGGCGCCGAGTGCCATCGCGCGATCACGATCGTTGGGTGCGTTCTCGGTTGTGATGACGACGACCGGCGTATCGGCGTGACGCGGGTCACCTCGGACGTGTCGAACCAACTTCAACCCGTCCAAGACCGGCATGTTCACGTCGGTGAGGACCAAGTCGAACCGCTGCGCGGCCAGAGCGCGAATCCCGGACAGCCCGTTTTCGGCCGTGACGACTTCCATTCCCGGAATCCGGAGAAGGGACTCCGCCAACATGTGGCGCATGGTCTGGGAGTCTTCGACTACTAGGCAGCGATATCGGCGCATGGATAATTCATCGTACGACAGGGATGGGGCCTCCTCAAAGTTCGGGCCTCATCCTTTCTCGGGGCGGGTTAGATCGGCAAGCATGTCCCCGAGAGCCCAAATCCCGAGAGCTTGATGACGTACCCCAGACCTTTTGGTGGCCATGGGCATACCTGAGACGACTGCGGTCTCGGGCGCTTCGATCAACACCTCCCCGTTGCGCTTGGCGATTTCGCGCACGCCGAGAGCGCCGTCATCGCCCATGCCGGTCAGAACCACGGCAATGGCCTTGTCGCCAAGGACCCGCGCGGCCGACTGGAAGAGCTGGTCAACCGACGGAACGTATCGGGCGCCACGATCGGGAGGAACGACGCGGAGCGCCGGGCCACGATCCGAGGGCACGATCTCGATACAGCGGCCACCTGGACAGACGTAGGCGTGTCCCCTTCCGAGCCGCTGGTATTGCTTCGCCTCTGAAACTTTCATCACCCCTGTCCTATCCAACCGTTGCGCAAAAGTCTGTGTAAAACGTGGGGGCATGTGCTGCGCGACCACCAGTGCAGCATCGATATCTTCGTGAAGATGACGGAACAGAGTCACGAGCGCCTTCGGCCCACCCGTGGAGGCGCCGACCACGATGACCTTGCTCGGAACCCGCCGGATCACCGACGGCTCTCGTTGGGCTCGCGGTGAACCGTTCCGCTCGAGATTCAAGTCGAGCCCACCCACGGTCGTGCGGCGAAGAGCCAACGGCGAAAGCTGCTGGACGACCCGAACTTTCTCTTCGAGCTGCTGACGCAGCCTTTCTAGCGGCGCGTCCTCACCTTGTGGTTTCGGAAGAAAGTCGATGGCGCCGAGCTCGAGCGCTCGAAAAACGCTCTCTTTGCCCGACTGCCCAGAGATGACCACGACCGGAAGGGGGTTTCGGTCCATCAACAGATGGAGGAACTCGAACCCATCGAGACGCGGCATCTCGAGGTCGAGAGCAATGAAGTCTGGTGGGTTGGCCTCGACGAAACGGAGTGCCTCTGCACCATCGCGCGCCACATCGACGTGGGAAACGCCCTCGATCTCGCTCAGGATCGCTGCGATAGTGCGGCGATTGAGCGCCGAGTCGTCCACGACCAAGGCATGCAGCTTCTTCATCTCAGAGCCTCCTCGGCGGAAGCTCGGTGTACGGAATCGGTCGGCGATAGACGATGTCGGTAGTGAGCTGTGCGATTTCGAAGGCCGTGCTCGTGTGAAGGAGTGACTCACTGTGCCCCAACAGTAGATAGCCCCCGCGATGGAGTCGTTGGTAGATGGTATCCAACACCTTCCGGCGCGACGTGTCGTCGAAATAAATCAGGACGTTGCGGCAAAAGGTCACATCCACGCGACCTACGATGGCCGCCCGCCTCTCGTTCATCAGGTTCAGGTGCCCGAAGTGGCACATCGATCGAATTCGGGGGTGCACCTGCTTCCCTTCATCCGTGCAGATGAAGAAGCGCTCATAGTCGGGGATCATCGCCCTGAAGCTCGCGGACCTGTAGGTCGCATCGCGAGCCTTGCTCAGCACGCGACGCGAGATGTCGTTGCCAAAGATCCGAATGTCCCAACCCTCGAACAGCCCCGATGCTTCGATGAGCATGGCGATCGTATAGACTTCTTCACCGCTCGAGCAGCCGGCGCTCCACACATCAATACGTTTCGCACCTCGCCCGAGGGCCCTCGCCCGCACCACGGGCAAGATCTCGTCGGTGAACGCGCGCAGCTGATAAGCCTCCCGAAAGAAATATGTCTCGTTCGTGGTGAGGACTTCGGCCGCTCTCTCGAGCTCGGAGTCGGCGTTCGGGTGGTAGCGAAGGTATCGGTAGTATTCAACGAAATCTTCGAGGCCGAGCTCTCTCAGCCGTTGGCGCAGTCGGCGCTCGACGATGTATGCCGAATCGTCCGCAAAGTAGATGCCGCAGAACTGATTGACGTAGTCGCGGAGGAGGCGGAATTCTCTGAGGTCGAGCGTCGGCCCTACGTCGTGGAGCAAACTCACGTCAACCCCCGACTGGAAGCCCGCTCTCGATTTCGCGCCGCACCATCGCGTCCGTTTCGTTGGCTAGCGCCTCGGTGAGAAGCTCGCGACTTCGGTCGGTACCGAGCTCGAGAAGGAGCTTGATCGCTAACATACGGACGTGCCAACCCGGATGAGAAAGGCCGCGACTAAGAAAGCTTTCGGCGTCGCGAGTTGGGAGCGTGCGAGCTGCGCGGAGCCCCGCCTGGAACACTTCGTCGTCGGCTTGAGAAAGGGCCGCTTGGGCGGCGGCGGCAACCTCGGAGTCCCCTAGCCAGGACAAGGCATCGAGAGCCGCGGCAATCACGACCGGCTCCTCGTCTTGGAGCAGAGCTCGGATCTGCGGAATGGCAACGTCGGCATCGCGTCGCCCAAGGGCAAGTGCCGCTTCGGCGCGGATGGGTGGAAAGGGAGAATCGAGCGCGGTGCGGAGCGGTGCGTTTGCGGCCCGACTGTTCATCTGACCTAGCGTCCGAACCGCCGCAATTTGAACATCGATGTCCTCATCCGCAATGGCGTACCCGATCAGCTCCGTGACATCGGTCGCATTGGCCATCGCCAACGCTTGAACCGCCGCCCTCCGAGTGCGCGCGTCTCCGCTGTGAAGGCCGCGCTTCAAGATTTCGATGGCGCCCTCCGAACCGAGGCGCGACAACACGAGTGCGATATCGGCGCCTCCCGGACCCTCGAGATCGGCCCGTTCGAGAGCCGCCTCGACGGCATCGGGAACTCGCTTGGCCAGCACCTCGAGTGAGCTCGTCGCCGCCACCCGAACGAGATGCGATGAGCTATTCAAGCACTCCACCAAGGCCTGGCAGTCACGTGGGTCGCCCCACCAGCGGAGGCTCTCCGCAGCGGCCGCGCGAACTGTATCCGAGCCTTCGATGAGGTCACGCTCGATGAGTGACCGAACTCTATCTCGGGTCTCGACCGGAACTTCGCCTCCATGTGAATAGCTCAGTTCGGAGGCAAGCCCGAGCGCAAGCGCCCACACGCGGGACTCCGCACGCCGTTGCAGGAGAAGCGGCTCGACGAGACTCCCTCCCCATTGTCTGAGAGCCGTGACAGTGTCTGCGCAGGCGACGTCATCGGCCACTGCTTGCAGGACGGCTTCGAGGGACGATTCGTCTTTGCATAGAACGAACAGATAGGCACCCGCACGCCGTGTTGCGGTGTCGCCGTGAAGTAAACCTTCGTAGAGGGCGTGGCGAAACGGTTCGTTGGACGCACTCAATCGATCCACCAGCGCGGCCCGGTGAGTCTCGGCTTCACTCACGAGCTGCCCGATCGCTCGAATCGAAGCAGCCGAAGCCTGGGGTGATGCATCGGTGGCAAGCTCGAGCAGGAACTCCAACGCCTGGGGGTCACCCGTACGCCCGAGCAGCTCGGCGGAGATCCGACGGACGATTGCGTCCTCGACTGCAGGGCGCAGCTCGGTCCATGAGACTTCCGTGCCCATTCGGGTGAGCCCTTCAACGATGGAGATGCGAAGAAAAAGATCGAGTGTTGGGAGCTTCTCTTTGAGGAGCCCTTCCGAGCGTGCGCCACCGATACTGACCAGCGCCTCAACGGCTGCCGCCGCAGCGTTGGTGTCGGAGCCCCGGAGAAGGGTTTGTAAGTGGTCGATCATTTGAGGATCGCGGGTCTTGCCCATCGCCTCGATCAGAAATTTTCGAGCGCTAGAATCGGACACTTCGCATGCGGCGGCGAACTTTTTGGCGGCGCCCTGCCCGGTCAAACCAAGCACTTCGATCGATGCGTTCCGTAGACCAATGTTGTCGGTCTCGACCACCCGAACCAAAAGCGCGTCGATCAGTTGGCTGCGCTGGCCACTCGCCGCGGCCAGCGAAATCGCTTCGCGACGGACCCGCCAATCGGTATCGCCGAGCGCGTTGAGGATCTGGGTCAACGGAGTGCCGGCGGGACGCAGGCTGAGTGTATGCACGGCGCGCCGCCGAACGTCCGGGTCGGCCGAATGAAGCGCCTGCTCGATGTCATCGCGCCTCACGGGACCTCCGAGTGCAACATGGACAGCTCCCCAGGATCGAGGTCCATTGCGGGCTCCGCAAGTCGATCGACGTTCAATAGGAACACGAGACCGCCGGCATGCTTGTACGCCGAAGTAATCCCTCGCTCACGATGACGCTCGTCGAGGATCGGGACGTCTCGCTCACGGTGCTCAGCCGACGAAAACACATCGAGCACGGCATCGACGACGATGCCCACGGGCCGGTGCGAGCTTTCGATGATGATCCACTTCGTACGACGAGTCGGCTCCCGCCTCGGGAGGCCAAAGAGACCTCGGAGATCAACCACCGCGACCACCTCCTCACGATAATCGGCGACACCGAGCACGAAGTCGCGCTCGCGTGGAAGTTCGACGATCGGAAGTGGGTTCACGATCTCACGGATGCGCGAAACTTGAAGCGCGTAGAGCACCGATTCAACCTCGACGCGAATCAGGTCTTTGGCGAGATTTGCGGTATAGGCTCTGCCGGTGCTCATGTCATTCCCCTAAGAGCGACACCGGATCGATCAAGATCAGCATCTCGTCGGGCTTGTCCGCAGGTTCCGTTTGGACCCGTCCGATGCCCACCACGTAGTCGGAGAGGTCCGCGTTCATCGCGCTCGCATATTCGATCTGCCCGGGTTCCAACCGATGCACCTGGATGACGCGGTCGACCGCCATCCCGATGAGCTCTTGGCCGTTGTCGATCAGTAAAACGCGGCCATAGGGCTCATCGTGGACGACCTCGAGGTTGAGCAGCTTCGGAAGGTCGACCACCGTAATGATCTCGCCCCGAACCGAAATCACACCGAGAACGTGGTCGGCTGCGCGAGGGACCTCCGTCAGCGGTGGTGGAACCAAAATCTCGCGAACGGAAGTCAAGGGGACCCCATACGCTTCGTTGCCAGCGAGCACTCCGAGCACGGCCACTGCGCCGGTATCGCTATCGAGCTCGGGCGCCAGGGTTGCCTTCTGACCAGCACTCATGCTCGACTCTCCAAAGCCCGAAACGCGTCCGACCCGTCGAAGTACTCGGTGAATAGAGCCGGCGCGTCGAGCATCAAAGCTACCTGCTGGTCACCGAGGTCGGTCGCTCCGGCGAAACCACGAACGGAAGACAAGCTCTTCCCGAGCGACTTGATGATCACGTCCTCTTGACCGATGAGCTCGTCGACGACGAAACCGAGCTCGCGGTTGCCCATCGATCCAACGACTACGAATTGCCCCTCGCTCGACTTGCGGAAGCCAAATAGCTTCGCCAAGTCGCAGATCGCGAGAGTCTCCCCGCGAAGCGTGATCACTTCGCGCCCTTGGATGGTGTGCACGTCTTTCGGGACGTACGGAATCGCCTCCCGCACCGCGGTGATCGGGAGCGCGAAGGTCCGAGACGCTACGGTAACGATGAGCGCCCGAATGATCGCCAGGGTGATCGGGAGCGTGACGGTGATCTTCGTCCCGGTGCCTCGTTCGCTAGCGATCGAGATCATGCCGCCAAGCCGAAGGATGTTCGTCTTGACCACATCCATCCCGACACCACGCCCGGACATGTCGGTCACCGCCGAGCTGGTGCTCAGCCCCGGGAGAAAGACCAGGTTGAGCATTTCCTGGCGCGACATCTCTTGACCGGCCTCCGCGCTCAGAAGCCCGCGTTCGACGGCCTTGTCACGCAACCGTTTCGCGTTCATCCCGCCTCCATCGTCTTCCACTTCGATGACGACGTTGCTCCCCTTGTGGTACGCGTTGAGGGCAAGTGTGCCCTCTTCCCTCTTGTGCGCGCGTATGCGAGCGTCGGGTGATTCGATGCCGTGATCGATGGCGTTGCGGACCAAGTGCATGAGAGGGTCGGTCAACTCTTCGACGATGAGCTTGTCGACCTCGGTACTGGCACCGGTGACCACGAGGCGGACCTGCTTGTCGTGTTCCCTTGCCCCCTGGCGAACGATCCTCGCGAGCTTGTTGAAGACCTGCCCGAGGGGAACCATCCGAACGTCGAGGATCCCCGTGCGAAGCTCCGAGAGCTGGCGCTCGAAGCCACGACCGATGCGATCCAGGTCCATGAGCGACTGGCGATAAGTGGGGTCGTCCTTGAAGCGGTCTACGATGCGGTTCACCGCGCTCCTCACCAAGGCAAGCTCGCCAACCACGCTCATCAAGTGATCGAGCTTGCGAATGTCTACGCGGACGGAGTCCGCCACCGAGCGAAGGGAGGCTTGGCCCCCATCGTCCTCAGGCGCCGGGCCCATGCTGAGCACCGGAATCGAGGTATGCCGCGGCGGCAGTGTTGGGAGATGAGTTCGCTCGGCAATCGCCTCGATCGGACCGTACCGACTCTCGAAGTGCGACTTGAGGTCCTTTTCCGACACTCGAGCGGCCAACAGCACCACCAACTCAATCGTGTCCTCGTTCCCACCCTCCAGGCTTGGCAGATACGTGATGATCTCCGCCTCCTCTAGGGCCTGTTCACGCAGCGCCTCGATCGAATCGTCAATGGTCATGAGGTCGAAGGACGCACGAAGTCGGTAGAGTTGAAGCCCTTCACGAATGCATGCGCGCAATCGGTGCTCTTCGTATTCGGTCAGGACGGTGAGCACAGCGGCATCGATCGCGTATTTGTCGAGCGGATCACCCTCTTCGACTTCTTCCTCGACGCTGACGGACCGGATCGCTGCAATGTACTGCTGTACCCCGGCCTCCTCCTGAGGTGACTGGGCGTCCTCCAAGGTGAGGAGACGCTGAAAGCGCTCTACAGAATCGAAAAGGACATCTAGGAGGTTCTGGCCGACGGCCGTTCTGCCAAGCCTCAAGTCGTCGAGAAGGTCCTCGAGCGCGTGAGCAACGGTGCCGACGTGCTTGTAGCCGAACATTCCCGCGATGCCTTTGAGTGTATGGACGCTTCGGAAGATTTCGTTGATCAGCGCCGGATCGATTCGCTCGCCACGAAAATGTGCTTCATCGAGCAGCAGAAGGTCGCGGGACAGCGCCTCCACGAGCTCTTGGGCCTCTGCCAAGAACTCCTGTTGGACATTGTCGCGCGGGTCACTCATCCGGAAACCCCTTCGACCGGCGCGAGCAGCTGCGCCACGAGCTCGCGAAGCTCGTCTACCGTGAACGGCTTCTGAATAAATGCGTCTGCGCCGAGCTCGATACCGCGCTGCGAGTCCAGCCCACCGGCCTGCGTACTGATCAGGATCTTCCGAGCCGCCTGTTGCCGAGGACTCTTCTTCATGAAAGACAGCAGCTCGAGCCCGTTGATATCGGGCATGTTGACGTCGACGATCACCACATCGTACGCGCGGGTGGTCAGGATCCGGAGGGCTTCGAACCCGGTCGCGGCCTCCTCGACACGCGCGAAGTCCGCGCTCTCCAAGGACGCACGAACGAACGCGCGCACGGCGCTGCTGTCATCGACAATTAAAGCGTAAAAAGCCAATCGATCCCCCCGCGTACAGGGTAACAGAGTCGAAGGGGACTGGTGATCCCGGTCGGGCCTGCGGCCCGTCAATTGGTCCCACCCCACCTCCCCCACACTATCCCCTACCTATCGCCGAAACGAGCGAGTTGTCGGGTCTCCCTCGCTACAGGATGAACATGTGCACAGCTCCCGCAGGAACCGATAGCTGTAGATCCCGGTCTGGTGACCGTCGCCCCACACGAGTCGCAGCGCGTAGTTGCCGACTTGCTGAATGTCTCTGAGCTCCAGATCGCCGCCCTCGACGAAGCGAATCGGGCCATCGTGCCCCTGGCAGTGCGCGCAAGGACAATAGCCGCGCAATAGCTCATGTGGGTAGATCCCAGAATGACCGTCGCCCCAGTCGATCTCCATCACGCGTGCCCCGCTCGGCGCGCGTAACTCCACCGGCTCCGGAACCTCACTCACGATGCCCGTCCTTCCCATGCGCCATGGGCCACGGAAGTCCGTTCGCGCACCGAGGCAGTGGCGTGGTACACGTCGAGTAGCGCGAGTGCCTCGTGAATCTGCGTGCGTTCTTTGTCGGGCCACGGTTCGTCCGGAAATTCCGAGTTCGCTTGCACCATGGCCCATCGACGTAAGGCACCCGCAGAAAGAACGAGCCTCCCCCCACCGCACGCGCGACATACGATCCCTCCGCGCTCCGCATCGAACGAAGCCGAGCGGCCCGCCGGCGGGTTCTTCCCGCAATGGGCGCAGCGATCGAGGGTTGGCGCAAATCCGAGGAGGGCGAGCACGCGGATGTGGAGGAACAGAAGCGCCTCTTCAGCTGGCGCACCCGCATCCAGTGCCGCCAGGAGACGCACCGCGATGTCGAACACCGCAGGCTCCGGTTCGTGGTCAGGTACGCGCTCACGAATGACGGCCAACGCGGCACCCGCCGCCCCAATTGCCGTGAGGTTGCGAAGAATGTTGAGGAAGGACCGATCGACCGTCACACGCTCCAGATGAGCGAGCTCGCCACGCCCTGGACGGAAATGCGCGTGCATGACCACGTAGGGTTGAAGCGCGCCACCAAACCGACGCTGGCTCCTTCGCGCACCGCGGGCAAGCGCTGCGATCTTGCCGTGGTCCTCGGTCAGGAGTGTGACGATTCGGTCGGAGTCGCGATAGTCGACGGAGCGCAGTAGTAAGGCTCGACTCTGTCGGGTTCGACTTGGCACGGCAGAGCAGAGGATAGCTCAATCGGTTCGTTCTGTGCAGGCGCCCGCCGGACCATCACGAACGCGGCAACGATGATGGCGAAGAGGGTCGCCATCGTGATGGCCAACAGCAAGCCGTAGCTTCGTTTGCTGTGAATACTCGCAAGCGGCGGCGTCAACGTGGTTTTCGGCTGCTGTTCGTCGAAACGCCTCAAAACATCGTGTGCGTCGATGTCGACGGCGGATGCGTAGGCCTTGATAAAGCCTCTCACGAACACACCGCTCGGAAGCTCTTCGAACCGATCGTCTTCGAGCGATTCCAGCGTTCGACGAGGAATGCGCGTGGTGCTCGACACTTCTTCGATGGAGAGATCGCGAGTCTCGCGTTCGCTCTTGAGTAGCCCACCAATCGAGTGACGCGTCACTGGGTGGTCTCCAACAAGCTTTGGCACATCCGCCCATCGTTCGTGTAGGCGCCGAGCTCCACGCAACGCTCGAGGTCAGCCACCGCGTCTTGGTGATGTCCGAGGTGCGCTCGAGCCTCTCCACGCAGACGCCACGCCCCCTGCAATTGCGGGCTGTCCTTGCACGACGCGTCCGCATCGATTGCGCGGGTCAGCGCGTGCTCTGCGTCGCCCCAAAGCTCCATACGTGTGAGCGCTCGACCCATGGTGAGGTAGCCGACGCAAAAGCGTGGTTGGATTCGAACTGCCTCCATCGTGGACTTCACAGTCTCTTGATATTCTCCCAGCTTGAATTGTGCCAGCCCGAGATTCCCCCACGCAAGATGTGGAGCTGTGTTCAGTTCATCGGTGGCAGACTCGCGGAGCACGACGATGGCGTCCTCGTAACGCTCGAGTTCGATCAGACAAAGGCCATAGATGTTGCGCGCTTCAGCAAGCGGCGAACCGCCCTGCTTCTGCTTTTCGAGGATCGCAATGGCGGTGCTCAGATGTTCCTCTGCGTTCAGGTACGCCAGGCGCTCCATCTGAATGAAGCCGAGAAGCAAATGCGCCTCTCCATTGTTCGAATCCAGCTCGATAGCCTTGCGCAAATGTTCAATGGCGCCCGCAGTGTGGCCCTCGCTGCGAAGGCTGGCCGCCAGTTGAAACTCTCGATACGAGCGTTCGGCCTCGGGAGTACCCGCGGTCGACCCGGTTACGCACCCCCAAGAAGCCGACCAAACCAGGCAAGCCAGCCAAATCGATCCCCACCTTCGAATCACGTAAGGCATGTACTTAGGGTAGGGACCCCGGTCAAGGGTGTCGGATTACCGTCAACTTAGGCCGTGGCGCACGTTTTCCTTGAGCGTGAGAAGCTCCTGGAGTTGGCGGAGCGCCTCCGGGTCCCCGACGGTGATCGTTTGATCACCTACGGACAGGTAGCCGCGATCCCTGAGCTGACCGACGACCGCCTTGACCTGGTCGAGCTCGAGTGCAGTTCGGGTGGATAATTCGAGCGGTGAGATGTCGAGCAGCGGATCCTCCTGGTACTCGAAAGCGCGAAGCAGACTGTTCACCACACGGATCGTCGGGTCTGGAAGGAGAGCGTTTTCGATCTGCTCCTCGGCACTCTGGAGACGTCGAGTGAGTTGTTGCATGACCCGCTCGCCGATGTCTGGGCGGTTCCGGACGAGCGCGCGGAAGGTGTCGCTTTCGATAACTAGTGCGGAAACCGGTTCGATCGCCTGTGCTGTGGCGGTGCGATGGGCGCGTGGCAATAAGGCCTCTTCGCCGACCAGCTCTTCGGGGCCGAACAATCCCACGCTCCGCTCCACCCCACGTGCCCGTTTCAGCAATCGAACTCGCCCGAATCGGATCAAATAGAGCTCGGTCGCTGGCGCGCCCGCGTAGTAGAGCGTCGTCCGTGCGGAGAAACTACGATAGAAGTGCTCGATTGGAGTCGGCTCGGACGATTCAGCCATCATCGATAGATCTAAGTACCCCAATTGGCGTAGACGCCGCAACCCCGTAAAGCGACTCCGTCGCTACGGGGCTGGCTGCCGGCCCGTGGAGCGACTCCGTCGCCACGAGGCCAGCTATTGGGCGAGGTGGCAGGCGGCCTCGTGACCCGTATCGAGAGTACGCAGCTCGGGCGCCTCGCGATCACACAGGCCTTTTTGCGCGATCGGACAGCGGGGGTGAAAGGCACAACCAGTCGGCGGGTCGAGCGGGCTCGGGACGTCGCCCTCCAAAACGATACGCTTCTTCCGGCTCGAGGGGTCGGGCTCAGGGGCGGCGCTCAGGAGCGCCTGGGTATAGGGATGACGCGGGCTCTCATAGATCTGTTGCGACGTCGCGAGCTCGACCACGCGCCCGAGGTACATCACGGCGACTCGGTGGCTCACGTACTCCACGACCTGAAGGTCGTGCGCGATGAACAAATAGCTCAATCCGAGCTCCTCTTGGAGGTCGCTGAGCAAGTTCACGATCTGCGCCTGGATCGACACGTCGAGCGCACTGACGGGCTCGTCGGCCACGATGAAGCTCGGAGAGACCGCCAACGCTCGTGCAATACCGATGCGCTGGCGTTGCCCCCCTGAAAATTCGTGGGGGTAGCGGCGCATGTGCTCGGGTCGCAATCCAACACGGTCCAACAAAGAAGCGACGCGCTGCTTTTCTTCCGTTTTCGAGCTGACGAGCCGATGCACCCGGAGCGGCTCGG
>Ga0255058_10000832_pt1 | contig 17590 bp, 10 predicted proteins | sample Cases_109_9_MG_FD_188637 | JGI IMG/M metagenome (GOLD analysis project Ga0255058, IMG submission 188637) | Seawater microbial communities from Amundsen Gulf, Northwest Territories, Canada - Cases_109_9 | ecosystem: Environmental > Aquatic > Marine > Gulf | place: Canada: Northwest Territories... | reverse complement strand
AACCACCCAAGCCAATTGCCCTCATCGGTCCCCGTCCACAAGGTCGCATCCCGCGCCCACAACCGCCGCACCTTGTCCCCCGCGCGCCACTTCTCGAGCGACGTCCTGACCGCCTTGGCTAGCGGCTCTGGGAGCGTGTACGTCTGGCGATTGATGGTCGGGTTCGCAGCCGCCTGGTGCGTCTTGTCCACCGCGGCCAACAGCTTGTCAAAGGGCTCGGCGAACAATTGCACCCCCTCCTTGAGCAAGCGATCCGTCACCTCGGCCATTGAAATACCAACTTGTTCGAGGGCCTCCATGGTGTCGTGTGCCTCTTCCAAACCCTCGGTGAGGCTCGCCCGAACCCGGCCGTGATCGCGGAACGCGTCGAACGTGGCGGGTGGAATCGTGTTGACCGTGTCTGGGCCGATGAGTTCCTCGACATACATCACGTCACGGTAATTTGGATTCTTGGTGCTGGTGCTTGCCCACAAGACCCGCTGTGTCTGTGCCCCCTTGTGCGCAAGTGCCTCCCATTCCGCGCCACGGAAGAGCTCCTGGTACCTTTGATAGGTCAGCTTGGCATTGGCGATGGCCACCTTCCCCAGGAGGCTCCGCACCAACGCCCGCTCGCTCGCATCGATCGCGGTCTTCAGCTTTGCTGTGAGCATGGCATCAATAGCCGAGTCAATGCGGCTGATGAAGAAGCTCGCCACGCTTGCCACGTGGCGCACGTCGGCCCTCTGTGCGGCCCGTTTCCCGAGCCCGGCGACGTACGCCTTGGCCACTCGCTCATAGGTCTCCTGGGCAAAGAGCAGGGTCACGTTGACGTTGATGCCTTCGCTGATGAGTTGTTCGATCGCGGGGATCCCCTCTGGGGTGGCTGGCACTTTAATCATGAGATTGTCGCGGCCGACGGCCTGCCACAACCGTCGGGCCTCTTCCAAGGTTCCCTGGGTATCGTGGGCGAGATGGGGCGAGACTTCCAAACTGACGTAGCCGTCGCGCCGCTGCGTTTGCTCGTAGACGGGCCGCAACACATCGGTGGCGTCTTGAATGTCGCGAATCGCCACTTGCTCGTAGAGCGTCTTGGCGTCCGGGTACTGCGGGGCGAGGGTGCCGAGGATCTCCGTATAATCGGTGCTTCCCGTAATCGCTTTCTCAAAAATGGCCGGGTTCGATGTGACCCCGCGCAAGCCGTCCTTCTTGATCATCCGATCGAGACCCCCGCTGGTGAGGAGGCTGCGGCGGATATAGTCCAACCACACCGACTGCCCCTGCCCCTGCAATGCTTTCAACGGGTTCATGACTCCTCCTCCTCCAAATGCTTACGGGACGATTGCGTGGCGAATTTTCTGGACTATCCTCATGCGTCCTCCTTGAGGACAAGGTGCCAGTCCTGGTTCCAGGTGTTTATGACCCGCGTTTCACGCTCGTACCCGAGCACGCTGAGCGACGCCGTGCCGAGGGCCAGCAGCCGGCCCGCGTCGGGAGGGAGACCAAGCCAGCACGCAGCGAGTACACGTAGCACGTGACCGTGCGCGAACAGGGCCACGTCGCCCCCGGCAGCCGCGGCCTGCTCGATGACGTTGCTGGCTCGCCGGGCGACCTGTTTAAGTGTTTCCCCATCCGGCGGGTTGCCGGTCCAGATCGTCCAGCCCGGTACCTCTGTGCGGATATCGGGGGTTGTTCGACCCTCGTAGGCCCCGTAGTCCCATTCGCAAAGATCATCGGTACGCTTGGCGACGTCAGCGTACCCCGCGATCCGGCAGGTCTCCATAGCTCGCGTGAGCGGACTCACCAGCACAAGAGCAAATGTTCTGCCGGCCAGGCGCCGGCCGAGCGCCGCGGCCTGGCGCCTACCCAAGGCAGTGAGGGGAATATCGGTTCGGCCGGTATGTTGTCCGGTAACAGTCCACTCCGTCTCGCCGTGGCGGACGAGCCACAGCTCGGGGCGAGGCTCAGCCATACACCCACTCCTTCGCATGGACAGCGCGCTTCACATAACGGTTCACACTCACTCCTTCAGGTGCAAGCACCGCACCGTTTCACGGGCGATCCAGCTTTCCTCATCATCGGCAACGACGTATACCGCCAACGCTGCTGCATCTTGACTGATCCGGGCTGCACTTCCGGGGGGCAGGTGCACCGTGGCCTTGTTCCGCTCGACATCGAGCAGTAAGCCGCACCACTCCATGCCGGCGCAAATGCGGCCACGAATCTCTGGCGAATTTTCACCAATCCCTCCGCCGAACACGATCGCGTCGGCGCCCCCAAGCACGGCCAGGTATGCGCCGATATATTTCCGCGCCCGGTAACAGAACAACTCGATGGCGAGTGCTGCGCGTTCGTCGTGTGCCTGGGCCGCCGCCTCGAGCTCGCGCATGTCATTCGTTCGTCCGGACACCCCTAACAGCCCTGACTGCTCATTTAACCACCGCTCGACTTCTGATGCATCAACCTTTTCCCGTTGCGCCAGATAGCTCACAATCGACGGATCGAGATCTCCTGATCTGGTGCCCATCACCAGCCCTTCCAAGGGTGTAAAGCCCATCGAGGTCTCAACCGACTTTCCACCGGCTATGGCCGTCACTGAGCAGCCGTTTCCCAACTGGAGGGTAATGAGCCGGTCCTTCTCGAGAGTGCTCCCCGTAAAAGCCGCGTAGCCGGCTACCAGAGAAGCATGGGCGGTACCGTGGAAGCCGTACCGCCGGATCTGATGGCGGGCGGCCAATTCGTGCGGGAGGGCATAGATTCTCGCTGCGGGGGGTAAGGTATGGTGAAAAGCGGTGTCAAACACCGCCACCATGGGTACCGTTGAACCCAGCACTTCCCTCGCCCCTAGAATCCCTGCAAGAGAAGCCGGATTATGCAGCGGGGCCAACTCGCTGAGGGCCTCGATCTCCGTTAGGACTGTATCGTCGATGACGACTGACTGGGAGAACCGCTCGCCCCCATGCACCACCCGGTGACCGACTGCCTCGATCTGGGAAGGTAACGCGAGGTGCTCAAACACCCACCGCATGGCGGTCGAATGATCTGGAACCGTCTGTGTCTTTTTCGAAGCGGCACCTTCTTCGGTGACAATCTCTAATGTGGCGGTCCCCCCGATGCCTTTGACCGCGCCGCTGACCAGCGTGCGTCCTGGTTTCGGCTCTCCCTGTGGCCCACCCTCCAGCATGTCGAGCAGACGAAATTTGAGAGAGGAGCTACCACTGTTAAGAACCAGAACTCGCATCCCGTTTCACCAGAGTGTTTGGGAGCTTCGCCAAAACCTCGCCGAGTGCGGCGTCTGACGAGAGTGTCTATGCTGAGTGCGGTCGGACGACGACCGGATTCTCGGGCGAGAGTCGGATCTCTTCGTCTTCGTGTCGTATCACGAGGCCATCCCCCTCCCGCAGTGAATACGTGACGGCCTCCCGATGGATGTCCAGTTCCAGCACCTGACCGCGTATGGTCAACGGAAACTTAAACCCCTCTACCGCCTTGGGCACTCTCGGCCGGAAGCTGATGTGGCCATCCCAATCCCGCATCCCCGCTAATCCGTACACGAGGGCCATCCAGGTTCCGCCCATAGATGCGATGTGGCATCCGTCTCTGACGTTGCCCCCAACATCTGCGAGATCCATGAGGGCAGCATACCAGGCATATTGATTGGCCTTTTCTCGATACCCGAGCTCGGCCGCGACGATGGCCTGGATCGAGGCCGAGAGAGAGGAATCGCCGGTCGTCAGTGGATCGTAGTAATCGAAGTTGCGTTTCTTCTGCTCTGCCGAGAACTCGTGGCCGAGCAGGAACATGGCCAGGACCACGTCTGCCTGCTTGATGACCTGATGTCTGTAAATGACAAGGGGATGGTGATGCAAGAGCAGCGGGTACATGTCGGCAGGCGTATTCGCGACGTCCCAGGGCTCCTTGTCCAGAAACGTGTCGTCCTGTGGGTGAATCCCTAATTTTTCGTCGAACGGGACGTACATGTTGTCCGCCGCCCTTTTCCACTCCGCGATCTCGGAGGTCTCGAGGCTGGTTTTGTCTACCAGTACAGCAAAACGCTCCGGTTTCTTGTCCCGCAGCGACTCGACCGTCTCGGCCGCGTACCACAAGTTTTCCCGCGCCATGAGATTAGTAAAGGTATTATTGTTCACCACGGTGTTGTATTCATCCGGTCCCGTTACCCCGTGGATGCAGAACTTGCCCCCCTGTCTCTCGGAATAGAATCCCAGATCCGCCCACAACCGCGCCGTTTCCACTAGCATCTCGGCGCCGACATCATGGAGGAACTCCTCATCCCCTGTGACGTCGACATACTTTTTCAGCGCGTAGACAATATCTGCATTGATGTGATACTGGGCCGTCCCCGCGGCATAGTACGCCGACGCCTCCTCTCCGTTTATGGTCCTCCACGGGAAGAGGGCTCCCTTCTGATTCACTTGCCGGGCCCGTTCCCGGGCCTTATCGAGATAACTGTACCGGAACTTCAACAGGTTCCTGGCAACGCGCGGCGACGTATAAATCAAGAACGGCAGCACGTAGATCTCGGCGTCCCAGAAGTATTGTCCCTCGTAGCCTTTTCCGGTGAGTCCCTTGGCCGGAATGCCTGCACCTTCCGCTCTGCCAGCCGCCTGGATGATCTGAAACAAGTTGAAGCGCAGCGCCTGCTGCACGGCCGGGTCGCCGGTCACCTGGATATCACTTCCCCGCCAGAAATCATCCATGTACTGCTGCTGGCCGGCCAGCAGGTCATGAAAACCATGTCCCACCGCTCGATCCAGTGTGCGCTCCGCCCTTTCACACAGCTCTTCGGGCGCGGCGCGTCTTGAGGTGTGGTAGGTCATGTACTTCGCGAGCGATATAGGAACACCCGGTTTCGCATCGATGGAAAACACGACCTTGCCGGAATCTTCCGAACACTTGCTCTCGTATGAATATGGACACTCCGTGTCAAATGCATGGTCGACCCCGCAGGCCAGTCTCATCTTGCTGTTGTCCGTCATGTGACCCAGCACGATGCGACGATCATTCAGGTAGTTCACCCCGGGCACGAGCACCTGGTCCCGGAAGCTCCGGGCCCGTCGAGGGTCGCCATGAACGGGTTCGCCAATATGATCAGCGTGATCATTAATCATCTCTGAGGAGATCACGACCGGTGCCTCTGCATTCAGCACTGTAACCTGATAATGAATCGCCGCCAGGTGTCGGTGCTGGAAGGACACGAGCCTCCGCGACTTGATGGACACCTGCTTCCCCGCCGCTGTCTCCCAGAGGATCTCTCGGTCGAGCGTCCCTGACTTCATGTTGAGTGCGCGTTCGAAACTAAGGAGGCTCGCGGTGGGGAGATAGAACGGCTCATCGTCGACGTACAGCCTGATGATTTTGCTGTCCGTCACATTCACGATGGTCTGCCCGGTCGTAGCGAACCCGTAGGCGACTTCGCCATAGACGATTGGCCACGACTCGTAAAATCCATTCACGAACGTCCCGCTCTGAAAGACGGGCGCTCGTTCCTCAAAGTTCCCTCGCATGCCGAGGTACCCGTTGGCCGTGGAAAAGATCGTCTCGGACGCCGCGAGGAAGGGAGGATAGAATTGTTTCTCTACCAGCCTCCACTCATCGGCAGGGTACACGTACTCGGGGCGGTCTACGAGTTCACGCGGGATCATCGGTCCCTACCCTCCCACTGATTTAGATCGAGTTCCGTTCGTTCCCTTCATCAAGCGCACGCTTCGCATTCCCGCCTTTGCAGCCCAAGGGATTAACAGAGCATTTCGCCGAGATCAGTAACGACCATGTCGGCGCCGTTTGCCTTGAGTTCGTCGGCATTGTCGTGTCGAGCAACGCCAATGACGAGTCCAAAGCCCCCATTGCGACCGGCCTGGACTCCGGAGAGCGCGTCTTCGACGACCACGGCCCGCTTGGGTTCGACGCCGAGGTCTTCCGCTGCTTTCAGATATGCATCAGGCGCCGGCTTGCCGGCCAGTTTCAGGCGGTCAACAACGTTGCCATCGACCCGCAGATCAAAGAGATCCGCGATGCCCGCAGCCTCAACAACTGGTCCTCCGTGGTGGCTCGATGTCACAACCGCAGTCTTGATCCCCTGGCTGCGGAGATGGCGGACCAGAGCCACGGAACCGTCGTACGCCTCGACACCGTCCGATTCGATAACCTGCTGGATTATTTTGTCCTTGCGGTTTCCCAGGCCGCACACCGTTTCGTCCTCCGGAGGCGAGTCCGGGGTACCTTCGGGGAGGTGGATCCCGCGTGACCCGAGGAAGTCCCGTGCGCCGTCGTAACGCGACTTCCCATCCACGTACAGCTTGTAATCGCTTCGGATATCGAAGGGCTGGAACGGTTCATTGTTCTCCATCGCCCGCTTTTGTAGGTACTCGTCAAAGATCTTCTTCCAAGCGGCAGCATGGACTTTTGCGGTGGCGGTCAGAACGCCGTCGAGATCGAAGAGGACGGCGTCGAACTTGTCCCTGGTGATGGGGTTTCCTGTGTGGAATTGGCTCATGTTTTCTCACTTTCCTGTGTCATTTGCCGTTCCACTGCCATGTCCATTCGCGAATCTCCGGCATATCCTCTCCGTACTTGGCGATATACTCCTTATGCTCAATCAGCTTATCCCGGATCGCCTGCTTGGCATACGCAGCGATATACCCAAGCTTTGGCACCCGATCGATCACATCATCTACGAGGTGAAAGCGATCCAGATCGTTGCGGACAACCATGTCAAAGGGTGTGCTGGTTGTCCCCTCTTCCTTGTACCCGCGGACGTGGAGATTCTTGTGGTTCGTCCGGCGATAGGTCAGGCGGTGGATCAGCCAGGGATAGCCGTGAAAGGCAAAGATGATCGGCTTGTCGGTGGTGAAGAGGGCGTCAAACTCCCAATCCGATAGGCCGTGCGGATGCTCGCTTTGCGGCTGAAGCTTCATCAGGTTGACCACGTTGATCACCCGCACCTTCAGATCGGGTACGTGTTGCCGGAGCAAGTCAACCGCAGCAAGGGTTTCGATCGTGGGCACATCTCCGGCGCATGCCATTACGACGTCCGGCTCTGTCCCTTTATCGTTGCTCGCCCACCCCCAAATCCCAATTCCCGAAGTGCAGTGCTTGATGGCAGCATCCATATCAAGCCACTGCGGTTGCGGTTGTTTCCCTGCCACAATGACGTTGACATAGTTGCGGCTCCGCAGGCAATGGTCCGTGACGGAAAGCAGGGTGTTGGCATCGGGGGGCAGGTACACGCGAACCACTTCCGCCTTTTTATTGACGACATGATCGATAAACCCGGGGTCCTGGTGGCTGAAGCCGTTGTGGTCCTGCCGCCAAACGTGGGACGTCAACAGGTAGTTGAGGGAGGCGATGGGACGCCGCCACGGAATTTCGCTCCGGGTGATCTTGAGCCACTTGGCGTGTTGATTGAACATCGAGTCGACGAGATGGATAAACGCCTCGTAGCATGAGAAGAACCCGTGGCGACCGGTGAGGAGATACCCTTCCAGCCAGCCTTGGCACGTATGTTCGCTGAGGATTTCCATCACCCGACCGTTTGGAGAAAGGTGGTCATCCTCAGGGATGGTTCCATCCATCCATGTTCGATCCGTTACCTCAAATAAGGCACCGAGACGATTCGAGGCGGTCTCGTCCGGCCCCATCACCCGGAAATTCCTGCTCTCCATGTTGAGCTTCATCACATCGCGCAAAAAAAGGCCCATCACGCGGGTGGCTTCCCCCAAACCATGACCGGGTGCAGGCACGTCCACGGCGTAGTCCCGGAAGTCAGGCATCTTCAGGTCCTTGAGCAGGATGCCCCCGTTGGCGTGGGGGTTATCACCCATGCGACGATGCCCCTTGGGCGCCAGCTCGGCAAGTTCTGGAATCAGCTTCCCGTTCTCGTCAAAGAGCTCTTTGGGCCTGTAGCTCTTCATCCACTCCTCGAGCAGCTTGACGTGATCCGGTTTCTCTGCCATGGCGGCGAACGGAACCTGGTGCGATCGCCAGAAACCTTCCGTTTTCTTGCCATCGACTTCTTTCGGACCCGTCCAGCCCTTGGGGGTCCGCAGGACAATCATCGGCCACCGGGGGCGCGCGGTGACACCATTGCTACGGGCGTCGTGCTGGATTGCTTTAATCTCAGCAACCACGGTATCCATCGTTTCCGCCATGAGCTGGTGCATGGTTTCGGGGTCAGAGCCCTCGACAAAATAGGGCTTGTAGCCATAACCAATGAACAAGCTTTCCAGTTCCTCATGACTGATCCGTGCCAGCACCGTTGGATTGGCAATCTTGTAGCCATTCAGGTGCAGAAAGGGTAACACAGCTCCGTCGCTGACCGGGTTGAGAAACTTATTTGAATGCCAGGCAGCGGCGAGGGGACCCGTTTCGGCTTCCCCGTCCCCCACCACGCAGGCCACGATGAGGTCAGGGTTGTCGAATGCCGCTCCATAGGCGTGCGAAACGGCATACCCGAGCTCACCCCCCTCGTGGATGGAGCCGGGCGTTTCGGGGGCCACGTGGCTGGGGATCCCACCGGGGAATGAGAACTGCTTGAAGAGCTTTTGCATTCCCTCCTCATCCTCGGAAATATCCGGGTAAAACTCGCTGTACGTTCCCTCCATGTACGTGTTGGCCACGAGGCCGGGACCGCCATGACCTGGACCGGCGATGTAGATCATGCTTAGATCGTGTGCCTTGATCACGCGGTTGAGGTGCACATAGATAAAGTTCAGCCCGGGCGTGGTCCCCCAGTGTCCGAGCAGCCTCGGCTTGACGTGGTCGAGCTTCAGGGGTTCCTTCAGTAACGGATTGTCAAGCAGATAGATTTGTCCGACGGATAGGTAATTTGTTGCCCGCCAGTACGCGTCCATGGCTTGCAGCTCTTTTGGGGAGAGGGGCTTGTTCATGGTTTTCTCCTTTTATTTCCTATTTCTTCGGTGGCGTTCTGGCGGGCCTTAGTTCCATTGCTTAAACCACGCACAAGACCGGTCTATTCTGGATCTAGGTTACGCTTCTTTTCGTCTTAGTTCCCGGACCATGCCTCCCTCGGCTACCAGTACGGTGTGTGCCGTTCCGAGGAAGAGCCCGGTACCCACCACACCCGGAATCATCCGGATCTCGCTATCGAGGGTTGCAGGGTCCTCGAGTGGTCCGATTGCACAGTCGAGAATGACATTTCCGTTGTCACTGAAAAAAGGCTTCCCCTCGACCGAGCGGAGTGCCGGCTGGCACCCGAGCTCCTTGAGGCCCCGGACGCACAGGGGAAGAGCGAAAGGGATCACTTCTACGGGCAGGCGACCTCTGGTGCCCAGTACGGGGACAAGCTTGGAATCATCCACGAGGATCACCTGCATTCGGGATGCAGCCGTGACGATCCGTTCCCGCACCAGCGCCCCCCCATACCCCTTGATCAGGTTGAGCTGGGGGTCTACCTCATCGGCCCCGTCTATGGTGACGTCGATGGGGCCCTCGTCGAGCCCAACAAGTGGAATGCCCAGCTCGCGCGCAAGGCGCGCCGTGGTTTCAGAGGTAGGCACACCCCGGATCGACAGCCCCTCCTTTACCCGGTCGGCGAGGGCGCGAAGAAAGGCCGTGGCAGCGCGGCCCGTGCCGAGCCCGACGACGGCGCCATCACGCACAAACTCGAGGGCCCGACTGGCAAGCATAGCGAGCACGTCGCCCTGCGCCCCGTCCACGTCAACCTCCCTCCCGCCTACCCGTCTGATTCCGCGTACTTCAGACGCTATGTAAGCTTAATGACATTTGCTTGTAAATCAGGGCTGGAACTGTTTCTTTGATCAGGGAAACTACTATGATTTGCATGGGGAAATCCCCTATGTCGCCGGTCTTTCCGTGCTTTTCTCAGAGAGGTTTATTCTCTTTCCACAGGGGAGGGGTGTCAAGGATTTAATAACGCCGTTTTAGAAAGAATGGTCTACTAGAAACGGCGCAAAATATGCTTAAGTGTCCAAAAACAGAGGGAGGACGGGTGAAGCGTAGCCTTTCAGAGCCAGAAAGCGAATGCCACGAGCATGACGAAGGATGCGGTCATGACGAATCTTTTTTCATGGAGTGGGCGATATGCAAGCCCACGAGGCGGGCAATCAATACGGCCAGATAGATTTGGCCGAAGACCGCCTCCACAAAGGAAAAGGCCTTTGCGGTGGGGGTGAGGGGAGTAATATCCCCATAGCCCAACGTGGTTAAGGTCACAAAACTGTAGTACGTGAAGTGCGTGGATATTTCGCGGATGCTGGCACCCTGGACATCAGCAATCAAAAACGATTGAGGCCGAATGCCCTCTATGACCGTAAAAAGCACAGCCCACGTGACTCCAATCAGCAGGTACACGCTGAGCGCACCACATATCTTGTTAGCCGTCACCTCCTCGTCCTTCAAAACATGGGAGAGCATGGCGCATACTATAAAGCCCAAGAACACAAGAGTAAGAGTCTTGCTCGCCAGGGCGAGGGAATCATTGCTCAGAAAATCACTCGACCACCTCGCCGCAAGGATGAGAACGACGAGAACCAAGGTGAGGGTGAACAGTCGCCTCTTCTCGCTGACGGCGTATGCCGCAGAGAGAAGAACAGCAGTATAGGCGATGTCCACCATGATGGATCCAATGAAGGTCTCTTGGAAGAGTGGAGCGAGCAGCAATAGGAGCAATAAGGAGAACAGCAGGTAAAAGTAATTACCTCGGGCTATTTGGACTAACACACTTCGAGCCATATCAATGTCCTTGATTCACTTGATGCTTCGCCATCACCCAGAGAGAAGATCACCAGTCCGGGGCCGCCGGAATGACACGGACGGGCTTGGGCGACACCTCCTCGGGCGATGTTAAGAAGTCTCCCCAGTTGGTCCGCTCCCGCATTTCCTGTTTCGTCTGCACGGGCACGAAATCCTTCCCGATCCGAATTTCCCATCCCCCACCGAGCCCCTTGTACATGGCAATCAGGCTGATGGCGATGTCTCCGGTCGTTTGAGCCAGCCGGTCGTCATGTTGTGCGAGAAACTCTTGCGCCACCAGCACTGGCGTAAAGTCCACAAGGCCCTCACGGTATTGGATCAATGAAAGGTCCACCCAACGCTTGCTCGCGTCGACACTTTCAGCGAGGAACTTCTCCCGCTCTTGCGTCCGCAAGAAGGCCACCATGGCGTTTTCCACCTCCTCAGCAGCGTTGAGGACCGCGTTTTGGTAGTCGACCACCAGTTGCTGGAAGCGAGCGTCCTGGACACGCACGTTGTTCCTGATCCGTCCGTAGTTGAAAATGGGCCATACAATAGAGGTCCCGGCTGATCCGACAATACTTACCGACTGAAAGAGATCGGTCACATCGTTCGCTTGCCACCCGAAGGCCCCGGCGATCTTGATGTTCGGGTACAGATCGGATACCGCAATCCCGATTCGAGCACTCTGTGCTGCCACCAGACGCTCTGTCCGTTGAATATCCGGGCGTCGACGCAGCAATTCCGCCGGCACGCCAACCGCGACATCAGGGGGTACCGTCGGAATAGGTTTGGGCCCGCCCAGCACATCCTGCAGATCGCGGGGTGGCATACCAAGCAAGATGCTGAGTGCGTTTTGAGTCTGACGAAGACCCGTTTTCAGGTCGGGGATCAAGGCCTCAGTGCTCCGCAGGTTCGCCCTGGCTTGTTGGACGTCAACCTCGGTGACTGCTCCATTGCGAAAGCGCACGTCGGCGATTTGCAAGCTGCGCGCTTGAATCTTGACATTCTGTCGCGCCACTCTGAGGCGCTCCTCGAAAGTCCGAATTTGGACATAGGCTGCGGCCACCTCGGCCACGAGCGTGACCAGGACGTCGTCGTAGTTTGCGATCGAGGCACCCAGGTCCGCATTGCCAGATTCGACGCCGCGGCGAAATTTGCCCCAGAAGTCGAGTTCCCAGCCTGCGTCGAATCCAATCAGGTTCGAACTAAACTCAGTATCCAATGTTGGCAGACCCACCGGAGAGAAATTTTCGCTTAACTTGACGCGTTGAAAAGCGTATGTCCCCGTTTGCTGTTGCGGATATTGGTTCCCGACCGCGATTCCCAACTGCGCTCGGGCTTCCAGGATTCGAATCCCTGCGCTTCGTAACGTCAGGTTCTGTTTGTACGCCGTATCGACGAGGACATTGAGCACGGGGTCATTGAACACCGTCCACCACTCGCGGTGGCCCGGGGGCTCGGCCTTGATTCTGGGATCGCCGACCTCCATCCATTGCCCGGCCACGTCTGCCGACGGCCGGACATAATCAGGTCCCACCGTCGTGCACCCGATGGCCAGCAGCGTTATGGAGATCAGCCCAGCAACCGCCCAGCATCGACTGGAGCTAATGCTCCACACGAGGGGGATGCCGGGAGCGGCTCTCGCTACCCCAACAAACATTTCGTCCTCCTTTCTTCTGATGACGAGGATCCTCTGGTCACCACCATGCTGGAACCATTCAGGAGTACCTGCAAGACGTCGACGAGTCGTGTCCCTAACTGGTCTGCATCGCCGTGGGTGTCATATTCGGGACGGCACTCGGAAAAGCACAGAGTAGAGCACCGGGACCACCCCGAGCGTCAGCACAGTGCCGAATGCGAGGCCGGTGGCGATGATGATTGCAAGCGAATAAAAAACGGCATCATGGCTGATAATGAGCGGCATCACGCCGAGGATAGTCGTTATAGTCGTCATGCAGATGGGACGGAACCGTGACACCGTCGCCTCCACCACGGCGTCATAAGGGTCACGACCTGCATTTCGCTCGATGTCTATGCGGTCGATCAGCACGATGCCGTTGTTAATGATAATCCCAGCCAGGCTAAGGAGTCCCAGAATTCCGAAGAAATCAAACGGCGCCCCAAAACCAGCTAGTCCAACAAAGGCACCGGTAAAAGCGAGTGGCAATGTAAAGAGAATAATCAATGGCCGACGAAAGGAATTGAACTGCCAGATCAGCAACACCACGATCAAGAAGGCGCAATGCGGCAGCCATTTAAAGAGCTTGGGCATGGTCTCTGCCTGGTTCTCGATCTCGCCGCCGACTTCCCACCAGTAGTCTTTGTCAAGCTGTAGCGCCTCTACGTCGGGTTTTACCGCCTCGAGTAATTCGGGCGCCTTTAGGACTTCGTGCTTGAACTCCACCGTAAGCACGCGCTCCTGATTGCGACGTGACACGCGGCTTAACTCCCAATCGCCGCGGACGTTTGCAATCTGAGTAAGATGCACGTCCTTCCCTGGGGAATAGACGCGGATGTTATAAAAATCGCTGCCCTCAGCACGCTCTTCCTCGACTGATTGTAAGATCACAGGAATCGCCTGATCTCCTTCCCGGTAGTCGGTCACCTTGATGCCGTCGATGTTGGCCTCGAGCGATTGCGCGATATCTCGGGACGAGACGCCCGCCCGGCGCGCCCGGGCCTGGTCTACAAGGACGGGCACTTTCAACACCTTGTTCTCCCCGTTATTACGCACATCGATGGTCCCGGGAATCGCTCGCAGGCGGTCGTTCAACTCTCGGCCTTTCTCATAGAGATACTCCGCATCAGGACCGTACAAGCGAATCTCCAGCCACCCGGGCTCTTTTCCGGTGGTCCACATTCGCTTGACCCTGCCCTCCGCTTCGGGGAAGGCGTCGGCAATGTGCCGCCGAACGCGCTCGGCAATCTTGGGCACCTCCTCGCTGGACAGAGTATTGACGATGAGGAACGCGCGATGGGGGTCGGGATCAAAGGGGGCCAGCACGAGCACGAAACGAGGTCCCCCTGTGCCGACATAGGCGATGGTCCCCGAGATATCGGGGTTCTCTTGCTTATCAGCGAGCCAGGCCGTGAGCCGTTGGACAACTTTGTCGGTGAAATTAATATTGAAACCCGCCGGCACGTCCAGGTAAACGAGGAACTGGTTACGGTCGCTGGGGCCGAACATCTCGCGGACAAGCTTAGATCCCACATAGCCGCCCCCGACGAGCAGGACGAGCGTAGCGAGGAGCACGACGTAGCGCAGCCGCAGCATGCCGTGGAGGATCATGCGGTATGTTTTATAAATACCGCCGGAGTAAGCATCTCCGTCCCCTTCGGTTGTGCCGGTACTTTGCCGCGGCCGTACCTTGAGGAACCAAAAGCTCGTGAATGGCGTCATGTACATTGACAGAAACCAAGAAGACAGCAGCAAGATGGTGACTACCATCGGCAAGGAGTAGGCGTACTCCCCGGTTTGCCCGTCGAGAAGCAGCATTGGCATGAAGGCGAGAATCGTAGTCAGCGAGGAGGTGAGCAGGGGAATAGCCAGTGTTCTCGCTGTCTCGAGGCACGCTGCGCGGCGCTCTTGGCCGGCCTCAAGGCGGTTGCTGATATCCTCTGCGATTACAATGCCGTTATCCACCAGCATGCCCAGGGCGATTATGGCCGACGCGATGGAGATGCGCTCCAACTCGATCCCGAAAAAGCGCATGACGACGAGCCCCATCAACATCGTCATGGGCACGAAAGAGCCGACGATGAGCCCGGTACGCACACCAAGGAAAAGCATAACTACGACAAGCACGATGACTAGGGTTTGATAAACGTTCGACAAGGCACCGTTAACGGCCTTCTGAACCAGGTCGGGCTGGAAGGTGGCAAATTCGAGCACGTACCCGATAGGAAGCCGGGACTCGAGATCCTGCACCTTCGCTTTGAGACGCTCCCCGAATCCGACCGCATTGACGCCGGGGGTGATCGAAAGGCTGATAACGATAGCGCGTTTGCCGTTGAAGTAAGCCAGATCTTGAGGCGGATCCGCAAAGCCGCGCCGGATGCGCAGCAAATCCTTCAGAAACACCGACTGCTCGGTCGCCGGAATTGCAATCAGCACATTCTCGATATCTTCCATGGAGCGAAAGTTTCCACTCGGCTCGATGATGATATCTTGCCCCGCCACTTTATAGCGTCCACCGGGCAGCACAACGTTCTGCTCGATCAGGGTTTGAATAATGGCTTGGACGCTTACCCCGACCTGGGCTAGTTTTGCGGCGGAAAACTCCAAAAATACCTGTTCCTGATGCACACCCCAGAGCTCGACCTTGCGAATGCCCTGGAGCTCGTAAAGCCGGTCCCGGATGTCACGGGCAACCTCCCGCATCTCCTCCATCGTGAAGCCGTCGCTCCAGAGCGCGATAGTCGCAACCGCCACTAGACCAAACTCGTCGTTTACAAAGGGACCGATGGTTCCGGCCGGGAGCTTGGGCGCGAGGTCGGTCATCCGGTTGCGCACTTTCTGCCAAACGAGGTCTAGGTCAGGGATTTCGTCTCTCGTTTCCGCATGGACGATTGCCGTCCCGGTCTTGGAATCCGACCAGATATCATCTATTTCGGGAAGGGTTCGTAGCTCTGCCTCAATCTGCCATGTGATGAGCTGCTCCATGTCCTCGGGCCTCATCCCGGGGAACTTTGCGCTGACAACCACTTCACGGATCACAATGGGAGGATCTTCCTGGCGCGGGAAGACCAGGAATTGTCCTACTCCGGCGAGGATGACTGAGAGGATAAAAACTAGAGTGATACGGGGGCAGTCTATGCCGAAACGGGTAATCCCGCTCATGGCTTCGTGCTCGAGGCGTCAGCGGTGGGGGACTGGTTTGCGGCGAGCTTCACCTTCTGCCCGTCTCGCAGGAAGCTCACGCCCGCAACTACAACGATGTCCCCGGGCTCGATTCCTTTCGTGATGACTGCTTGGTTCCCGACGGTGCCCTTACTCTCTACCGCGGTTCTGTGGACCGTCGAGGTCTTGGGGTCGACAAGGTAGACGGACCAGCCGTCTTTCCCCAAGCCGGGCGCGAGAGCATGTAAGGGAACGAGGTAGGCGGGCTCCCGGTTACCACGACCGAAGACGAGGCTGAGCTCCGCAGTCATTCCTGGTCGCACAAAATAGTCAGCGTCCCTTATGGTGGCTTTTACCGGAAACGCGTTGGCGTTCGTGGCCGCAGAACCCACGTAGGAGACTACGGCCCGGTAGAGCTGGTCAGGGCGGTTAGGAAGTCGCACTCCACCGTGAAGTCCCACGGAGACGTTGCCGATCACATTTTCTGGCACTTTGACCTCGACCTCCATCGCGCCTTCCACGAATAACTCGAGCACCGATTGGCCTCGCCGCACTTCCTCGAACGGCTCGACATTGCGGACGGAGACGACGCCTTCGAAAGGCGCACGCAGTTCGGTCTTCTCCAGGTCCCGCTTGACCAGATCAAGCTGCGCTTGATGGTAACTCACGTTCTGCCGGGTGCCTTCGTAGGCCGCAAGTGCCTGATCGACCGCCAATTGACTGGTTGCACCAGGGTCCTCGGCTTGAATTCGGATCTCACGTTCGTAGGCGCTCTTCTTCTCGTCAAACCTGGCATGCGCGCGCGACAGAGCTGCCCTGGCGGACTCCACGTTGAGCTCGAAGGGCTTTTTATCGAGTGCCGCAAGTAGCTGACCCTTTTTAACCTTGTCGCCGATATCGACGCGGACTATTTGGACCAATCCTCCCACCTCGAAGCTGACTCTCGAAGTATCGACTGCTCTCACGGTGCCAGGAAACTTGCGAGATTCACCGCCGGCCGGTTCCGCGACTACTGCGGTTTTCACCGTTCGGATACGTTCCGGCGGCGGAGCCTCCTTCTTGCCGCATGCGCCCGCCGCGACACTCAGGCAGAGGCCCACAATGGAAGCGGCCACCCAAATTTTCGACCTCTGATTCGGTATACGCGATCTCATGGCACTTCGCTTCTCTTATGTGGAATCTTCTTTCAGGGGGGGGGAATCATATCCACACCAAAATATGCTGTCAACCCTTGCTGGGATCGGTGAGATGCTTGCCCGACCAGTCGTGTACTCTAACCATAAATCCCCCGTTTGTAAATCAGGAGTTTACCTGTTTTTCCTATCGGGGAAAATTCTATGCTGTTCCTCGGGGAATTCCCCTATGCCACCTGCTTTCTCTCACCCGAGTGGGTGCATCATAACCACGCAAGGCTTCTCGTAACTGGTTATGGGCATTAGGGGTTAGGGCAGAGAGGCGTACGACCGCCATACCTGGGTGCCGCGTCAAGGAAGAATTGAGGGGGCGGCCTCCACGCCTTGTGCAAGAGCCCGAGGACAGGATAACCACGTGGACCCGGAGCCGCTTTCTCAACAAGGGTACTCATTCGAACACCATCTCTACCTGCGCACCGTGCGCTCGGATCGGATCAAGCATGCCCACCCTGCCCTTCTCGTTGGTCCGGAGCTTGAGGGCGTACGGGCCCTCTCCAGACCTGTTCAAGTGGTCCCACAGCGGGCCGCTTTGCTTCATAGGCTCGGCCAACGAGATAACCGTCGTCCCGAGGGCGAAGTCGACCGTCCGCGCATCCGGCCGAGGGAATGCGGAGCCTTGCATGGGGCCAACGTCCAAGAGCGCACGATACCGGGGGATAGCGATGTCAAGATACGTCACCAAAACCAGGATTCCGCTGATCCCCGTCACACCATTGGCGTGCTCCCAAGCGGCTCCATGGGGCACGCGCAATGCCCTCGGCGTCACATCGGCACAGAGAAAGGGGAGATCAAAGGCATCGGGGATACCGAACTGCCACGACACCTGCTGGCCGTCCGGTATCCCCGA
>Ga0255058_10000831_pt1 | contig 17594 bp, 15 predicted proteins | sample Cases_109_9_MG_FD_188637 | JGI IMG/M metagenome (GOLD analysis project Ga0255058, IMG submission 188637) | Seawater microbial communities from Amundsen Gulf, Northwest Territories, Canada - Cases_109_9 | ecosystem: Environmental > Aquatic > Marine > Gulf | place: Canada: Northwest Territories... | reverse complement strand
TGGCGAGGGTGATACCTAAATGTGAAGAGGTTTATATAATAGACGAAGATCAGAAAGGGATTTTGCCAATACTCAATCTGAGAGAAAGTAAGGTGGTGAAATGAAGCAAACAGCACAAATATACATTATAATAGCAGTAATTGCAGTAGTGGCAATAATTATCGTAGCCAGTAACACTTTTTATGTGGTTGACATTAAATCACAATGTGTGATTACTCAATTTGGCAGGCCGGTCAAGGTTGTAACGGAACCGGGGTTAAATATGAAAACACCTTTTGTTCAGAAAGTAAGATACTTTGAAAAGAGAATCTTTGAATGGGACGGTGAGCCAAGTGATATCTTGACAAGAGACAAAGAAAACATTGGTATTAATACATGGGCTCGTTGGAAAATAGTTGAGCCTTTAAAGTTTTATACCTCATTAGGAACGGAAGACAGAGGGCAGGGTGTGTTGGATGAGGTTATTGAATCTGCAGTAAAAAACATAGTAAGCGCATATCCCTTAAATGAGGTTCTCAGGAATTCTAATCGGAAGCTTGAATACACAACAGTAGAGTTGGAAAAGGCGGAAATGGACAAGAATGTGAAAATTGTTCATGGCAGGGCAAGCCTGGTTAAAGAAATAAATGAAATGGCAAATGAAGGGTTAAGTGAGAGATATGGCATGGAACTGGTTGATGTCAGGATAAAGCACATTAATTATGTTCCGGCAGTTATACCTAAAATATTTGACAGGATGCGCTCAGAAAGGATCAGGATTGCCAGTAAATACGAATCTGAGGGTAGGAGGGAAGAGGCACAAATATTGGGGGTTATGAAAAAGGAGCTGGAGAAGATAGAATCCGAAGGCTATAAGATAGCAACTGAGACCAGAGGTGACGCAGATGCTGAAGCCATCAGAATATATGCGGATGCGTATGGGAAAGCTCCTGAATTCTATTCTTTTACAAAGACTCTTGAAACATATGAAAAGACATTTGACGATAACACTCATTTGTATTTAAGCACTGATGGTGATTATTATCAGTATTTAAAGGATTATGCTGGAAGAGAGTAGCTTCCTGATATTTTTTTTCGGCCAGTAAGTGAGAGATCAGGTGTTGGTCCAATTAGTAAAATTCTACGAAGTTAAAGAGTGAGTTGAAAAAGGTATTATATTTCTTTAAAGACTGGACGCATAACAGGTCTGGTTGCATTTCACGCTTACCCCTTGAATTAAGTTGTGTTGATAAACTGCTGTTTTAGATATATCAAATCGCTAATATTATTACAGTCCTCATTAGTATGAACGTAAACTGTCTTCCTTTGATAAAGATTTATGCATTCAAAACCTCACTTTGTTTATGAAAATAAAACGGTTTTTATTTATTTTCTAACGATATCCGGTATAATACACCTCATCTTTGTCTTTTCCTCTTCCAGTTTAAGCCATCTCCTAAAACCTTCGCATGGCTTCAGTGATAATGTTTCTAAGAAGAGGAACTATGTAATCGAGATAGATCTTAAACCCGAAAAGGAAAAAGAAGAAGGTATTCAAAACGAAGAAGAGTTAAAGGAAGAGGTAGAAGCGGATAAAGAAGATTTACCGGAAGAGAAGAGACAACTTTTTGTAGATACACCTGATAATGCTGTAGACGAGGAGACTCAAGCTGATACTAATAAAATAGGAGAAAAAGGGTCTATCGCAAGAGACATGTATACAGGGGAAGAGAATGTAAATGATAAGCCCAGATTAGAGAGTGATGTTGATTCCCCAGGTGAGGTTCCTGAAGAACTTGCCTCCACTGCATTTCAAGAATCGGGTTTTTCCGTAGATGCCAATTACGGTGAATCCTCAGAAGTTGTGTCGGAGGAGATGACCCCCCAGCCTGTAGTTGAGGAGGAAGCAGTCGATAGCTTGCCTGAAGTACCTGAAGTGAGCGATGGTGAAGAGTCGCCTGTTGACGGTGAAATTGAAACTTCTCGTTCTGGCCAGGTGGTCTTGATAGACGATGAGACGCAGAATGTGCTTGTCGATAAAGATGACAAAGCAGAGGATGTTGAAGCTATAGGTTCCCAAATCCTGGACAGCCCTGATAACGGACAATTGGAGGATATTGATAAAATAGAGTCTGCAACACTGGAGTCAGACGTAGTTATCACTGTGACAGAATCATTGGAGATTATGGAAGCTGAAGCTGCTGTTGCGGAAGAAGGAACAGAAAAGATAACCGAGACTGTCGAAGAGTATACAGAAACAGCTTCAATTCCTAGGGCCATGATGAAAGAAATAATCGAAGGCAGCAAAGAGAGTATTGCAAACAAAGTTCAAAAAAATATTACAACTTCTGTGCCCCAGGCAAACAATATACCTGCCGGAGAGGATGCTCCTTTCTTTGAAGATAATATATCAAATTCGCTAATTACCGGTGCAGAATCTTTTAATATAAAAAAACATGAATACGCTCCTTATTACAAACACATAAAGGATAAAATAAGATTGTACTGGTTGTTACAATACGGTACAGATGCCTCTATAAACCAGGTAACCAATGATTATAAACCTGTAATTGTGACATTTAAGGCACTTCCTTCTGGTAAAATAGGTGATGTAAGAATTGTAGATTCAGCAGGAAATGAACTTTTAGCGTCTAAAGTACAAGTATCAATTCAAAACACTATATTAAATAAATTTCCTGAATATATTGATGAAAAGTATATAAATGTTAAATTTAGTTATTATTTCTTTTAAGGTGGAGGCAGTATATTGGAATGGTTAATGGGCGGAGGCCCTATAATGATACCTTTGTTTATTTGTTCTGTCCTTGCGCTCGCAGTTATCCTGGAGCGTACTATAAGCCTCAGGAGGAACAGAGTTATAAAGCCGGAACTAATCTACATAATTAATGTGATTAAGAGTACAAATGATATCCAGGCAGTAATTAACAGATGTGACATTATAAAAGGGCCATTTTCCAATATAATCAAACGTACAATCTCCAATACCCATTTGTCAAGAGAGGAAAAGGTGCTGGATATTCAGGCGGCAGGAAGGCAGGAGGCCAGAAACCTGGAGAGAATGTTAATAGTGCTGGAGGTTATTACGGCAATTTCTCCGCTACTTGGATTACTTGGAACGGTACTTGGTATGAGCCAGGTTTTTGACGTAATATCAGAAGTGGGATTGGGACAGACAAAAGCTTTTTCCGGTGGAATAGCACAAGCCCTCAGGACTACCATAATTGGACTGGGGGTGGCAATACCATCCTTAATAGCGTACAGTAGTTTTGATAGAAAGGTTGATAACCTTGTACTAGAGATGGAAAAATACTCAATGTTCCTTTTGAACAGGATTTATTCTACAAGGAAATCTGAGAATAGCATGAGTTTTGAGAAGGAATAACTATGCAATTTCGTATAAAACGGTACATAAAACCGGTAATAAATATTGCTTCTTTAGTGGATGTACTTTTTTTGCTTTTAATATTCTTTATGGTTACCTCTGCATTTGTAGAACAACCGAATATTAAATTGGAATTACCTTCCACCAGGCATTCCGAGGTAAGTAAGATAGAGAATATGGTATTAACCATAGCTCGAGATGGGAAATTGTTTTTACAAGATAGGGTGGTTGATAAAAAAAATCTCGAAAAAGAACTCAGAAGAGTAATTTTGGATACTGGCGATGAGGTATTGGTGTTGAAGGCTGATAAATTTGTGCCTTACGGTGTGGTGATTGATATTATGGATGCAGTTAAAGGGGCAGGTTTTAGAAAGATAATTGCCCCAACAATTATGGAAGAAGAATCAGGGAAATAGTAACAAGAAATTCAGGAAGGAGTATGTAATTTGTTGAGTAGTAACTTTAAGGATCTAATTGGGATAATGGAAAAGCTCAGGAGTGATGAAGGATGCCCCTGGGACAAAGAGCAGACGCACGAGTCACTGAAATCTTGTTTGATTGAGGAGGTTTATGAGATAGTTGATGCAGTGGACTCAAGAGATCCGGAACAGTTAAAAGAAGAACTTGCAGATCTGTTCTTTCTGATAATATTCTATTGTAAAGTAGCAGATGACAGTAAAAACTTTGATATTAATAATGTCCTGGAAGTTTGTTTAGACAAAATGATAAGAAGGCATCCTCATGTTTTTGGTGATAAAACGGCTGTTGATGCAAGCGAAGCCTTGATCCAATGGAACGAAATAAAGAAACAGGAGGCAGATGCAAAGCAAGGTGACAAAACTAATAAGAATAAATCAATTGTGGATAATATTCCAAAGCATTTGCCGGCGCTACAAAAGGCACAAAAAGTTCAAAAGAAAGTTGCGCGAGTGGGTTTTGATTGGGAAGTAATTGAGGATGTTATAGCAAAGGTTCATGAAGAGTTAGAGGAGGTCAAGGATGCAATCAACAATAAAGAAAGAGAGCAGATAGCTGAAGAAATTGGTGATTTACTGTTTGCGACGGTGAACCTTTCGAGATTTCTTAAACTGGATTCGGAAGATTTATTACGGAAAAGCATATCCAAATTTATAGGCAGGTTTAAGGAGGTAGAGATGCGAATTGCTGATGCAGGGAAAAAAATAGAAGAATGTTCTTTAAAAGAGTTAGATGATATCTGGAATAAAATAAAAATTTAGGTATCAATCACTGCGTGTGTGACTATTTTTTAAAAAGGCAAAATGCACTTGTTCACATTATCTGCATAATTTTGTTGACTTTCTGGGGGATACTGCAATATAATTCGCTTCAAACAGGGGAGGTCATTTGTTGTTTTGTCTGCGATCTGAATTGGCTAAAACTCTACGCAATTACCATGTTTTTGATTGAATATGGTAAGTCTTGATTGTGTAGTGCTTTAGCCAAGATTGTTTTTCTTCTCACGGCAGATTTACGCCAGAATTCTCAAAGGTTCAAAATAGTAGTGTAATTCGTAAATATGTAGTAAGTAGTTTTATACACGAATGTTACAGATGACACCTTTTGTTATTTTTGTGTTTTGGTATATCCGTTGCTCTGTATGGCTTAATCGATTTTGTTTTTTGTGCGTTAAATATTTATAAATATTTCTAGTTTAAGGTTGTTATAAACTTTATCTTACGTACGCTTGCAAATGGATATGCAAATTCCTAATATAACTATCCGCAAGAAAGATTCCTTCCATAAATTATTGTCTTTAGCATCTATGATCTGTCTCGGTAGGAAACGTCCATTTTTCTTTTGTTGAGATAGTCGAAAGGTAATTTAGTATTAATTATGCAAAAAAATTTAATCAGTCAGTATGTTTTAGCTTAGTTTACTTTACTTCTAACAAAAGGAACAAGAAATAGAAAGGAGGGAAGTACATGCATTTTAAACCAAAAAATGTAATGTGGCTTCTGTTGGTTGCAGTTGCTGCTGTTTTTCTATGCTTTGGTATGTCAGAGGCAGCAGATCCCACAGGTGACAAAACTTTTGCGTTGGACATCAGGGGTATTAACATGTCCAATAACTTTACGTGGATTTGTGTATGTGGTTTTGTGATATGGTTCATGCAGGTAGGTTTTGCACTGCTAGGTGGTTTGTTACCAGCCAAGAATATGCTTAGCTACATGACACACTGCTTTATTGCTACAACACTAGGTGTTATTATTTACTGGTTTGTTGGCTTTGGAGTGATGTTTGGTGGATTTGAATTTCTGGGGCAACATATAGGAAAAGGCAATTCTTTCATGGGTTTGAGCGGTTTTATGCTCTTGGGTGAGGCGTACGACGTTAGGACAATATTATTGTTTATATTTATGGCATGCGTAGCAACATTTGTTGGCAGTATTATTGCCGGTGCGATTGCTGAGAGGATGAAGCTTTGCTCCTATATACTTATGTTCTTCTTCGTATATATCTTTATTTATCCTGTATATGGACATTGGGTATGGGGAGAAGGATGGTTGTGGAACCTGCCCTATGGCGCTGGAGCAAGAGACTTTGCAGGATCAGGAGTAGTACATGCAATTGGTGGAACTATTGGTTTTGTTGGTGCCGCTTTTCTAGGACCAAGAGCTGGTAAGTATAATGAGGATGGATCATCTAATTCCATTCCTGGACATAATGTAGGATATATGATTTTAGGTACAATACTCCTTGCATTCGGCTGGTTGTTTTATGATGCCGGAAGTACATTGGCAGCAGGCGACATGAGGATGTCTGTAATAGCTGCGAATACAGCCCTTGCCGGATCAATTGGTGCTGTTACGGTACTTTTTCTTACTTACTTGTTATCTGGCCATACGGATGTTGGTGAAGCATGTAATGGTGCTCTGGCCGGTTTTGTTGCGATTTCAGCACCATGTGCATATGTCGCACCCTGGGCAGCAGTTGTAATCGGATTCCTGGGTGCCGTCTTATATCTGATTTCTTTCTGGATTATTGGAAGTAAATTTAAAGTTGATGATCCACTTGGTGCATGTTCAGTTCATGGTGCCAATGGGTTCTGGGGGTTGATTGCCCTGGGTATCTTTGCTGATGGTTCGTATGGCGGAGTTTACGGTGTGATAACCGGACATTACGGGCAGTTAGCTTCACAGGCTATTGCGGCTGCAGTTGCATTTGCATGGGCTGGTGGATTGGCCTTTATTTTGTTTAAATTGATTGGCGGTAAAGGTAATAGCCATTCAAAGATGAGAGTATCTGAGGATGCTGAGAAAGAGGGGCTTGACGTACACATTCATGGTACTGCATGTTACCCTGAACAATCATAAGATGTAGATGATTGCTACGTAGCATCAGCAGAAAGCGTAGTAAAGTAGTCTCTTATTATAGTGTTAAACTTCCGTGCTCACCGAAATAGTGGGATAGGGCAGGTAGTCGCCCGTCAGTTGTGGCGGGCGACTACAACAGTTTTTTTGTGACTATGCAGGGTCAGTAGATCTTGATAGTTGTTTAACACTTGAGTATCAGAGTTTTGAATATTGCGAGTTTTTCTTAGTTTGTTTTCGGTACTTCTTTCAAGTTTGGTTTTATACTGATCTTTTAAAAAGTACTGAGTTCCTGCTTTTTTAAAAAAACTTAAAAAACAAAAATAGCGGTAAAATCTATTACATTATATTCTTGAAATTTAAAATACACACACATACTTATCTGAAAGATTATTTTACCGTATAATTATAGTAAAGTATTTCAGGATATTAATATTATTTTGACATCTTAAATAATACACACTACTCGATTATCAACATATTGCCTCTAAAGAAGTAAAGATTCTGTATGTATGCACATGATAATTATGTGGAGAGAGGTTTAGATTGGCTAAAATTTCAATCATTTATCAAATATCTGCCTGCCAGTTATAAGTGTTGTTGTAGTAATGGTATAGAGGTGGCGGATTTCTGAGTGGCTAATATACACCATAAAACTAATTATTTTGTGTTCTGGTGTATATCACGCAGTGCAGTCGTAAGTGATAGTTGTGGCAGTATATAGGATTATATTCTTTTGCTGTATATGTTTCGGTATATGTATTGCTCTAAAAAACGTCTTATGAGGATGTACATTTAGTTTTAATTTGATTGATTTTTTTATACTGAATAAACCTTTAAACTGAGTATTAAAATGCAGCTAAATAGCGTAGACTTGATGCAGCTTAATAACGTAGACTTACAAACTAATACATTTTCGTATGTTCAATCCTCACCAATATTATCTGCTTTAGAAGTTAATAACGGACAGTTCTTTACGGGGTATAACGATAACGGTATTCTTACAAACAATAGTAACAGGGCTGCAAAGGACTTTTGTTTACTTCTGGTAGTCTATATCCATTGTTTTTGTTTGCCAATTTTTTCTTTTGTTATTAATGTTTTCAATGGGTTTGGAGTAAGCATTGGCAATGAACGTAGCGAAGGGGTATGCCTTGGATGTGTAGAAAATGTTTCTTTTAAGGAGAATAAAGACTTTCTTTCTAAACTGCTTTTTTCATTTAGAGATCAATTAGAATATAATATTTTAACAGGAAAAATATATCATAAGGCCGTGAATCAATAGCTAAACTATTGCTTCACGGTTTTTTTGTTGGTGACTTTTTAAAAGTTGTCAGGTGGTGAAGAATTTAGACAAAGTATGATTGTCATAATTCTATGTGCCCAACTGCGCCCTCGACCTCTGGGCGAACCGTTCGGGCAGGCTTTCAGTATACAGAGAAGAGGTAAGAGATATTAACGGGAAGAAGGGAGGTGTTATATATCGATCAGTTTTATAGGAAACTTATATTGTTTTTTATTATTTTATGGTTTATAGGAGGTGGCTGTAATGAAAAAAGTTGAAGCAATTATCAGGGATGAAAAATTGAGTGCTGCAAAGGAAGCTCTAAAAGCCCTGGGGATAGCAGGAATGACTGTTTCAGAGGTTAAGGGTCATGGTACCCAGAAGGGTATTACGGAAGTCTACCGTGGCAGGCAGTATGCCGTAGATTTGCTGCCGAAGATTAAGATAGATGTGGTAGTTGATGATAAAGATGTAAAGAAGGTGACGGATGCTATTTGTGAAGTGTCCAGAACCGGTAGCATTGGGGATGGAAAGATATTTGTGACAAGTGTAGAAGATATTATAAGAATAAGGACAGGGGAATCAGGAGAAAAAGCAATTTAAATATTTCTCATTTCACATGGATCATATGGTAATGAGAATTAACTTTTTACGTATTTACATGAATATGTAAATGTATATCAGCAAAAGGAGGTTACGCGAATGAGAAAATTTAGTTATATTTTCATTTTGATGTTTGTTTTAATGATAGTTTCATCCCAGATGGCATGGGCAGATGACGCTCTTGATACAGGTGATAACGCCTGGATACTTACCTCTTCAGCTTTGGTACTTCTCATGACACCCGGCCTGGCATTCTTTTATGGTGGGATGTCTTCCGTTAAAAACATAAATAACATGATTATGATGGTATTTATGTGTATGGCCATAATCAGTGTTCAGTGGGTTTTCTGGGGGTATGCACTTTCCTTCGGCGCTGACCATGGTAGCTTTATTGGCGGTCTTGGGGCGGCAGGCCTGCATGGTATCACGCCTGATTCACTCTCGGGTACTTTATCTGAATACACCTTTGTTGCGTTTCAGGCGACATTTGCCATTATTACAGTAGGTCTTATATTAGGTGCCGTTGAGGGACGCATGAAGTTTGGTGCATGCGCTCTGTTTATTCCACTCTGGGCTACTGCTTGTTATGATCCGGTTTGTCATTGGGTATGGGGTGGTGGATGGGCCGGCAACATGGGAATACTTGACTTTGCCGGTGGAACGGTTGTTCACATAAACTCGGGTGCTGCTGCACTTGCTCTTGTCTTGTTACTTGGGAGACGTAAAGGTCCAAACATAAGGCCTCCTGCAAATGTTCCAATGGTAGCCCTTGGGGCCGGATTACTCTGGTTTGGGTGGTTTGGTTTTAATGCCGGCAGTGAGTTGGCTGCTGATGGCAGGGCGGCATTTGCATGGGTGATAACGAATAGTGCCGCTGCAACTGCTGGATTTACTTGGGTAGTATGCGAATGGATTCATCGTGGAAAGCCTACATTATTAGGCCTGGCTTCCGGAATAGTTGCCGGTCTTGTTGCCATAACACCGGCATCCGGTTTTGTTGGGCCTCTGGGTGCTATACAGATTGGGATTATGGCCGGGGTAGGCTGCTACTTTGCTTGTGTAAAGATGAAAGCTGCCTTTGGTTATGATGATGCACTGGACGTTGTAGGAGTACACGGAATCGGTGGAACGATTGGTGCATTTGCTACAGGACTTTATTGTACCAAGATGGTAATGGGTCCTGATGGTGTTGATGGTTTCTTTATTGGATGGGGTGCTGAAGGAATCGCGCAATTGGGTTTACAGTGTGTAGGCTTCCTGGCTACATGGGCATATGCATTTGTTGTAACCATAATTGTTGGATTGATTGTTAAAGTCACTGTAGGATTAAGGACCACAGAAGCAGAGGAGAATACAGGACTGGATATCACTCAACACGGAGAAGCAGCTTACCACTTAGAAGTAGAAGCCGTAAGTACACTGAAGGAATAAGTGTGTTCCTGATTAAGTTGCTAATGTTTAATGTCCTGAGTCTTGCTTGAACTGTTAGTGAAAGCGAGAAGTTAGGTGAAGTTAAGGGGCGTTGACTATTCTTTTGGAAGAGTCAACGCCCCTGTTTTTTTAGTAGAACGGGCTTCCAGCCTGTTTTTAGCAGGCCAACTCACCTGAATGAATTGCCTTGTCGGTCAGGTAAGTCTGTCAATTACAGGTAAGATACCTGTGCTACTATTTTGGTATAAAATGGAGGGCTGAAATGCCATACAATTTCTGTCTGTTTACTTTTTTGAAAGAGACTTAAACCCTCTCAGGTTATAATTACAGACAGGACATCTTCTTATGAAGAGATACATGGTCAAAAGAAAGACTAGCCATAACCCTGCGGTTAATAGTACAAGTACTATATCTCCAGGATCTAATTTGTGAAGCCTCTTTGGAATGACAAGTTTTTCGCAATACGGGCAGAATGTTTTTTTTGGATGTTTTTTCGAAGAGTTGTCTGAAACAGCTTCCCTTAATTTCCTTGCAGTAATCATGCTCATAAATTTCCCACTCTCAATCCCAATATCTGTTGTTTTGAAATGTACAAGTTTAAACTGATTAAGTTTGTCACAAATTAGATTGTACTTTCTTGCAGTGAGGAGTTCTATGCGAAATCCCTTTGGAGGTTTTAGATTGTAATATTTATTTGTGAGAAATTGTTCCGGATCTTTGAATATCTCCCTTGCGACGTTTAGCCTTTTTCCAATGTTGTCTACAAACATGAGTGTTTATTTGAGGGTGGAGTAATTTATCATATGAATAAGGTTTGCCTGGGTGGGTTAGTAGAATTATATATTGTGCTAAGCTGGTTCACGCAACACTTGCCAGTTCGTCTTTTAGTTTCTCTGCTGATGGTATCCTGTTTGATGGATCCTCTTCAAGGAGTCCTAAAATTATTTCATTCAATTTTTGCGGGATTGCATTGTTAATCTCGATTGGTTGCCGGGCTGTTTCTGCCCGTATTTTACCTGTTAATACTTCGTACAATATCAATCCAATTGTATATAAATCAGTTCTAGCATCAATCTTCACCTGTTTCAGGACTGCCTTCTCACCTTTTGCATCTGTAACATTTTTCAATAAGTTATTCATCTGCCTTTGTTCAGGAGATGCATATTCAACGGTTACACCTTTTATGAGTTCTCCTGTTTTTATGGCTAGTTCTAAATCAATAAGACCAATTATTCCTGTACCGGGATTAAGAATAAGATGACCCGGTTTAATGTCTGCGTGGATATATCCCTTTTTATGTAAATATTGTAATGGTTCGGCGACACTTAAAATGTATTTGATTACATTTTTCATTTCGTGTGAATCTGGTACACCCTTCTGCTTATAATACTCTACTAAGTCCTCACCTTCAAAATTCTGCAAGACAATGAAGTGTTCATTCAATACTAATTTGTCGTTTTCAAATAATTCAGTCCATCCAAAATCATATCTTTTTGGAATCTGTGGGTGAGAGAATTTCTTGAGCACAGTATACTCACTTTCATAACTGTAAGTGGGCGAATACTTCATTCCCCATTCACCGTTTCCAGGTTCAGCTAAAACAGCATAATTTGCCCTGTGGCCTGGTCTGTATTTGAAGCATTCAAATTGATATTTTCCCAATTCAAACATATCGTCTCCCTTCAAAGCCTATTGTATCTGAAAGCTAAGCCCGGAAAATTGTTTTCATTAGCAATCCACTACTCTTTCTTTTTATATTTTTCATGGCAATTGTCACATGTCTGCTGTAATTTTTCGTACTCTATGTTCAAGCTGACCATCTCCCTTGATTCAGCTGCCTCTACCACTGCAAGCGATTGGAAATGGAAAAAGGTATCAAACATGATAAAATCCTTTGGCAATTCTACTTTCTTTTTACCTGTAAAGAGTAATGGGGAAGTATTCTTCAGTAACATGGCATATTTGCATATATCATCCCAGTCTTGACTCTCAATTGACTCTGCCAATGCATCGTCATATTCGTCAAGAGATTTCATATGCATCCTGAATTTAGACGCACTTTCGTAAAAAGTATTGTCTACTATATCCGGAACTGTCATTCTTGCTTCTTCATCTCTCTTTTCAATCTTTTTTTTACCCTTGTCAACAGAAAACATAAAAAGCGGCACAAGTACCATTATCAAGACTACGATGATCCAAAACCCTTTCATGTTTTTATTTGATCCTTATTATTAAAATAGACAATTGAGTTTGTTATGAATAGATTATTGTTAGTCCCACTATGTTTGAGAGACAAAAAAAGGTATACGATTATTTCAGGAAAAATTTATTAAGCGTCTAAATGTCATCGAAGAAACCTCCCTCCGTTGAGTCACCTAAATGCCTGTCACCTGAATGAATATGGATTGCATTGTCTATAGGAAGTATGTATATCCGCCCATCAGCTCCCTGGCCGGTTTTAGTAACATTTCTGATAGTTTCTATGACACTATCGACCCTGTAATCTGCTACAACAAATTCTAATTCTGCTCTTTTAACGGCATCTACCCTTTGCTGATAGATTTTTCCTCGATAGACTTGCTTAACAGTTTTTTTTTGTTCTCCATACCCAGCGGCCTGCTTGGTAGAAATCCCATGATACCCTTTGCGTGTTAATGCGTCCTTCAGGTCTAAAACCCTTTCAGGTCTTAAAATTACCTTGATAAGTTTCATAATAGACCCCCTCCATTAATTTAAAAATATCTATTATCATGTTTTGAATTTCTTGTTGTTCTCATCCCCCTTTCATTCTTTCGGTTTTTGATAAAAATGGAAACTACACTGGTTATTATATTATTTTCCTGATAAATTATTTTGTTCATCCAGATGTTTTCTGGCAGTGAAGATTTTTTCGCCTTTTACAATATACGCCTGATTGTTTTTGAATTTTTTGTTAAAAAAGCTTTTGCGACTGTTTATGTGTTCTTCTAATGATGGTTTGTCATCAAATGTTTCGTAGAAAAGGCTCTTTTTCTCACACACTATTAAAAAATACATTTTTTGTTGTTTTAATTATTTATTCAAAGTCATAGTAAGTGAAAATACTCTTATGACATAGTGGTGTAAATTTAAGTCTTCAAGTTCTGGCAGGTCAATTAAAACCAGGGTAACATGTAATTCCGTGCTCGTAAACATCAATACCTGTGTTTTCTTCACTGACCGGTACTCTGAGACCCACTGTCTTTTTTAGTATATAGAATAATAAATAACCAAGACCAAGAGTCCAGATCATCAATACAATACATCCGATAAATTGAGAAAGCAATTGCCATCCTGATCCTGTTATCAATCCTTTAACACCAAGATAGGAACCATCGGCAAATATACCCACGGAGAGTAATCCCCACAGGCCGTTTGCTCCGTGGACAGAGATTGCTCCAACTGGGTCATCAATCCTGAGCTTATTTTCTATAAGGTGCAGGCTTGCCTTCAATATGATGACTGAAATTAAACCGATAACTACTGCCGCCCAGTGAGATACGTAGGCACCGGATGCCGTAATCGCTACACAGCCGGCCAGGGATCCATTACATGTCATAACGATATCAAATTTTCTTGTGTCATAATATGTGATGTACATAATTACTATTGCCCCGGTACATGCAGCAAGAAAAGTGTTTGTTGCAATTATTGACACCCTGAGATCGGTTGCACCTAATGTGCTTCCGGCATTGAATCCAAACCATCCAAACAGCAAAAACAGAGTTCCCAATACTACAAAAGAAAGATTGTGGCCATGAAACATGTTTGGCGTACCATCAGGGTTGTACTTGCCAAACCTGGGGCCAACCATCCATGCCCCAACCAGGGCAATTAATCCACCTGTACCATGAACCACTCCCGATCCGGCAAAATCCTTCATCCCTGTACCGAATGGGAGGTTTGCAAGCCAACCGCCACCCCACACCCAGTGGCCATAAATTGGATATATAATTCCGCAAAGAGCAATAGTGCATAACATATGTGTATTGAACTTGATGCGTTCGGCAACTGCACCTGCAATGATTGTACTGGCCGCTGCAGCAAACATCATTTGAAACAGCCATAACTTTGATGTAGAGTAATCAAAAGAACCGAAAGAAAGGAAGAATCCACTGTGGCCAATGAGTGTGTTCCCTGAATCCAGCCCATAGGCGAGGTATGATCCTCCAAACATCAACGCAAAACCAAATGCCCAGAATACAATAGCACCAATACAGAAATCCATAAAACTCATTGCAAGGTAGTTTAAGGTGTTTTTCTTCTGCAGGAAACCAGCACCAAGAAACGCGAACCCCGCCTGCATATTAAAGACAAGGAATCCACATAACAATGTCCAGGCAAGGTCTATGGATATCTTGACTCCTCGTATATCTGTGATTTCTGAAGAATAAATTGAGTAGCTGCTGGACATGTCAGAGGCTTCGGATACGTGAAAGGCAATAAACAATAGACAAACAACAATAATGGAAGCCTTCCCCGGACAAAGAACGCCGAGGACTTTAATCCACCAGAGTCTTTCCTGTCTTATGCAGTCTTGCGCTTTTATGATGATACTGTATATTTGCATTGTAATAAGTAAAACAGAAATTAATAAGTTACGAATAAATTCCTGCTAGTTTGTACATGCTCATTACAGCCTCTTGTATTAAATGTAATTGAATTAAGGCGTATGGGCAAACCTTCATGTTAGCAACATAGTGCACAGAAGCAGGCTTCCCGCCCAGATGATTATGTCGGACAAGCAGTATGCAGAATGTGCTAACATGCCTTTAAGAGAATTGTAGAGAATACGTTATTATATGCGAATATAACTGGAATAATTATGCATTAAGATCTCCCAATACATTTCTGTCAAACTAAACAGGTTCAACCTTTCCGTGGACAGCCCGGGCGTTGCAGCTCGGGTGAGGAGAGGTTAATCCTGTTGATATTATATTAACGAAAAACGTTAATTATAAAGATGATAACATCTTCTTGCATAAGAGTAAATGTGAAATTGCTGTCATACTTATGGCCTAAAATGAAAGAAGATCAGCGGTCTCAAATCAACGTATTACGTGATTCGAGACTGCACTGATCTCCCTCTCTCGATCTGATTAAACTCAAATATTCATTTCCAGAACATGGTTGTCTTAGATTGCAGCATCATCCTGTTCACCGGTACGGATCCTGTATACATTTGAGATTTCGGAAACAAATATCTTCCCGTCACCAATACTTCCAGTCTGTGATTCAGTGATAATGGTCTGAACCACCTGGTCTACGGCGTCATCTGAAACGACAAGCTCTATCTTTATCTTTGGCAACAGATCCACTCGATACCTCTTTCCTCTCCAAACTTCACTGACACCTTTTTGATTACCATGTCCCTTCATTTCTGCGACCGACATTCCCCCATAACCTTTTTCTGTAAGGGCGTCCTTAATGATGTCAAACTTCTCGGGACGAATTATTGCTTCTATTTTTTTCATTAAGTATTCCTCCTTTGGTCAAAATATTATCATAAAAAATTATTTTAAAAAAAGCAAAGTCATAAGTTTTATTCAGGACACTGTTTTACTTCTCCTCTCTTGGTTTTGCATATATCCATCTACCAAGCTTGTCAGAGTAAATCTTCTCCCTGCTTGCGTCCCTTGTTAAAGACTCTTCCAGTATAGCCATTTCTCTCTGTGTCTCCTCTTCTACAACCTCAGGTCCTAATTGAGCCGTAAGCTCAGCTTGAGCAGGATAACATGGAGAGCCGTGTAAATGTACGTCAACTCCTTCGTATTCAACCAATTCAGAGACACGCAGACCCATGGTTACTTTGAGTACGTAGAACATAAGTGCTCCCATGCCGATAGCCCACGCCATAGCCGCAATAACACCAATAAACTGTGCCAAAAGCTGTGCACCTGAACCGGTAATCAGTCCACTTACACCTCCGTATGTTCCATCTGCGAAAATTCCAAGTGCGAGCATCCCCCATATACCGTTAGCACCGTGAACGGCGACAGCACCTAGGGGGTCGTCAATCTTCAGTTTTGATTCGACGAAGATTACCGTACCCCACATTACCGCTCCGGCTATAACTCCAATTACTATGGCGGCCCATGGTGCTACATATGCACAAGGGCCGGTTATGGCGACCAATCCTCCAAGGGTACCGTTACAAGCAAGGCCTATATCTGTGAATCCAAAGATAATGTACGACATGAAAATTACGGCGGCCCCACCTGCGGCTGCTGCCAGGAACGTATTAGTGGCTACGACAGAAATTCTGAGGTCTGTAGCGCCGAGTGTGCTGCCCGCATTGAAACCGAACCAACCAAACGCCAGAATCAAGGTGCCGACAACTACCAGTGTGAGGTTATGACCGGGAATAGCATTAGACGTACCGTCCGGATTGTATTTGTTCTTTCTTGGTCCTAGTACATATGCTCCTACCAGGGCAAGCATCCCGCCGATGGTATGAACAACTGCAGATCCTGCAAAATCTACACAACCTATATTGCTTAACCAACCGCCACCCCACATCCAGTGTCCGTATATAGGGTAGATTATACCACATACACAAAAGCTGTAAATCAAATAAGGAGCAAACCTCATACGTTCGGCTACAGCTCCTGCAATGATAGTGACTGCCTTGGTACAAAATACCATCTGGAAAAGCCAGAGCATGATAGTTTGTACATCATAACTGCCACCGGCAAGGAAAAACCCACTGTACCCGATAAATAAATTACCGGATTCCAGGCCGGGTGCAGCTCCAGAACCTCCAAACATAAGGGCAAAACCAAGTGCCCAAAACACAACTGCACCGATGGTACCATCTGCGAAACAGTGTGCCATATAGCCAAGCATATTTTTGGCTTGTAAGAATCCACCAAGCAATGCAAAGCCTGCCTGCATTGAAAACACCAGGAATGCAGCAACAAGAGTCCATGTGAAGTTAATAGAATATCCAAGACGCTCAATGCTGCCATCAGCGCCATAATCTGCTGTACCACTTGGGTCACCGGCAAACACAATCTTAGAGCCAAAATAAGCCAGACATGACAGGCACATAATAAAATATATTACGTTCAACCATTTTAACTTACTACCATACTTACTAAACAGCAATCCCATATTTCCCCCTCCTTTTTAAAAAAGAAACCATATTTCCCCCTCCTTTTGTATTTAAACCAGAATACGCCTTTTACCGCACTGATTTTATAATGGATAGGTGCTTTATGTTTATTAAGAAATATACTATGTCACGGAAATCTACTTTATCGAATACGCTTTGAATACCTCTCTAAGCTCGTTAAAAAACTATTTTACATTAAATTAACTTTTTGATATGATACACATCATTACTCAAACAGCCTAAACGTGAACCATCAACATCACCTCCTTTTTCAGAAACAGCACCACTATTAATTACAAATATGTTTGTTTATCTATCTAATTCCATATGACGGAAATCCAGCGCTTATATTTTTTAATGCTTGCAACATATTAAGCGATATTGTATTTACAGAAACAGGAATCAACATTATGTACAATATACGGAACT
>Ga0255058_10000829_pt1 | contig 17607 bp, 15 predicted proteins | sample Cases_109_9_MG_FD_188637 | JGI IMG/M metagenome (GOLD analysis project Ga0255058, IMG submission 188637) | Seawater microbial communities from Amundsen Gulf, Northwest Territories, Canada - Cases_109_9 | ecosystem: Environmental > Aquatic > Marine > Gulf | place: Canada: Northwest Territories... | reverse complement strand
GCTGAAGTCGAGGTCGGGACCTTCCTCGTGCGTGTCGTAGTACTTGCTCGAGCACGCGATGCCGCGATAGCCCTCCCACGCCATGACCGCCTCGCGAGGTGCGGTAGCGTTGGCAAGCCCAGCCAGAACTGGCGGAACGACGTACATCCCGGCGGTCAAACCTTTGGTCATGCCCGTCCATTGGGTGGCCTTGATCGTACCACCAACCACACCGAAGATCGTCGCTCCCACGACTCCCAGCGGCCCCGCGAAAAGCTCTTGGGCGGCGTTCGCCTTTTCGAGTGTCTCGGTGGCGTATTGCAGTTTGGCGCGCCTCGCTTCTTCCGTGCTGCCGTCTTTCTTGCCGATCCGTTTGGCGCCCCAGACATCCGCAGCTGGCAACGCTGCGTGCATCAAGCCCGAGAAATAGAAGCCGGCCGCGAGGTAGGCGTATCCGAACTTGTCCCACTGCTCGTTGTCTTGGGCAGCATCGACGGCCAGATAGGTCGCTCCGCCACCGAGCGCGAGAAAGATCGACATCCACGTGTAACGCCAACGAGTGGCGTGCTTCTTGCCATCTTGGAGATCGCCTTCGATCTTGCGAATCCGGTATTGCACCTCGTCGTCTGACAGCTCTTCGATACAGCTGAAAGCGTCTTGCGCGAGGGCCGACCTCGGAGGGCTCAAAACCGCAAAAACCAGCGCGAAACCGAGCGCCAGCAGGAGAAAGTTCGATTTTCGATGATGTACAACCACAACCTACCCCGTTCGCCAGGTGGCCGGGATAGTACGCAAAACCGCCCCAGACTGCGATAGTGAACCGCATCGTGAACTACTTTTTTTCTAGAGGAAAGGTGCTTATCCCGTGTAGTGATCCAATCAGACTGGACAGAATGATTGGGCCGTCTAGTCAGTCCTCGGTGCCGAGAGCAGGCACCAAAGCTCGACGGGTTCCCGCAACGCATTATGCTGGGGGTCGTGGATAGCGTGCTTTTTAAGGTCCTTATTACGGTCGCGGCACTGTCGGTGCTCATCATCATTCACGAGGGGGGTCACTATCTCGCGGCCCGAGCCTTCGGCATGCGGGTCCTCCGCTACAGCATCGGTTTCGGCCCGACGTTGTTTCGCTACCAGCCGAAGGGGAGCCCAACGGTCTTTCAAGTCGCCGCGATCCCGTTCCTTGCATACGTGCAGATCGCCGGAATGAACCCCAACGAGGATGTCGATCCGAACGACCCCGAGCTCTACCCGAACAAGGGTTGGTTTGCCCGCGCTACCACCATCGCCGCTGGGCCGATCGCCAACTACCTCACCGCATCGCTGATCGTGTTCGGGCTCGGCGTGACGAACACGCTGCCGCCACGCCAACCCGCGGAACCGATGCAGGTAGCCGAAGTCGTCCCTGACTCTCCCGCTGCGAACGCCGGATTGAAAGAAGGCGACGTCATCATCGAGGCAAACGGGCAGGCGATTCAGAACGTCGGGCAGCTGATCGAGGCGACCGCACCGCGCGCTGGGGAGCCCACCGAGTACGTCGTCGAGCGAGCGGGCCAGGCACTGCCCCCCATGACGATCACGCCCGCCGATCGCGGTGGAAGGGGCCAGATCGGCGTAAGCGCGAAGATGATGCGCCTCTATGAAAACCTCGGAGTCTGGGATTCAGCGAAGCTCTCCATCGTCTTGCCATGGCAAATGACCGTGATGCAGCTCGAGGGGCTGACCGACATGGTCAAGCGTCGAAGCACGGAAGGCATCGGCGGCCCCGTGATGATGGGCAAGATGGTCGCCGACTCCTTCAACGCTGGAATGCCGGCTTTCCTCTGGATTCTGATGTTTATCTCGGTCGCGCTCGGAATGTTCAATCTGCTGCCATTCCCAGCCCTCGACGGCGGCCGCTTGATTTTCCTCGGTTACGAAATGATCGCGCGCCGAAGAGCCAACGAGCGGTTCGAGATGGCCGTCCACGCCTTTGGAATCGTGTTCCTCCTAGGCGTCATGATCTTAGTCACCTACCGAGATATCTTCGGCTGAGCTAGCTTCCCTCGATGCGACCGGATGTCATCGTCGTCGGTGGTGGGGTGATGGGCTGCAGCGTCGCCTACCGACTTGCGAAGAACGACGTTCGCGTACTGGTCTTGGAGAAGAGCGTGCCCGGCGCAGAGGCGTCGTCCGCGGCAGCCGGGATCCTCGGACCATCGGTCGAGTCGTTTCGAGATGCGTTTGCACTTCAGTTGGGCCGGCGTAGCCGCGAGCTGCATGCGGAGCTCGCCGACGAGCTCGATGAGCTCTTCGGGATCGACGTCGGGTTTCGGCGTTGCGGCGTGATCAAGCTCGCGTTCGATGAAGCGGAGCAGGTCCAGATCGACGCTCAGGCCTCCGCGCTCGGGGTCAACGGCGTTCGTTGCGACCGCTGGACACGAGAAGACCTACTCCAGGAGGAACCGTCGTGTAACCCGGAAGTGGTCAGGGCCCTCCACGTGGCCGAAGACGCCCAGGTCGAGCCCAAGAAGCTTCTTTCCGCGGTGGCGCTCGGTGCCGAACGCGAAGGGGCGGTGTTCCGCACAGGCTCGACAGTGCACCACATCGTGGTCGATGGCGACCGGGCGCGCGGCGTCAAAGTGGACGGAGAAGTGATCGAAGCCGACCGCGTGGTGGTTGCCGCGGGCAGCTGGACCACCCTGATCCCGGGGATTCGACTGGACGCCGAAACGATCTATCCGGTGCGAGGTCAAATGCTTGCAACCCATACGCGGCCTCCGATCTTCCGCCGCATCGTATTCGGAGCGGGTGGCTACGTGGTGACGCGCCCGGACGGACACGTGCTCTGCGGCTCCACCGAAGAGCGCGTCGGCTTCGAGCGCGGCATCACTCTTGGTGGGATGGCCGAGGTCATTCACAGAGCCCGACGGATCGCGCCGGCCCTCACGAACGCCACCGTCCAAGATCACTGGTCGAGCTTTCGACCCGGAACGCCCGACGGTCTCCCCTTGGTCGGCGAAACTCACGTCGAGCGGCTGCTGCTGGCAAGCGGGCACTACCGCAACGGAATCCTGCTCGCTCCTTTGACTGCGGAGCTGATCGCAGAAGCGATCGCCGACGAATCACCGTCGAAGGAAGCTCAGGCGCTGTCGCCTCGGAGGTTCGAGGAGACGGATTAGTGGTTACGACACGGGAAGATACGGTCACCGCAAACCGGCTTCGGCACCACGTCATCGTCTGGGGCGACCAACCCGTCGACGTCGTTCTTTGTCATGGCTATCTGGACATCGCATGGAGCTTCGATACCGTCGCGCGTGAGCTCGCCGAGGCGGGTCATGGCGTCGCGTCTTTCGATTGGCGAGGCCACGGACAAACCGAATGGATCGGCGCGGGCGGCTACTACCATTTCCCCGATTACGTCCTCGATCTCGAAGAGTTGATCCCGCAGCTCACCGACCACCGGGTCCATCTCGTCGGTCATTCAATGGGGGGCAGCGTGTGTGCGATGTTTGCGGCGGCCCGGCCGGAAAAGTTACGCACCCTTTCGTTGATCGAAGGTGTCGGTCCGCCGGAGATGGAGCCCCGGGATCCGGCCACCCGCCTCAGCGCATGGCTAGACGGAGTCTCGAAAGTTCGAGAAAAAACCCGTGCGCCGATGAAGGACGAAGCCGCGGCCCTGAGGCGGATGCGATTTCAAAACCCAGAGCTGCCGGACGAGCTCGGGCTCTTCCTCGTGTCCAAGAGCACAACCGCTGTCGAAGGGGGGCTTCAATGGACCTTCGATCCGCTGCACAAGACGTTTTCGCCCCGGCCGTTTCAGGCCGATCTCTTTTCGCGCACGCTGGAAGCGATCCCCGTTCCGACCTTGATCGTCGCAGGAGAGCAGGGGCTCCGACTTGCTGATGAGCAGGAGCGCATGAACAAGATCCGAGATCATCGCTTCGTCGAAATCGCCGGCGTGGGCCACATGATCCACTGGTTCGAGCCGCAACGGTTGTCGTCCGAGCTCGTGGCGTTTTTCTCCGAGCATGGTCCTTGACCAGGTCGGCGCCCCGTGAAACGCTGGCCGCCCATGCGAGGTATTATACTGGGTTCGGTCGTGGTAATCGGCGCGTTCTCCTTGCAAGCGCTTGCGGAAGACGCCCCCCCGACCGAGGACGAAGCCCGACGGGTACGTGTGTTTGCGATCGTCGGTGACGTAAAGATCACGGTGGGAGAGCTCGAAGATAACATCAACACTCGCTCCCCATATGCGCGAAAGCGATTCGAGGATCCTGAAATCATCCGCGAGTTCGCTGACAACCGCGTCAAGTCTCAGATTTTCGAGCAAGGGGCGGAACGCCTCGGCTACGCGAATGACCCCGAGGTCGCGATATTTCTCGACCGAACGATCATGCAGTTGTTCATGCGACAAGAGATTGAACAAGCAAGCCAGGCTGAATCGATCACCGACGAGCAGGTCGTGGCGTACTACAACGAGCACCCGGACGAGTTCCGAAGGCCGGCGATGCGCCGCGCGAGCCACGTGCTGGTTGCCAGCAGACCAGAGGCCAAGGAGGTCATCGCCGAGGTGGAAGCGGGCACGAACAAGACCTTCGGTGCAATCGCCAAACAGCGAAGCCTCGATACCGAAACCAAGCTCCGCGGCGGCGACCTCCTTTACTTCACGAAGGATGGGCTGGCCGTGGGCGGCGCGGACGACGCTGCAGTCGATCCGGCGCTGGTGAAGGCTGCCTTCGCGCTCAAAGAAAAGGGCGACATCACCAAAAAGCCAGTCGACGTCGGCGACGGAAAATGGAGTGTGCTGCAACTGACCGCGATTCGCCCCGCAAGGGTCGAGAGCCTCGAAGACGCGAGCAATCGCATTCGGCAGCGCCTGTGGCGAGAGGGTCGGAAGGCCGCGCTCGACAAGCTTCTCAGCGATCTGAGGACCGAGCTCCAGCCGAAAACTTACCCCGAGCGCATGACCGCGATCGTCCTCGAGGCGGTCCCCGGGCCCATCGAGCCGCCGAACCAGTAAAAAGCGACCGTCAAACTCGATACTTGCCAAGCCGCAGGCCTCCGGCTACTAAATGAATGTTCATTCATTGGCAGCGAGGGAGCCCATGTCGACTACTTTTCAGCCGTTTAAGGAAGAGCACCACATCTTCCGCCAGCAGGTCCGCAACTTTGCGGAAAACGAGCTGGCACCCAAAGTGGACCAATGGGAAGAGGAGGAGCTCTTCCCGAACTCCGTGTTCGAGCGCGCTGGCGAGCTCGGCATCCTCGGCGCGCACTACCCGGAGGACGTCGGCGGCGGCGGTGGCGACTTCTGGATGAGTGTGGTGAAGGCGGAGGAGCTGCCCCGTTGCGGCGCAGCAGGCGTCACGATGGGATTGCTCGTCCAGGCGGACATGGCCACGCCGGTCATCAACGACCTCGGCACCCGCGAGCAGAAGGACGAGTTTCTGGCACCGGCCATCCGCGGCGAAAAGATCGCGGCGCTCGGCGTGAGTGAGCCAGGCGCCGGATCCGACGTCGCTGCCCTGCGAACGACTGCACGACTGGTCGGCGATGAATATGTGATCAACGGGTCGAAGACCTACATCACGAATGGAACGCGCGCCGACTTCGTCACGCTGATGGTCAAGACCGACACCGAAGCGGGCCACGGTGGGATTTCGATCATTCTCTGCCCCACGGATGTAAAGGGCTTCAGCGTTTCGAAGAAGCTGAAGAAAATGGGCAACTGGTCGAGCGACACGGCCGAGCTCTTCTACGAAGACGTACGCGTACCCAAGCGGTACCTGCTAGGCCAAGAGGGCATGGGCTTCGTATACCTGATGCAGAACTTCCAGTCGGAGCGCCTCGTCGGTTGTGTGAGCGGGCTAGCGGGATCGAAGCTCGCGCTCGACCGATCGGTGCAGTTCGGTCGAGAGCGCGTCGCGTTCGGAAAGCCGTTGATCAAGCGCGAATACTGGCAACAGAAGTTCGTCGACCTCTACACGAAGTACGAGGCAGGAAAAGCGCTCTCCTACAAGGCGTGCGCGGCCTACAATGAAGACAAGTTCGTCAATAATCAGCCTCTTTCGATGGAGACGACGAGAATCGTCTCGATGGCCAAGGCGTACGTGGGGGACGTCACTGCCGAGGTCATGGACCAATGCGTGCAGTTCCATGGCGGCATGGGCTACCTCGAGGAGATGTGGGTCGCTCGCGCGTGGCGCGACGCTCGCCTGTTCCGAATCGGCGGCGGCACGACCGAGGTCATGCGATACGCGGTCGCGAAGATCATGGGCTTCTAGCGCCCGATTGACCACGAGCATCGGTCGTCGCACGGTCTATGGGTGGCTAACTTATCTTGGCCATCCATGCTGGCCTGCACCCTGCTCGTGACCGCGTGCGGGAACGATTCCCTGCCTGCGCTGGGAGAGGGTGGTCCCGTGCGCAATGTCGACAGCCGGAGCGTCGATTCCGGCCAAGGCGGTACCGGCGGTGAACTGGACGGTGGGGTCGATGGAGGTCTCGATGGCGGTGTCGATGCGGGCGCATGCGACAACCCCGCAGATCTCGACGCGATCACGGCTACGAACCTCAACACCGTGATGACCTTCTGTACCGGACTCGCATGTTTGAACACCATCGGCGATTCTTTGCCATACGAACAGTGCGTCAACGCATGCGTCGCACAGAACGTGCCAGGGCTATCCTTCGAATGTACCGACTGCTATGGCGGTGTCGCGCGATGCGGGCTCGACGCCTTTTGTCTAAGCGTTTGCCAGTTCAACACATGCGGCCTTCAGTGCCTGAACTGTTTGGACTTTGCGGGCTGTCTCACAGAGTTTGAGGAATGCCGAGGGATCCCCGGAAACGGCTGCAACAGCGGCGGACTCCCCTTCACTCCGATCACGGACAACCAGTAGCTGGGCACTGCGCTAGCACTGGCGCTGGCGCTGGCGCGGACACGGTCACGATCACGATCACGATCACGATCACGGTCACGGTCACGGTCGCGGTCGTGATCGTGGTCGTGCGTCGTGGTCGTGGTCGTGATCGTGGTCGTGCGTCGTGGTCGCCGGCACTATCGGTCCACGATCGCCCTCTGCACGCTCTCCCACGAGTCCGTGACCCCGATCACGTCTGCGATCATCACGGCCTCCGCGGCTGAGACGTTGTCGCGAGTGGGGTTGCTGATATCCAGCCAACCGGCGACACGTCGTGCCACAGCCAAGCGCGTCGCAAGCTCGGCCCGTGCTCTCGCGAAGCTCCCGAACGGGGTCCATCGAAGGGCCCAGACTTCGTCGGCAAGCCAATCTCCGAAAACGCGGTTCGGCTGCTCCGGCGTGACGATACGTCGTTCGGCTCGGTCGAACGCAGAGGCCCACGGCCGTTCGTGCTCGGTGCGCTCGCGCCGGTCAACCAAGTAACCGAGGGCATCACCGAACCATCGCGCTGCGGCCGCGACCCGTGACGGACCGTAGAACCCCCGGAGCTCGTCGGCGACCTCGCTCCAGGTGCGCCCTTCGAGCTCTGGAAGAGGATCGGTGTCGAGCGCTCGGCGGAGGCTCTTCCCATCGACCAGCGAATCGATCACAGCGCTTTCGCGCCTTTCGTATTCGACGAATAGTATGGACTCCGACTCGGACCATGCGATGGATTCTTCGACGGAATGGTCCGGCTTGAGCTCCCCGTCGCTGTCGAGGAGGCACGTTCGCGCTGCGTCTATAGCCACTGGCGCTCGCGTTCCAAGCGTCCGACACGGGCATCGATGCTGCGTCGTGATTCGCCCACCCGTGGGAGTCGCGGTGAGGGAATACGGAAACTGGATGCACGGGCTCGGCTTCATCTCCGGCCCGAGCTTGGCGTGAAGCGCACACCCATCATCGCTCCAAAACACACACGTGCCGGTGTCGCTCCGCATCATCAACACGGCCGCATCCTCGTCTTCGTGACGATCGATGGCTTCTTCGGAGATCGTGGAGACAAAGGCGACGTCCTCCTCGTTCAGGGGGCCGACCGCATGGATATCGCTGCAGCAGAGCCCATCTCCTTCGCAAGTGAATCGTGCGCCGGTCCGGACGAGCAGCGGCTCGCGTCTCGGCCGCAGCGTCATGGCCGTTCCAGACGGGGCTCGGTTGCGAGATACAAGACCTCCATCCCCGGCGCGACGAGCTCGTCCTTCGGGGGATTCACACGCTCTTCGCCGGTTGTCGGATCGCGCACCCCGATCACCAAGCAATCGGTCGCCGCACGTATCTTTCGACTGAGCTCATCGAATGCAGCGGGAGCGGTCACATCCTCGGGAAGAGCGCCGACGTAGAGGTTCTGATGCCCAGCAAACACCACGCGGCTCGTCGCATCCGCAATGCCCGGATACGCAACGGCATGCGTAAGCAACGAGTACCCTACTCGCCGGGTTTCGACGACCTCGTCGGCTCCCGCGGCGCGCGCGTGCTGAACGTTCTCCGAATCCAGGACTTCCGCGACGATGCGCACGGGCTTCTTGCGCTTCGCCGCCAAAGGACTCTTGTTGAGGTGCGACCGAATGGTAAACGCGGTCAAGATCGTTGTGGCATCGGCTTGCTGTGGCTGGACCCGCCGTGAGCCCGTGATGATCACATTCGCCGACTCGGCGATGCGCGCCTTGTCGAGCTCGCTTTCCTTGGTTGGGTCACCCTGAACCCACATGAACTCCGGCGGAACCTCGCGAGGTCGTTCATAGGGCCCGAAAAGAACCACGGGTTGCTCTTCGGTGTTGATCTCCTTGACCAAGACGTCCAGTAGCATCCCGCTTCCCATCTCGTAACCGCAAACGACGATGTGATTGACGTAACCGCTCATTCGAAACTGCTCCTCTCGGATGCCGAGAACTGCGTGCAACAAGCTGTGACCTACGATTCCGGCAAAAAGGGCCAGCGTGAACATTCCGCCGACCATCATGGCACCACCTATGAAGCGACCAAGCGTAGTCACAGGGGTGATATCCCCGAACCCAACGGTCGTGATCGTCACCAGTGCCCACCATAGGCTGTCCCCGACACTGTTGATCTCGGGGTTCGTACTGCGCTCCACCAGAAAGAGACTGATTCCGCCCAGAATCGTTTCCGCCCCGAGCACGGAAAACGCGAAGGTGAAGAGAAGGCGGTCTTCTTGGAACGCTCGCGTGATCCCATAGAAGGGGTTCGAATATCGGAAGAGCCGTCCCGTTCGAAGCAGGCGCAGAAGCCGCAGCACGCGAAGCCCGCGGAGCGCCGGCACGAGCGCGAGGACCGTCAAGATGTCGATCAACATCAGCGGGGTCAGGGCGAAGCGGACCCGCGCTAGAATTTCGGTCCGCAACCTTCCAAGCGGCGGCTTCTTGAAGACCTCGAGCTCGGGTGGTCGATACGTGAGGATTCGAAGAGTGACCTCGATGAAGAACAAAGAAAGGATCGCGCGATCGAGTCCTTGAAGGACGGTGTCGCCTCGGGATCCCACCGAAAAGAACGGCTCGATGACCAACAGGACGACCGACAGTAGGATCAGCGCCCAAACGAAAGTCTCGACGACGCGATACGTATGAGTGCGAGGTTCGTGAAACGCAGCGTGCAGGAAGTCGCGCGCGGACATGCGGGGTGAGGATCAGTCGCTCGGCGGCAGGTGTCAACCGCCGGGCGCCAAAACCGACGAGCTACTCCGCGGCAACGGGCGTGTCCTCGACCTCGTCGAGCTCGATGGCGTCCGCGAGGATCTCGGCGATGTCGCGCTGTGCAATCTCTTCGTCTTTGTCCTGGCTCTTGAGGCCGTCGGTGAGCATCGTCATGCAGAACGGACAACCGCTGGCGATCGTCGTGGCGCCGGTATCGAGGAGTTGCAGCGTTCGCTTGTCGTTGACGCGCTCCGTACCCTGCTCTTCCATGAACATCTGCGCGCCACCTGCCCCACAGCAGAGACCTTTGCTTCTGTTCCAGTACGGAACTTCGGTGAGCTCGAGGCCTTCGATTGATTCTAGAATCTGCCGCGGCGAATCGTACACCTGGTTGTAGCGGCCCAGATAACAGCTGTCGTGATACACGACTTTGCCCTTCACCGCCTTCGACGGGACCAGCTTGCCAGCTACGAGCAAGCCGTTGAGGAAATCGCTGTGATGGACCACGTCGAAATGACCGCCAAAATCGCCGTACTCGTTGCCGAGGATGTTGAAGCAGTGCGGGCACGCGGTGATGACCGTCTTCTTCGAAACCTCGTATCCGTTGAGAGTCTCGATGTTTTGCTCCGCGAGGATCTGGAAGAGGTATTCATTCCCCGCACGCCGGGCCGGGTCGCCGGTGCAGGTCTCTTCCGTCCCGAGGATAGCGAAGTCGACGCGAGCTTTCTTCAGGAGCTTGGCCACGGAACGTGCCACCTTCTTGGCGCGGTCATCGTAGCTCGCGGCGCAGCCCACCCAATACAGCACTTCGGCGTCGGGTTTGTCGCCGAGCAGCGGAATGCCCATGCCGTCGGCCCAGTCTCCGCGGTCCATGGCGGAGAGGTTCCACGGATTGCCGTTGGTCTCGATGCCGTTGAATGCCCCCTGAAGCTCGCCAGGGAACTCGTTTTTCATCATGACCTCTTCGCGACGCATGCCGACGATCTTGTCGACGAACGAGATCATGACGGGGCACTGCTCCTCGCACGCACGACAGGACGTGCATCCCCAAATGACATCGGGGTGCAAGATGTTCGGCACGAGGTCGACCACCGTGTTCCCCACGAAGTAACCGCCTTCCGGTGCCTGGGGGAATATGTGAATCGGCTCTTCACCGTCGCTCGGCTTCGGCGCCTCTGCTGGGGCATCGCTCGGCTCCGCCACGAGCGCATCCTTGCCGAACATCGCCTGCTCCGTTGCATACAAATGGTCGCGCAAAGCAAGCGTGAGGTGCTTCGGGGAAAGCTTTTTGTTGGTGATGTACGCGGGACAGTTGTCGCTGCAGCGACCGCACTCGGTGCAGGTGTACAAGTCCATGATGTGCTTGTACGTGAGATCGGTGAGCTGGTTGATGCCGAGCGATTCCTCTCGCTCCACCTTGCCCTCGAGATCCTCGACTTTGGGTAGAGCATTAGGGCGCGGGTCGTAGGCAAACACGTTCGGAATGACGGTCAGAACGTGAAAATGCTTCGAGTAGGGCAGGATGTTCAGAAAGATCAGCACGAATGCCGAGTGCCACCAGAACCCCACATGCTGGAACGCGCGAACGGCAGAGTCGCTCTGGACTCCGGAAAGGAGCTGCGCGGTGATGCCGCCGAACGGTTCCCACCAGCCCGCGTGAATCGGCTCACCGAAGGCTCGCGAATCGAGAACGAGGGAGGAGCCAACGTAGAGGTAGTCGGCGAGCATCATCGTGATGATGATGAAGAGGATCAGAATGGGCTCGGTGAAGACATACCGATTGACGTGATGGCCGAGCGTCATTCTCGGCTTGTCCTTGACGGCTTTAGAGTCACCGCTGTCGCGGCCGCCCTTGACCCAACGAAGGTAGAGGAACGCAACCGAGCCGACGATTGCCGCAAACGCCGAGAGCTCCTTGATGAAGGAATAGCCCTTTCCGACGATGTGGCCCTCGCTGAGCAGTCCCCAGAAATCGAACCCGGGGGCGAAGCCGCGTCCCCACAACATCAGGCTGTTCAACAGCAACACTACGAAGGCGACGAAGATCCCCATGTGGGCAACGCCGGCGAGCGTGTAGTTGGGCATCCTCTTCTGCCCAAACGCGTACACCAGCGTCGTTTTCACCCGATCGCTGATCTGGTCGGGAGTCCACGCGAAGCGCGGGTCGGGAACGCCCACCGTTACCTGCCGTAGACGCCTGTATGCTGACCACGAAAACAAGCCAAGCGTGCTTGCCAACAGCAGCGTCATCCAAATCGGACCCATCGTGTTCTCCCTGACCTCGAGCGCGGAAGCAGTGCAAACGTAGGCTCGCGCTGCGCGAAGGTTTAGAGGTGCCGCCCATCGAAGTCAACCGCGCAGTCGCGGCAGCCGGGCCTCTAGAGACCCCTTCCACTATGATGCGAGGGTGGGCCGTGCGGTATCGATAATTCTGCTGGGAGTCGCTGCGTGCGCGCCCCCTCCTCCGCGAACCGTTCCGCGGATCGTCGACGGTCAGCTAGAGGAAGGGGCCTTCGTCTCCCCGTACGCCTACGAGTGGTTCATAGAAGGCGAGGTATCCGCCGCCAAGGGCGAGCATGACGATGCAGCCCTCGCTCTCGAGACAGCCACCGCGGCTCCGTCGGAGGATGTACTGCTCATGACGCGTCTGGCTGAAGAGTACGAGATGAGCGGCGCTTCAAAGCGCGCGGACCGAACGCTTGCGTTGGCGCGGCGGAGCTACCCCGAGTCGGCGCAGGTCGAGCTCACGGACGGACGCATCAACCGCCACAGAGGCGATCTCGACGAAGCGATGAAATCGTTTCTCGAAGCAAAACGGCTGGCTCCGAAGTGGGAAGAGCCTGTGATCGCGCTGGGCGAAACGCTCAGAGCACAGGGACACCCGTTGCGCGCGAGCGCGCTGCTGATCGAGTACATCACCACGAGCTACGAGATCAACACGGAGGGTGCACGTCGCGCCCTGATCGATCTCGCTCGCAGTGGGGGCGACGCGGAAACGTTGCAGCGCGCACTCGCCCTGGGTGCAGGATCGAACGCGGAGCGGGAGGCACTCTTGGCCGCGGAGCTCGCGTTCGATACGGGTCAACCGGCGCTTGCGGCGCGGTTGCTGGCGAGCACAATCGGAGCTCCCGAAAACCGGATGCTTTGGCTTCGCGCCCTCATGGCGAGCGGTGATCGGAAAACCGCGCGGGACTTCCTGGCGAGCGCCAACAGCGGGCAGCTGGGTGGGCCAGGCGCCCATGCGGAGCTGCTCATCGAGATAGACGAGCCTCATCCAGCATTAGAACTCCTACAGACCGCCGGGACCTCACCGCGTGTGCAGTACGCCAAGGGGGTGGCGCTGCTTGGAAGCGGCGACTACCTCGCAGCTTCTCGCGCGCTCTCCGATGTCCCGCCCGGAACCTCGACCTTCGAAGCGGCACGGATCGCTTTTGCAGAGTCCTCAGAAGCCCAGCGACGCACGGGCGCGGCAGCCGAAGCTCTGAGTCTCGCGCCTCACGACTCACTCGCCGTCCGCGTCAAGCTTGCCGAGCTCTACCTCGTCGAAGGACACCTCCGCGCCGGGCTACGACTTTTCGACGCTCGGCTCGCTTCCGATCGTGCGGCAGTCGCCACTTTGTTCGAGCGAGCGGGACACTACCAGGAAGCGGCGGCCTACTATGCAACCGTCGAGGCGAATCCGTCCGAAGATCCGCGCATTCATGCCCGGGCCGCTGCCGAACGCCTGGCTGCTCGGGGGCTTTATGGTCCCGCAACGACCATTCTGGAGCGATGGACCGCCACTGCGCCCGACGACCTCTACTCTCGGGTTCGCCTGGTCGAGCTCCTACAGGAAGCGGGCCAACACGAGGCGGCTACTGAGAAGGGCCGCGCTACTCTACCGTTCGTCGACGACTCGCTCCTACGCGCGCACCTCGTCGCAATATTGGCGACGAACTCAATACTCGCCGAATAGATCTTGAATCCGCACATCGAGCGCGGTTGCGATCTTGTACAACGAGCTGATCGAGGCACTCGATTCGGCGCGCTCGATCTGCGACAGCAAGGAAACGCTCAACCCCGTGCGGCGCGCCATCTGTTTGAGCGTGAGGCTACGATCTTTGCGGAGCCCTCGAATGGTTTCGCCGATGACACGGTGAAGATTCTCTTCTGGGGTTCGAAGTAGACCCTTCTTGCGCATGACCCGGTCGAGGACTTCGCGGAACTCGTCCGGGTTGAAAGGCTTCTTGAGGTAGTCGACGGCGTCTAGCTTCATCGACTGGACGGCGGTATCGAGGGAGGGATAGCCGGTGAAGATCACCACCGCGACATCGCTGTCGACTTTGCGGATCTGCTCCAGAACCTCGACGCCACCAAGGCCGGGCATCATGAGATCGAGCACGACGAGATGATAGCCCCCGTCTTTGACCTCCTCAGGCGCGTCCTTTGCCTCGGCAATTGTAGTGACCTCGAAGCCATCCTTAGTGAGGAAGGTTTCCATGAACTCCAAGATCGCTTGATCGTCATCGACGACGAGAACTTTCACCGGTAGTAGCGCCTTTGCCATGATTTCTCCGCCGCGAATTGTGTCTTCAGTGTTCGATTCTAGTCGGGGCGAGAGGATTTGAACCTCCGACCTCACGGTCCCGAACCGTGCGCGCTACCAAGCTGCGCTACGCCCCGTATTTCAAGCTCGGCGGAATCTAGCGTTGTCATGGAGACCTGTCAACGAGCTATCCTACATATACCCACACAGACACCTGATACGCATCCGCCCATGGGCCCGACCCCGGGACCCAAGGGCCCAGGTCGAACGGTGCACCAGATCCAAACGGCAATGATTTCAAGTTGGAACTGAGAGACTTCGCGAACTCGAAGCCCGGCAGACGCACCTGCTCCACGACCCCTGTTCCCTCCTCGCGAAGCGGCGAGCAAACGGCATACACGAGTGTTCCTCCCGGCCGCACCAGCGAGGCGGCGTGCTCGAGGATGAGACGCTGGCTCTCACCCATCTGGGCCGCGTGGTGAGGACCGATCCGCAATAAAATTTCAGGCCTACGGCGCAAAGTGCCAAGACCGGTGCATGGAGCGTCGACGAGCACACGATCAAACTCCCCCCTGACTTTGCCGGGACCCACGGTCCAGTCCACGCAGGCGTGTTGCAGCGACGATGCGCTGAGACGAAGACGTTCGAGCTCATCCGGGATCTGCAGCAGTCTGTGTTCGTGCAGGTCAGTGGCGACCACGAGGCCATTGGCCCCGACCGTCTCGACGAGTTGCGCGGTCTTTCCTCCGCGACCGGCGCAAGCGTCGAGCACGCGCTCCCCCGGCAGAGCCCCCAGCAGCATCCCGACCAGCTGCGCGCCCTCCTCTTGCACTGCAAAGTCGCCTTTGGCGTAGGCCTCTAGCTCTCGAAGATCGCCGCCGCCGCTCACGCGCAGACCCCGCGGGGAAAGAGCGGTTCGGTTGACCGACGCGCCAGATCGAGCGGCGCTGATCGACGCTGCGACGTCCCCGAGGTCTACTTCCGCGCGGACACGGAGGTCGATGGATGTCGCGTCGCCATCCAGCCTGAGGAGCGCCTCCGTATGGTCTGCTCCGATCGAATCTCGCAAAGCCCGATCGAGCCATGGGGGCAGGATGAGTGACGATGGAGGTTGCGGGTCCGCTGGGCGCACCTCCGCGATCCTGCGGAGGATTGCGTTGGCGAAGCCAGCCACGCGCTTGCCTCGTTTTTCGCGCACGAGGTCGACGGTGTCGTTGACGATCGCGTGAGAAGGAACTCGACCGAGGTGCAACAGCTGAAATGCCCCACCGATCAGCGCCGCATGTGTCCAAGCATCGACGCGCACGGGACGCTTAGCCTGGTGTTCGATGGCGGCGTCGAGCGCTGGCAGGACTCGCAATGCACCGTACACGATCTGGGTCGCCAGCGCCGCGTCCGGACGACTCAACGAAGCGCGACGGAGCTCCACATCGAGCGTCGGTGCAGCCCAGGCGTCGTCGTGCTCAACCCGATGAAGAACGCGGGTGGCGATCTGTCTGGCCGGCGCAACCACGAGAGCAGCTTACTCGTGTCGCGACACTGGGCACGGAGATTGGAGAGCCGGGCCGCCGCGTGATACCGTGAGAACCGTGGGGGGCGCAGCAAAACGACCGAAAAAGCGAAAGGCGAGGCGATGAGTGCCCTAGTGCTCGTCGCTGATCCGGATCCCTTCAACCTGCGCCTGCTTCATGAGGCATGCGAGGCGGCGGGGTACGACGTCGTGACCGCGGCGGACGGGCCGGAAGTGCTCGCCATGGTTGCTCGGCGACCGCCCGACCTACTGATGCTCGATGCGAACATGTCCGAGGTCGACGCGTTTGCGATCTTGCGTATCCTCAAAGCCGATGCGAGCTTGGGGAACATCCCGGTGCTGCTCGTCACCGACGAAGGCGATTTGGATTCGCGTCGCCAAGGGATCGAGCTCGGGGCCGAGGACTACCTCACGCGACCGTATCGTGTGTTCGAGATTCAACAGCGCGTGCGTAACGTGTTGCGCGCAACACGACGGGATCGACTCGGAATCCCAGAGAGCACACCCCCTGCCGATCAGCGTGACCCAGTGACCGGGGCCGGTACACCCTCGCAGCTCTTGATCAGCTTGGACTACGAGCACACCCGTGCCGAGCGCTATGGGCACCCACTCACGTGCATGGTGGTGCGGCTCGGGAACGCAAACGCTATCGCCGAAGCGAGTAAGGATGGCACGACCGACGAAGTCATGGCGCTGATCGGCGCGGGGCTACGAGGGTGCATCCGTGCTGTCGACCATCTCTTCCGGCTCCGTCGCGACGAGTTTTGCATCCTGCTCCCCGAGACCGATGGCCACGGTGCAGCATACGTGCTTCGCAGGTTAGAGACTCAGATCGAAAACGGCGGGCTTTGGGGGGAAGCGATCACGCCACGACCCGCGATGGAGATCGCAGTGGTGAGCACGCCGGCGACTATCGTGAAAAGCGGCGACGACCTTCTCAAGCAAACCCGCCACGCCCTCAGCGCAACGGATTAGAGCGCGGAAGCAAAGCGGACGACACACACGACCACACCGCAGCCTGCCACGGCCAACGCCCATCGGTTCAACGAGAGACGATCGACCACCGCCGCGAACGACCAACCGCGCACAACGGCCAACACGCTGATCGGAATCGTCGCGCACACGATCAGGAACAAAACCAGGCCGAGAGGATTCGCCGTCCCCGCAAGCCACCACTGCCCGCGAACGCCGTACGAGAAGGCTGTGGTCAGCCCGCATCCGGGGCACGGAAAACCCGTGAGCGTGAGAAACCCGCACGGAGGAAGACCCAACTGCGTGTGGGTTCCGTAGCCCCTCGGGTCGGGCTCGATCCACAATGCCGCACAGAGCACCGCGAGCCCACCGACCGCCAGGCACCCCCATAGGACGCGCTCGGCAACCGAAGTGGAGCGGGTTTCATGGGAGGGCATCGGTCTCGCGCCAGTCAGGGTTTCGCTCGAGTCGACCGTCGATGTGCGTAACACAGGGCACAGCACAACGAGGCTCCCCGATTCTGCGCGCGACGTCCAGTCCGACGGGGTTGGCATTGCCCGCTGCATGGTCTGCGTAGTGAGCGTGCAAGCATTTTACGCCGCCAGACGAGCCCCCCACCCCACCATTCGGTCGCGGATGGGCGTCGGGCCCCAATACTGAATCGCGCTTGCGTTCGTATCGAGCGTGCGCCGAGGCGAGTTGTTCCGCCAGCCCATGGTCCGCTTCGATCTTGGTCTGTGCGGCCTGCACGCCGCCCTCCGCCTCGAGTCGCGCGATTCGGCGATGGGCGAGCAGACAGGTGAGCCAATAGTGTGTGGGAAACGGCTCGCCGGTATCTAGGATCGGCGGCACTTCCGCAACGATGGGCAGGCCTAGGTTACAGCGACCCCGCACCGTGGAGGTTGCACGCAGGGGGCGTCCAATCTGAAGAGCAAGGACGTCGCTGTCTTGCTCGTTCGGGGTCATGATATTCGCATGCGGTCTTTGACTTCGGTCCAAAAGTCGGACTCGCCA
>Ga0255058_10000828_pt1 | contig 17630 bp, 8 predicted proteins | sample Cases_109_9_MG_FD_188637 | JGI IMG/M metagenome (GOLD analysis project Ga0255058, IMG submission 188637) | Seawater microbial communities from Amundsen Gulf, Northwest Territories, Canada - Cases_109_9 | ecosystem: Environmental > Aquatic > Marine > Gulf | place: Canada: Northwest Territories... | reverse complement strand
CCGAGCGCCGCGAGAACGTTCCCGTCGTGCCTCGCGAGGCGCTGACGGAGCGCGGCGGACGTAAGGTGGTCTTCGTGCTCGAAGGACAGAAAGTCACCAAGCGCGAGGTGGTGCCCGGTCTCGGCGACGACGAGATCGTGGAGATCCGGCAGGGTCTGGAGGAAGGCGAGCGGATCGTGATCCGCGGCCTCGAAACGTTGACCGACGGCGCGCGGGTGCGCGTCTCGGCCGGCTAACAAGGGCACTCCCGTGGAAGCCCTGGCCCGCATGGCGACCCGGCGGCCGGTGGCCGTCTGCGTGGTCGCCGTCGCGATGGTGATCCTGGGCTGGACCGCCTGGCGTCAGCTGCCCCTGGACCTGCTGCCCGACATCCAGAGCCCGACCATTGTCGTCTCGATCCGCTCCGGCGATCGCCCGCCGACGGAGATGGAGCGGATCTACGGCGAGCAGATCGAGCAACGCCTGTTCGCGGTGCGCGGGATTCGCGCCGTGCACCAGATCGCACGCAGCGGTCGCTTGATCGCCACCGTCGGCTTCGACTGGGACGCCGACATGGACTTCGCGCTGGTCGAGGTCGAGAAGGCGGTGGGTCCGATACGCTCGGACATCGACGTCGATGAGGTGTTGGTGCGCCGCTTCGACCCGCGTCAGGCGCCGGTGCTGACCCTGGGACTCGTCGCCCACGAGGACGGACCGTCACTCTCCGAGCTGCGCCGGGTCGCCCGGCGCCAGGTGGCGATCTCGCTCGAGCGCCTGGAGGGCGTGGGCGAGGTGCGGGTCACCGGCGGCCGCGAGGAGGAGATCCGGGTCGAGGTCGACCTGTACAGGCTCGAGGCCCACAGGGTCACCCTGGCCGAGCTCGAGGCGCGGCTCAGGCAAGCCAACGTCGACATCAACGCCGGAACGCTGGAAGAGCTGGGCAAGGTCTACCTGGTGCGCGGTCTGTCGCGCTACCGCGGTCCCGAGGACGTCGAACGGGTCGTGGTGCGCTACCAGACCGACGAGGCGGGGCGGCGCAGCCCAGTCCACGTTTCGGACCTGGCCCAGGTGCGTCTGGCCGATGCCGAGATCAGCCACATCGTCCGCGTCAACGGCGTCGAGGGAGTCGGGCTCGCCGTCTACAAGGAAGCGGAGACCAACACCGTCACCGTCTCGCGGACCGTGCGCGACGCACTGCAGAACCTCGGCGATGATCTGCCGGGCATCGAGGTCGTGGTCGTTTCGGACGAGGCGGCGCTGGTCGAAGACGCCATCACCGACGTGCAGACCGCGGCGCTGATCGGCATCGGACTGGCAATGCTGGTCTTGATGCTGATGCTGCGTTCGATCGGACCGACGGTGGTGGTGGCGACGGCGGTTCCGGTGTCGTTGCTGACGACGCTGTTCCTGATGCACCTGGGGGAACAGAGCCTCAACCTGATGACCCTCGGCGGTCTGGCGCTGGGCGCGGGCATGCTGGTGGACAACGCCATCGTCGTGGTCGAGAGCATCTTCCGCCGGCTGTCGAAGGGCGAGTCGGCGCAGGACGCGGCAGCCCGCGGCACCGCCGACGTGGCCGGGGCGATCACCGCGTCGACACTGACCACCTGCGCGGTCTTCCTGCCGATCATTTTCGTGCGCGGACTGGCGGCGCGGCTGGTATCGGGGCTGGCGTTCGGCGTGGTGATCTCGCTGACCGCGTCGCTGGTGGTGGCGCTGCTGCTGATCCCGGCGCTATCGCGGTGGCTGCTGCCCGAGCCCGGCGCCCGGGCGGTCGATCCGGGCAGCGGACGCTTCGAGCGCGTCGCGGGTGCTTTCCTGGCGCGGCCGTGGATCGTGATCCTGGTCGGCGTGCTCGCAGCGGCGATCGGCATCCGGGCCCTGGCGGGCCTGGGGACCGAGCTGCTGCCGCCGGCCGACCCGCGGCAGTTCTCGGTGCGGATCGTCGGACCTCCGGGACAGCAGGTCGAGGCCACGACCCAGGTCGTCGCCGCGACCGAGGAGATCCTGCGTCTCGGGGCGGGGGAGGATCTGCGCGCGATGCTCTCGGAGGTCGGACGACTGCCCGAGGACGACCGCTTCATCCGCGAGGAGCAGACCGAGGAGAACACCGCCCGGGTCCAGCTGCGGCTGGCAGCCGGCGGCCGCACCGCATCGCAGGTGGTCTCCGCGGTCACGGGGGCGGTGGAAGGGCTGGGCCGCACCGAGGCCTCGTGGGAGGTCGGTACTTCGGCCCTGGCCCGTGCGTTGGGGACCTCCGGCCCGCCGATCGTCGTCGAGATCACCGGCCGTTCTCTCGACGACCTGCGTGTCGGCGCCGAGCGAGTGCGCGAGACCCTGGCCGGTCGCGAAGAGCTGTGGAACGTGCGTTCGTCGTTCGAGGGCGGGCCACCCGAGCTGCGCGTGCTGCTCGACCGGACCCTGGCCGACGGCCTCGGTGTCGATCTCGATACGGTGGCGGCGGCGCTCGAGGCCTCGCTCGACGGTCGCACGGTCACCACCGTCAGCACCGGCGACGAGGAGCGCAACGTCGTGATGCGGCTGCCGCCGGTGGATCGTGAACGACTGCTGAAGGTACCGTTGACCACACCCGCCGGCGTGCGGGTGGTGGTCGGCGACATCGCGACGATGATCCCCGAGGTCGGCGCCCGCGAGATCTTCCGACGCGACCAACGGCGCGTGGCGCGGGTGACGGCGCGGATCGCAGAGGGCGCGGAGTTCCCGGCGGCGATCGCGGCGGTCAACGAATCCCTCGCGACGCTCGACCTTCCGCCGGGGCTGACCAGCCATCTCGCCGGTGAAGAGGAAGAGCGGGCACGGACGTTCCGCGAGTTGCGGCTGGCCGCGGCCCTGGCCGTGCTGCTGGTCTTCATGGTGCTGGCAGGTTCCCTCGAATCGCTGGTCCAGCCGTTGACCGTCGTGGCGGCGATACCGCTGGCGCTGATCGGCGTGGCGGCGATCCTGGTTCCCCTGGGGCGTCCCATCGGTGTGATGGAGATGCTCGGGCTGATCGTGCTGGCGGGGGTGGCAGTCAACGACGCCATCCTGCTGGTGGATACGGCGCGGCGGCAGATGAACGCCGGCATGGAGCCGGCGCGGGCCCTGGCCCGTGCGGCGTCGATCCGCCTGCGTCCGATCCTGATGACCACCGCGACGACGGTCCTGGCGCTGTTGCCGCTCGCGGTGGGCACCAGCGAGGCCGCGCGGCTGCGAAGCCCGCTGGCGCTGACGGTGATCGGGGGCATCATCGCCTCCACGCTCTGCTCGTTGCTGGTGATCCCCTGCATCTACCTGGTCCTCGAGCGCCTGCGTCCGAGGCGCGGATGAACGTCTTCGCCATTCCGGTCCGCCGGCCGGTGGCGACGGCGATGTTTTTCCTGGGGATCTTCCTGCTGGGCGCCATCGCCTGGATCAAGATCCCCGTCGAGCTGGTGCCGCCGTTCTCCGGCGAAACGCTGTTCGTCAGCTTCTTCCGGATGGGCAGCGCGCCCGAGGTCGTCGAGCGCGAGATCCTGATGCCCCTCGAGGCCGGGGTCAAGGAACTGCCGGGGGTGGAAGAGACGTCGGGCGAGATCAACGGCGCAAGCGGCAATTTCCGGGTGCGCTTCAAGCACGGCACCGACGTCAAACTGCGCGAGCTGGACCTGTCGCGGATCGTCGCGGAGCTGACCCGCACCCAGCCGCCGGGCACCTCCATTCGCGTCGACATCGATCCGGCACGCTTTGCCATCGGCTTCGCCATGTACGTGCAGGTCACCGGCATGGATGATCTGAACAGCCTGCTGGACCTGGTCGAACAGCGGATCACCATGCGGCTGGCCGCGGTGCCGGGTGTCTCGCAAGTGATTCCGCTGGGCGGTGCGCCACGGGAGATGACGGTGCGCATCGACCCCGACCGCTGCGCGGCCATGGGCGTGCTCCCCGACCAGGTCGAGGCCGCACTGCGGCGCAGCGTGCAGCGGTTGAGGTTCATCGGCGGCGTGGAGGACTCGGCCGGGCGAACGGCGGTCATCCTCGACGGGCGGCCTCGCGGTGAGGTGTCGCTGGCCGAGACTCGCATCTCGCCGGACGGCGCGGTGCTGCTGCGCCACGTGGCCGACGTGGGCCTGGGCGCGGCGCGGCAGGAGACCCTCTACCTCGTCAACGGCTCGCCGGCGGTGGCGCTCGTGGTCTACCAGGACGAGGATGCCAACCTGGTCGAGCTGGGCCGCGACCTGCGCAGCCGCCTGGACGCCCTGCGCGACGAGTTCCGCCCCTACGGCATCGACTTCATCATCAACTTCGACGCTGCCGAGATGGTCGAGGAGCAGATCGACCGCCTGAAACGTCTGGCCCTGTCGGGTTTCGTCATCGCGCTGGTGGTGCTGTTCCTCTTCCTGCGCCAGTGGCGGGCGGTGGGCGTGGTGGCGGTCGCCGTGCCCGCCAGCCTGCTGTCGGCGCTGGCCCTGCTGTACCTGGCCGGTCAGTCGTTGAACATCGTCACGCTGTTCGGCCTGGCCGTCGGTATCGGCATGTTGGTGGACAACAGCATCGTGGTCTACGAGGCGGTGCAGCGACAGCTCGAGCGCGGCGTCGCGCCGGATGCCGCCGCGGAGAACGGCGTGCGGAGGACGGTGCGGGCGATTCTGGCGGCAAGCCTCACCAACGCCGTGGTCTTCCTGCCGGTAGCGTTCGTCGAGTTCGACGATCCGACGATCCGGGCGATCCTGAAGGTGTTGGTGATCGCGATCCTGACGCCCCTGGCGGGATCGATCCTGGTCGCCGTCGGGCTGGTGCCGATGCTGGCGCGCAAGCTGGCCGCGCCGGCGGCGCTGGCGCGAATCGTCCGCTTGCGCCGTCAACGGGAGGTGCAGGGCGGGTTGCGGGCGCCGGATCGCCTACGCGGGCTGTTCGGCGCGTTGCTGACCGTCGCACTCAGACGGCCGGGGGTGTGGATGACCTTGGTCGCCGTCGCGGTGCTGGTCACCGTGATCGCCGCTTTCGGCTGGGGCGTCTTCAGCGCGGTCAGCCAGGAGCCGCCCGAGGCCTCGCAGGTTCAGTTCGCACTGGACATCAATTCCGGAGGCTCGCTGGAATCGGCCCGCGCCTCGTTCGCGCGGCTGGAGCAGGCGGTGCTCGAGATCGACGGCGTCGAGCGGGTGGAAAGCCAGATCCGGGAGGAGGGCGGAGCGCTGACGGTGCACATGCTCGATCCCGACGATCGGCCGCCGAACGTCAACGCCAATACCGTGCGCAGCGTCGTGCGCGAAACGGTGAAGAAGCACCTGAGCGGAGTCCAGCTGCGGGCCCGCGGGAGCGGTAGCTCCGGCGACGGACAGGCCGCGGGGCTGGCCACGCTTCAGGGTTCGACGCCGTCACGAGTGATCATCTCGGGCCCCGACGCGCGAGAGTTGACGTTGCTGGCCTCCGAGATCAAGGAGAAGGCCGAGTCGATTCCCGAAATCGACACGGCCACGGTCCTCTCCCAGACCGGGCGGGACGAGATCCGTGTCACACCGGATCGATTGTCACTCAGCTCGTTCGGGCTGACCGCGGATCAGGTGTTGCCGGCGCTCAACGTGATCAGCCGCGAGGGCGTGCGGATGCGTACGGGCTTCACGCTCTACGACGGACGCGAGATCCCGATGACCGTGCGGCGAGAGACGTCGGGCACACGGGCCGGGGCGGAGCTGCGCCGACTGCGCCTGGCGACCCCGGCCGGCGTGCTGCCGCTCTCCGCGATCGCCGACGTGCGCAAGATGCCGCCGCCGCCGACGATCATCCACAAGGACGGGCGCCGCCAGATCGAGGTCAGCTACCGTCTCAACCGCCACGCCCCGGCCTCGGGTCCGGCCCGTGCCGGCCTGGAGGAGGAGATCCGCCAGGCAATCCAGGCCGTGCACCGACCGGCCGGCTACACCGTCGAGACACCTCGCAACGACGACGGCACCGACTGGTTCAAGTCGATCCTGGTGCCGGTGATCCTGTTGCTGTTCGCGGTGCTGGCGCTGACCTTCGAGTCGGTGACGATGCCGCTGCTGGTGCTGGTCTCGTTACCGCTGACCCTCTTGGGCGCGATCTGGGCACTGATCCTGGCCGGGATGACGGCCCAGCCGATGGTGCTGATGGGCTTGCTGGCACTGATCGGTCTGACGGTCAACCCGGCGATCCTGTTGGTGGACCGCATGCAGCAACGGGCCCACAACGGCGCCACCGCGGGTGCCGCGGCGCTGGCCGCGGTGCGCGAGCGGGCACGGCCGGTGTTGATGACCGCGACCACGACGATCGCGGGTCTGTGGCCGCTGGCGCTGGTCACCGGGCGCGAGAACGAGATCTGGCCGCCCTTCGCGACGGTGGTGATGGGCGGGTTGATCACCTCCACGATGTTGACGTTGCTGGTGATCCCGGTCGGGTTCACCTTCCTTCATCGCCTGGACGCGATCTTCGGACGGCTGGGTCCCTGGATCCTGATCGGCTGGTTCGGTTCGACGACGGCGGTGATGGCGCCGCTGATCACCCGGGACGTCATCGACTCGGTGTTCTGGCAGATCGTGACCACGCTGGTTGTCGCGGCGGCCTTGCTGGGGTTGGCGGTGCTGATCTTCCGCCGGAGTGAGCTGCCGCAACCCGAGGCCACCGACGGGCCGCCACCGATCGACATCCGGTACCTGCGCAAGACCTACGACCTGCCCGGTCCGATCGGCAGGGCCTGGCGGGTGCAGGAACGTTTCGCCGAGCGCGTGCTGCGCGCCGGGGGCAAGTTGTCCGACCCCAGCTCGGCCCGCGCGCGAATCCTGCCGCTGTTGATGGTGCTGCCCGGTACGCTCTACCTGGCGTTCTCGATGCGCACGGCGTTCTGGACGATCGGCTACCTGTTCGTCTCGGCGATGTTACTGGCGGCGTTGGCGCGCCAGGTGCGACGGGCCCGCGGGCAAACCGACGATCACGGCCGCGTCACCCCGGGGGGCATCGAGGGCGTGATCGCGGCCCTGGCACCGTGGGCGGCCCTGGCCTGGGTGGTATTTCCGATGCACCTGATCCCGCGGCTCGAGAGCGTGCGCGAGGACGTGCGGCTGTGGGTGCCCATTGCGCTGGGACTGCTGCTGCTGCTGGTGCAGGCCGGCCGGCACACCGCGCTGCGGTTGGCCCGGGGGAAAATCGAGGACCGTTTGATCGAGGGCCGCATGCGCCGGTCGCGTTCGCTCTGGCGCAGGTTCAGCCGGGCCGTCTTCGGGCTCGACCTGCCGCGCAAGCCGGTGCAGGCCGTCACCGGCGTTGCCTTCAAGGTCGAACGGGGGATGGTCGGCATCCTCGGTCCCAACGGCGCCGGCAAGACGACGTTGTTGCGCATGCTGGCCGGGATCCTGGACCCGACCCTGGGCACGATCACCATCGGCGGCGTGCGACTCGAGAAGCTGCGACGCTACCTGGCCCGCTTCATGGGTTACCTGCCCCAGGACTTCGGGCTTCCCGAGCACCTGACCGCCCGCGAGTACCTCGACTACTACGCGTTGCTCTACGAGCTGCGCCCGGCGGCGGCGCGCAAGGAGCGCGTCGAGGCGCTGCTGAAGGAGGTCGGCCTGGCCGAGCGGGCCGGCGAGAGGATCGGCAGCTTCTCCGGCGGCATGCGGCAGCGGGTGGCGGTGGCGCGGACGCTGTTGCGGCTGCCGCCTGTCATCATCGTCGACGAGCCGACCGTGGGTCTCGACCCGCGCGAGCGGATCCGGTTCCGCAACCTGCTGGCACGACTGGCCGAAGGACGGATCGTGCTGTTCTCGACCCACGTCGTCGAGGACGTCGAGGTCGCCTGCGAACGGGTGATCGTGATGGCACGCGGCAGCGTCGTCTTCGACGGACCTCCGCCGGACCTGGCCCATGAGGCCGAGGGCAAGATCTGGACGGCGAACCTGGACGATCCGGACAAGCTGCCCGAGGGTGTGATGCTGGTTGATCAGGTGCCGCTGGCCTCGGGGGCGTCGCGTTGTCGAATGCTCTCTCTTGAGCGGCCCCATGCCGATGCCGAGCCGGCGGCGCCGAGCCTTGAAGACGGCTACCTGTGGCTGGTCGGCGTGGCAGGTCGTTGACCGTGCTCGCCCTCTCGCGCCTCGCCGACTTCGCGCGGCTGGTGCGACTGGCGGCACGGATGATCGCCGGCCGCCGCTACTGGATCGCGCCGTTTCTGCCGCTGCTGTGGATCGGCTTCCAGGTCTTCCGGCTGGTCGTCGCCCTGCGCCCGGACGACTACGGCGCGTCCGAGGCACAGACGATCCTGATCGGGTTTCCGCTGGTCGTGCTGGCGATCGGTCTGGGTGTGAAGGTGATCGCCGGAGAGATCGACCGGCGCACCCTCGAGATCGCCTACACCGTGCCCGGCGGGGCGCACCAGGTCTGGCTGGCAAAGCTGGCGGCGGCCGTGGTGTTGTTGACGGCCGCGCTCGCGCTGTTGGCCCTGGCGACGTTCCTGTTCTGCACCGAGTTTCCCCTCGATGCGCTGTACGGGGCGATGCAGGGTGCGATCGTCTACCTGGTGGTGTCGATGGCGCTCTCGGCGCTGTTCAAGAGCGAAGCGGTGGGAGCGCTGGCCAGCGCGGCCGTGCTGACCTTGAATCTGGTGATCCAGGGCGGCGCCCAGCTACGGATCTCTCCGTTCTGGAACCCCGAGGCGATGCCCAACGCCGATCCGGCGGACCTATTGGCGTGGACGGTTCAGAATCGGATAGGCTTCGTACTGGCCATCCTCGCGGTGGTGGCCCTGGGCTTCGGGCGTGCCGAGAGACGGGAGAAGCTACTCGGTGGCTAGTGGAGTGGCGATGCGTTATCTGTTGTTGTGCATGGCGGTCGTCGGCCTGACCCTGCCCGGCTGCGGTTCGGACTCGGGCGCGCTCGACGCCTACGAGGAACTCGCCCGGGCGCTGGCGGAAAACGACTACGACGCCGCCCTGGAGCTGACGGCCAGCACCAGCCCGGCCAAGGCCAAGGTGCTGCTGGACAAGGCGCGCAACCGACTGCTGTCCGACGCGGGGACCGTCGCCAAGATGTCGTTCAGCCTGGAGTCGGAAGAAGTACGGCGCACCGTGACACTGCGTGTACGCCAGACGGCGACGCTGGAGAAAGAGGGGCAGGCGAGTATCGAGGTGGTCTATCTCCACGACGTCGTGATGGAGGAGACCGACGAAGGTTGGCGGGTGGTTTCGTTCGATCGCGAGCTGGTGGAGTAGCCCCGGCGGTCGTTTCCTTCCAATCCGAACGTGATTGCGGTAGACAGTTCGAGGGATTGGTCCATTTCTACGGCGGATACAGCCTACGTTGTCATGGAGGTTTGCGAGGACAAGATGACCCCGCCGAACAACGCTGATCTCAATCCCACAGAGACACCCTTCATCCGGCGCAGTTTCCATCTGTTCTTGATTTCGCTTCTCAGCCTATTTCTCGAGCTGGTGCTGATCCGATTGCTGGCCAGCGAGATCAGGGTGTTCGCCTACTTCAAGAACTTTCCACTGTTTGCAGCGTTTATCGGCCTGGGGTTGGGGTGCTATGTGGCGTCACGCAGACCGATTCGGTGGTGGCTGACGGTAGCGTGTCTGTCGATCCTGTCTCTCGCCGCCATACTCAGCACTCAGCTTCACCTCAACGATCTCTTCTTCCCCGATCCGTCGCTCTACACCTGGCGAGGGTCCATTCTATCGCCGCATCTCGCCCAGCAGCTCGAGCACTACCCGGTTTTGGGACTGCTTGTCGGTAACGTACCCAAACCGCTGCTATTGGCGCTCGTGGGCAGCGCCTCGTTCTCCGTCATCGCCGTGCTCTTCGTCGTGGCCTCGCTGACCTTCTATCCGATCGGTCAGGAGATCGGTCGCCTCTTCAGTACTTTCGAACCTTTGCGCGCGTATTCGATCAACATCGGCGGGGCGCTGTGCGGATCAGCCCTCTTCACTCTGGTAGCGTACTTCGAGGCCGGACCCCTGGTTTGGTTGTTGCCGTGTTTCGCAATGCTCGCCTACTTTACCTGGCTGAGAGCCGGCCGCAGGACCTTCGCGGCCTGCGTTGTCGCCCTGCCCCTGATCGCTCTGGTCTTCTTCGCGACACGGGACGAGGAAGAGCGCCTGGTCTGGAGCCCCTACTATCGGATCGGCGTATCGAGGGATCAGGGGCAGGGCTACGCGCTTCGCGTCAACCACGACTACTTCCAGCGGGCGGTCGATCTGCGTCCAGAAGTGATTCGGAGCTCTGACACGCTGCAAGGCGTCGCGACCAACTACGATCTGCCCTTCAAGATCGCGCCTCAGACCGGACGAGTTCTGGTGGTTGGGGCAGGTATGGGTAACGACGCGGCAGCTGCGCTTCGCGCTCGCGCGCGACACGTCACCGCGGTGGAGATCGATCCCGCCATCGTACGACTCGGAAAGGAGCTACATCCCGAGCGCCCATACGACACGGCCCAGGTCGTCGTCGACGACGCGCGCGCGTACTTTCGTCGAAATGCCGCTGCCGGCGACGGAGAAAAGTTCGACCTGGTCGTCTTCGGCTTGCTCGACAGCCACACGGCGCTCAGCAGTATGTCGTCGGTACGTCTCGAGTTCTACGTCTATACGATCGAGAGTCTGCAGGAGGCTCTCAGCCTCGTAGATCCAGACCATGGTGTGGCGACCATCAGCTTCTCGGTCGGCTGGCGGGACTGGGTGGGGCAACGGCTCTACGAGTCACTTTCGCGCGCGGCGGGCGGACCTGTCCTCGTTCTCGCCACATCCGGTTACGATGGTGGGATCACCTTCGTCGCAGGACCTGGTCTCGACGCCATCGACGCCGCATCCTTGTCAGCGGCAGGCGCTGTGGACGTGACGTCCACCTACGCCGGCAGCTCCGTTGCCCCGGCGACCGACGACTGGCCCTTCCTCTATGTGAACCCACACCACCTTCCCTGGGTCTACCTGCTGGCACTAGCGCTTCTGGTTGGCGTTGGTTCGAGTCTCGTGTCGCGGATGATGCGCCTGACCGCACCCACGACAGTCAGCGGAGCCGGGCTTCGCTTCAACACCCATATGTTCCTGATGGGCGCCGCTTTCATGCTCCTCGAGACTTCCGCCATTGCTCGCATGTCCTTGCTGCTCGGTGGCACGTGGCTCGTGACCGCTTCGGTAATTTTTGCGGTGATGGTGATGATCCTGGGCGCCAACACATTGGCGAGCGCTGGAGGTGCGCCGCGGATCGTCGTGAGCTACGCATTACTCGGAACTGCTCTGTGCGCCATCTACGTCACACCCTTCGACGCTTTCCTCGCCTGGCAGGGAGGGCTCGTGATTGCTTCGCTGGTTGTGTGCCTTCCGGTCCTGTTCGCAAGCCTCGTCTTCGCCGAAACCTTCAAGAATGTGTCCAGTGGGCATATCGCGCTGGGCTGCAATATGCTCGGCGCCATCGTGGGGGGCGCGCTCGAAGCAGCTAGCCTCGGGATCGGCATCCGCGCGCTGGCGCTGCTCGCGCTCTTGGTCTATGGCCTGAGCGCGCTTGCGCTCTGGAACACGACTCGCAAGCAGGTGGCGCAGCGGGTACAGGCGTAGCTGTCGCGACCGGCAACCGTTTACCCGGAACGCGCGCCGAAGTCGGCCAGGCGAACCGGCTGCCGGCAACGCCCCCATCGGCCAGGCAAAGGCTCGAAGCGGCCGCTGCAGGAAGTGCCGCACGACGGGCAGCAGCCGTCGTCGGTCAGTTTCCAGTCCACCAGGTCGTACCAGTCGCGGCTAATCAGCGCCGTGCCGCACTCGTGGCAGAACGTGGTGTCTCCCTCAGCGTCGTGGACGTTACCGGTGTACGCGTAGTGCACGCCGTTGCGGACGGCGATCTTGCGCGCGCGGGTCAGGGTCGACGGTGGTGTCGGACCCCGGTCGCGCATCCTGTAGTCCGGATGGAACGCGGAGAAGTGCATGGGGATGTCCGGTCCCAGCTTCTCGACGACCCAGCGGGTCATCTCGTCGATCTCTTCCGCGGAGTCGTTCGCGTCGGGGATGATCAGGTTGGTGATCTCGAACCAGACGTCTGTCTCGTGCTTCAGATAGACCAGTGTGTCGAGCACGGGCTGCAGGTGGCTGGCGCAGATCTGGTGGTAGAACTTCTCGGTGAAGGCCTTGAGGTCGACGTTGGCCGCGTCCATGTGGCGGTAGAACTCGGCCCGCGGCTCGTCGCAAACTTCTCCGGCCGTGACGGCCACGGTCTTGACGCCCCGCTCGCGACAGGCTTGCGCCACGTCGATGGCGTACTCGTGGAAGATCACCGGGTCGTTGTAGGTGAAGGCAACGCTGCGGCAGTCCAACTCTTCGGCAGCTCGCGCGATCACCTCGGGTGAGGCGCTGTCGGCCAGTGTATCGATCTCGCGCGACTTGCTGATGTCCCAGTTCTGGCAGAAGCTGCAGGCCAGGTTGCACCCCGCGGTGCCGAAGGAGAGAACCGGCGTGCCCGGCAGGAAATGGTTCAGCGGTTTCTTCTCGATCGCGTCGACGCAGAAGCCGCTCGAGCGGCCATAGGTGGTGAGCACGACCTCGCCGTCCTGGCACGCCCGGACGAAGCACATCCCACGCTGACCCTCGCGAAGCTTACAGAAACGGGGACAGAGGTCACACTGGGTGCGACCGTCGTCGAGACGGTGCCAGTACCGAGTCGGGACGATGTTCTCAGTCGCGAGTCCACTCACAGGAGCCGCCCCCTGTGATGATCATAGCCGTGCCGGCCGTCCAATGCTCGGCTCTCAGGCTACGATCAGCCGATGGCCGCCGGCCGCCAGCGATGTGCCATCCCTCCGGTCTCCGGGCCAACTTGAACCTCGGACGGCGCGACCCTATTGTTCTGCAGAGGTGGGCCCCGGCGTGCTCGTCCGGGGCGGTTCTGGAGGCACTCGTGTCGCTGCGACTCGGAGAGGTTCTGGTCCAGAGCGGCGTTATCGACGAGGCTCAGCTCGAGAGGGCCCTGGCCGTTCAGCTGATCTACGGGGGGCACCTGGGCACCTGCCTGGTCGAGCAAGGCTCCATCGACGTCGACCTCCTGGCCAAGGTCCTGGGCGAGCAGTCCAGGACCAACCCCGTCGATCGCAGCGTGTTTGACGATATCGACAGCAGAGTCATCGCGATTCTTCCGCGGAAGCTGGTCGAGAAGCACGAGGTCATTCCCTTCGAGTTGAAGAACCGTCACCTGCACGTCGCGATGGTGAACCCTGGGAATCTCCTGGCCCTCGACGAGCTGTCGTTCGCCACGGGTTGCTGGATCGAGAACTGGGTCGCGCCGGAGATCCTCATCGTGCGGGCGATGGAGCGATACTACGAGGTGCAGGGAAAGTTGCGGTACATCGCGCTCTCGACCAGGCCGGAACGGAACCAGCCGGATCCGAAGGTTCCGCCGACCCTGGTGTCGAAGGTCAAAGAGATTTCGAAAGACCTGCGCCAGCTGGACCAGAAAGCAGCCGAGGAAGCCGCGGCGAAACAGGATCAGGAAGAGGCCGACAATCTTTTTACACCGCAGACCTTGCCGAAGGGCGTCGAAGCCGCGGCGTCCCAGGAGGACGACCGTTCGTCCTTGAGCCTGCTGTGGATGAAGCCGAAACAGGATGGCGAGGCGCGCTGGTGCGACCTGTTCACCGTTCCCCTCGAGCATTCGCACTTCAACGGCATGGAAGGCGTGTACGTCATCTGGCACCATGGCCTCAATCCCGTCCTGCGGGTGGGCCAGGGCTGCATTCGAGACGAGCTCGCGTCCGAACGACACAGCCAGGACCTGCTGGACCTCCACGCGGATGAACCCGTATTCGTGACGTGGGCCCGCGTCTCACAGGAAAATCGCGGAGGCGCTCAGAGATATCTCGCGGAGACGCTGAACCCGCAGGTCATCGTGCATGTGCCGGACGACGATCCCGTCACGGTCAACCTTCCGCGGTAGCGCTTACAGTCCTCCGGCTCAACAGGTTATCTTCCCGCCGGACGTCCATCCCACGATTCTTTGTCGGAGGCTCCACGCGGAGCAACAATTCGACGATCGAGTTTCGGCACATTACGGGAACTGGAAGGATCGGCGAATGCTGAAGCGCTACGCTCACCTGGCGGACGAGAGACTGCGCGAGGCCGCTTATCACATGACATCGCAGCCAAGGAGCCGACACACCGGAGCGACAAGTTGCGGCGGCAGGAAGTCTCACTCCGGCAAGGGGTTATTGGCGGAGCCGACGGGACTCGAACCCGCGACCTCCGGAGTGACAGTCCGGTGTGCTAACCAACTGCACCACGGCTCCGCGCCGCCGGTAAACCTAGCACCGTCAGGCGAGTCGGTCAATCGGGGTCAGCGGCCGGGGAGCCCCGGTGTGACCGCAGAGCTCAGATATCGCATGCGTCGCCGATCCCGTCGCCGTCCGTATCGGTCTGAGCCGTGTTGAACACGGTCGGACAGTTATCGACGCCGTCACAGATTCCGTCGCCGTCGACATCGGTGCAGCAGCTGTTGGTGGGATCCATCGGGCAGGGGTCGCAGACGTCGCCCTGGGCGTCGCCGTCAGCGTTCTCCTGTCCCGGATTCGGCGTGGCCGGGCAATTGTCCAGAGGACAGGTGTTCGTAGGGAAGAATGGATTGCCGAAACCGTCGTTGTCGCCGTCGCTGCAGTTGTCGCAGGCGATCCCGATACCGTCGCCGTCGTGGTCCGTCTGATCGGGGTTCGCGACGTCCGGGCAGTTGTCCAGCGCACCGATCATCGGCGGGTTGAAGAACTGTCCGGCGCAGAGCATGTCGGCGTCGATATCGTTCAGCGGATCGTCGGGACAGGGATCCATGTCTCCCAGCTTCGGTGGAACGAAGCCGGTGCCGTTGCACAGGCCGTCATTGTCGGCGTCGTTCTCGGCGTCCCCGGGACAAGGGTCTCCGGACCCGGTTTGTGGCGGATCGAACGATGCTCCGGCACAGATCCCGTCACCGTCGGCGTCGTTGGCCGGGTCGTGGTCGCAAAGATCGCAGGCGTCGCCCAGGCTGTCGGCGTCGGTATCGAGTTGGCTCGCATTGGCCACCGACGGGCAATTGTCGAGGGCGTCCGTTACTCCGTCGGAATCCGTGTCGGGGCCCGGACTGGGACACGAATAGAGGTCCGCTCGCGGCGTGCCCGCCGAATCGAAGCCCGTGCGCGACTCGCGGCACTGCTCCACTCGGGTCGGGAGGTAGTACAGCAACACCCCTGCTCCCGATACCGTCGCGTCGTTGATGGTCGTTGCGGTGATCGGCCCCGCCGGGTTCAAGCAGCCGTGGTTGTAGGCGAAGGGCATCCCGAGAGCGCGTACGCCGCGGTAGACGTTGAACTCGCCGGGTGCGTCGCTCCAGCTGATGGTCGCGGTCCCGCCGCTCTCGGTGACCTCCAGCGTGTCGGCAACCACGGACGGTTCGGCAATGAAGGTCCCGGCGCAGGTGCCGGAGTTGCACACGTCGGCGCAGGTTGTGATGTCGCCGTCGTCGCAGACGCCGGTCGAGGCGTTCGGTGGATTCGAGCACACCCCCGTCGCGAGATCGCAGATGCCCGGATCGTGGCAGGGGTCGAGGGCCACGCAGGCCACCGGCTCGTGGGCGCACTGGTTCGTCGTAGCGCTGCAGCCGTCCACCGTGCAGGCGAGGCCGTCGACAGGGCAGTTGGTGGTGCCGATGACCGTGTCGAGGTTCACCGAGTTGTCGCCCGGAACGAGTTCCGTCCCGTCGGCGGAGACCGTCGGCTGCAGCGTGATGACGCCGCCGTCGTTGACGCAGACGTCGACGCCGAGATCGAGGGTGAAGATCCCACCCTCTCCTGTACTCAGTTTCGAGCGGGTGCAGTTGATCATCCCGCCGGAGCCGACGGCGGGCGTCGTGCAATTCCAGCCCGCTGGCGGCACGATGGACTGGAAGTGGGTGCCCGCTGGAGTGGTGCCGCTGACCTGGGGGTTGACGGCGGGTTCGGGGCCGTTGTTGGTGATCTGGATCGTGTACTGGACTGTGCCTCCGCCAAGCACCGGATCGCCGCTGTGACTACCCGAGACCTGCAAGTCACTTTCGAACCTGGTGCCGGCCCAGGCGTAGGGCACCTTGTAGGCGCGGTAGATCTCGTTGCTGTTGTTGGTGACCGGGTTCGGGTTCCGCGCGCCGTTCACGTACTCCCAAACCAGCTGTCCGGTCGGCAGGACCTCGAAGAGGCGCCCCGTCGAGCCCTCGGCGACGAAGGTATTGCCGTTGGGCAGGCGCTCGGCACCGGCGGCGAACCAGCTACGGAAATTCCACAAGGGATATCCCGAGTCCTCGGCGTCGTAGACGTACTCGTACAGCTCGGTTTCCGGATTGAGCTCGATGACCCTGGAGTAGTACCGGTTGGGCACCCAGGCCCAAGGACCCGCCCAGCCGTTGTCGAAGATCATAATGTTCCCTGCACCCTGGAATCCGGGAGGGATCATGTAGGTCTGATGCTGCCCCAAGAAGTCCCCGAAGAAGTGCCAGACGATCTGGTCGGTGGCGCGATCGATCACGATCAGGCCCTGGTGACGCAGGCTGACGATGAGGTTGCCCGCACGGAAACGCGGGTCGGTGTGACTCAAGCCCTCCGGGATCGCGTTGACCGTGTTGCTATGCGCCCAGTCGAGTCCCGTGGTGGCGATATCATCCAGCCGTGCCTGGCTCAGGTTGAGCTCGTTGAAATGATCGTTGAGGTGCCACTCCCAGATCAGGTTTCCGAGGGGATCGATCTCGTAGATGTAGTCGTCAATGATCGGCACCGGAGAGATATTCGGATAGCTCACCGGAAAGAACTGGGCCAGTGCAATGGTGTTTCCGTTGGGCAAGCGGTCCCAATCGTGGTGCAGTTCGATCCCGGGTGGCGTGGGGAACCGCCAGACGATAGTGCCGTCCCATTCCAGCTCGACGAGACCTCGGACGCTACCGGGGCCTTCCGTACATGTCTTGATGAGGAGGTTGCCGTTTGCGAGCGGCCGCTGAACGAAGGTCGAACCGCACTGCGGATTCCAGCGGTGCACGATGGTGCCGTCGGGTTCCAGGAGGCGAAGCTGGGGGCCGTACGGAACCAAGACGAGCCCTTCGTAGACCCCCGGCTCGTTGATGGTCACGCCTTCCAGGAGAACCACCGGATAGGCCAGAACCCCGGTGCACGCAAGCAACGCCCCGATCGTTGCAGCGGCTCGGAGGCGGTTTGCGCCATTCCATCGGTGCGTCATTACCCCCCCCTGTCCACCCCGACGAAGCAGGGGGGCAAGTTCGTGGCCCGGGCCGCACCGCCGGCGAGGCCCACGCACAGATCACGCCGAATGTAGGATTCTCCGAGAATATACCAAACACCCGGTGCGGTGCCCAGGACAAATATGGGGCATCTTGAGGGCAAAAGAAAACGTCGTCCGGCTCAGGGGCAGGGCGTGACGTTGGAGCGTTCGATGCAGTCCGAGAAGCCCAGGGTTCCCTCGAGAGACGTGCCGGTCACGCCGGAAACGAGGTAGTAGAAGCCCGCGCCCACGGCGGGATCCAAGGAGAGCAGTTCGAACGGCGCCTGGACCTCGGTGGCTTCGCAGGTCATCACGTACCCGCCGGGCAGGCTCGACAGGTCGCCCCGGTAGACGTTGTACGACGCCGCGTCGACGTTCAGGTCCCAGGAGATCTGGTTCTGGCCGCTGAAGACCAGGTTCGGGATA
>Ga0255058_10000827_pt1 | contig 17634 bp, 16 predicted proteins | sample Cases_109_9_MG_FD_188637 | JGI IMG/M metagenome (GOLD analysis project Ga0255058, IMG submission 188637) | Seawater microbial communities from Amundsen Gulf, Northwest Territories, Canada - Cases_109_9 | ecosystem: Environmental > Aquatic > Marine > Gulf | place: Canada: Northwest Territories... | reverse complement strand
TGATTATGACAAGACTAATATATCATCAAGATTTGGTTATGAGATTAACGAAAAAATGGATATACAGACCTCCATGAGATACAACGACTCCATGGTAGCTCTCGATGACGGTGCATTCAGACAGGATCCCAACAGGTTTTCACAGAATGAAGATTTTAACATGAACGCAGTTTTCAATCAATCATTGACAGATTGGTGGAACCACAGGCTGAAATTTTCCTTTGCTGATGCCGACCTGATAAGTATTGACAGGCCAAATCCGGGTACTGCTGAAACCAGAAATACTAGAAGTCGTTTCAATAGTCAAATCTACACAGGTGACTGGCAGCATACTTTAAAATATAAGGATATTGATACCTTTGTAGTAGGTTTTGAATTTGAGGATCAGGAGGCTGCTAATGGTAATTTTGAAAAGGTTTTAATCAACAGAGGATGGTATTTTCAGAATCAACTGAAACTATGGGATAGATTCTTCTTCAATGCAGGCGTGAGAATAGATGATAGTAACACATTTGGAAAGGATGTTAATCCCAAGTTTTCAATTGCCTATCACCTAAAGGAGACAGATACAAAATTCAAGGCTAATTATGGAAAGGGGTTCAGGGGACCTACATTAAATGAGCTGTTCTTTCCAAATTTTGGTGACCCAACATTGCAGCCGGAAGAGAGTGAGAGTTATGATCTGGGTTTTGAACAATACCTGTTGAATGATAAGCTTTTCTTTGGTGTAACTTATTTTAATAACAGATTTTCAAATCTTATTGACTCAACTAATATCGGTGGAAGTTTCGTGGCACAAAACCTTGGTTTTGTCAGGACAGAGGGAATTGAAGCAGAGGCAGTAATTAAACCATTTGAGGGGTTAACTATAAGGGGTACATTTACGAAGACTAATACCAGAGATGGGCTGAAGAAGGAATTGAGGAGGCAGCCGCGTAAGCAGGGTTCCGTTAATATCAATTACAGTTTCCTGGACAAATTTAACATTAACGTCGATGACACAATTGTTGGTAATTCCAGAGACGGTACTAACGGTGGCGGAATAACACCTAGAGGAAGACCTAGAATAAGGACCAATACAGGTATACACAAACTTGACGCGGCATTGTCATACTACTACTCAGAACACTTACAGCTTTACACAAGGGCTGAAAACCTGTTAGACATTCAGTACGATGAGATATTAGGCTTCAGGGCGGCAGGAGCAAGATTCTTTTTTGGGGTAAAGCTTAGTATGTAGAGAGGAACCTACCGTCCGTATCGCACGGGTAGATTCTGGTGGGTAGACCTCCAGTAAACGTTGAATACAAAAGTGGAAACCTGCCCGTAAAACAATCTGTCGGGTAAAAAGGTTTCTGCTACATTAAACAGTTATATTTTAAATTATTTAGAAAGGAGATTAGACAGATGAAGACCATATGTAAGTTCAGTGTTGTTTTTATTTGCTTAACAGTTTTTTGTGCGGCAGTCTGTGCTAGTGAAAAAGTAAAAGTGGGTATCGATTATAGCGGTGTACATGAGACCCGTGAAGCTGAGACGCAATGGACGGAAGGGGTAACCGCTTTGGAAGTACTTAAGTCTGTAGCACAGGTAGAAACGCACAAGGTTAAAGACTATATATTCGTTACGTCTATTGACGGCGTAAAAGGCAAACGTGGAGATAAGGCCTGGTACTATGAAATTAATGGTAAGCGTGCTGATAAGTTGGCCTTTAGGCGTGTTCTCAACAAAAATGAAAGCACACGATGGATCTACGCCCAGGATGTCTGTTCTCCAAAAGTAGATAAGGAGTAACTGTTCAATCCATAATTTTGAATGTTGCGAGTTTCGGGTTACGCGTAACCCGAAATCTAAGTTTTTTTATCTGTTCCTCTTTTTAAATTCTGTATAAATTTAATGAAAATAAGGAAATACACATTTATTGTGGGAAACTACATGACGTCATCTTCCGCCTAACAGGCTGGCGGACAGGTGAGCGCCTGCCCGACAAGTTATTCAGGCGGGGAGCCGAAGGATAGTTTGTGTCGTGATAACGGCCTGGCTTTATATTTTAATTTTCCATTCTGTCAGTTCACGTCTTATGACTTAGGCTATATCGACATTAACAATAAAATTATGAATCAAAATCATCGAATTACACTATTCATTATTTTCTGGATTATCCTGACAGTATGCAGTCAACATTCGCAGGCAGAGCCTGTGAATTTCGGAAAGACAAAAACCTTTATTGACGATACTTATTTCTCTCTACATTTTGACAATCCGCCTAAGCAAATAATTTCCGTTTCCCCGAGTGCAACAGAAATATTAGGAGTTATTGGTGCGGATTCTATGCTGGTAGGAGTTTCATTATATTCTTATTACCCTCTTTCTATTAAGGATCTTCCCAAGGTAGGCAGTTATGTTAAACCAAATATTGAACAAATCATCTCATTAAATCCTGACCTGGTTGTCATGTCCTTTGAAGGAGCACCGAGGAGTGATGTGAACAAACTACGAAGGCTAAATTTAAATGTCGCTGTCTTACGCAGTGAAAAATTCTCTGATATTATAAAAAATATTAACTGGCTCGGGGAAGTTTTAGAGCATCAAAAAGAAGCGAAAGAAGCGGCTGAAAATTTAGAGAACCGTTATAAACAAATTCGATCTCTGGTTCAGGGAATGCCAAAGCCCCGTGCTTTTTATTCAATCGCCCTGAATCCTATAACGTCCGTTGGGGCCAAGAGCTTTATTAACAGTTTAATTCATGATGCAGGAGGAATTAACATTTCCGGGGATATCGACCAGGCATATCCCAGGTTAACTATTGAAAGTGTTATTGCCATGTCGCCGGATGTCATGATATTTTCAAGCGGCATGGGCAACGCGCTTGACATGGAAAATCAGCTGCCTTTTTGGAAGCGTTGGAAAAATATCCCTGCTGTACGTGACCAGAGATTCGTTGAAGTTGATCATGACATCATCAATCGGTCCGGCCCAAGAGTTGTCCAGGCGCTGGCTTCAATAGCTCAACAACTTCATCCTGAAAAAGCTGAAGAGATTCAGCGGATTATGAAGAATGAGAAACCATAAAATATTATTGTTCACGATTCCACTTTGCTGGTTCTTCGTTTTTTTACTATGTTGGAAATCCGGCACTGTGCTAATTACCTGGGCGCAACTGAAAAACACGGTTTTTGGAGAAGCTGCTTCCAGTCAAACGAACATTATATTATTGCAGGTGCGATTACCCAGATTACTTCTGGCCGCGCTTACCGGCGCTACTCTATCCTTAACCGGAGCCGTATTTCAGGCATTACTGAGAAACCCGCTTGCAGATCCCTATATTCTTGGAATTTCAGGAGGTTCGGCACTGGGTGCGGTGATCGCCATGGGCTTTGGTTTACATTTGATGATTTTCGGATTTCAGATTGTCCCGATATTTGCCATATGCGGTGCACTTTTAACCATACTATTTGTTTATAATTTTTCCAGAATAGGTAATTATTTACCCACACAAACGATGTTACTGGCCGGCATTTCATTACAGGCAATGCTTTCCGCATTGATTTTGTTTCTGCAAACCATGTTGGAGCCTTTACAATTGATGCAGGTTTTTACCTGGTTAATGGGAAACATACCAACTCCGGAATACGGAAATTTATTATGGATATTCCTCTATGTTGTTCTGGCAATCGGAGTGATTCTGCCGCAGGCACGGCATCTGAATGCGCTTACTCTGGGCGAACTGGATGCACAAATTGTTGGTATTGATGTGGAACGCTTAAAAAAGATTCTTTTTTTTGCATGCTCGCTTTTAACCGGGAGTATAGTCGCTTTAACCGGGCTAATAGGTTTTGTAGGAATTATCATTCCACATCTATTACGATTTTTAATTGGGCCTGATCACAGACGTTTATTACCGGCCTGTGTTATTGCCGGCAGTATTTTCATGGTTGTTGCAGATACCCTGGCACGTGTCCTGCTGTCACCAACTGAAATTCCTGTTGGTGTTATCACCGCTCTTATTGGCGGGCCATTCTTTTTGTTTCTACTATGGAAAAATAAGCATAAGGGAATGCGATGAGCGAACAATATCAAAACGTAACGGTTGAGCAACTTAATTATTCGTATACAGAAACTCCCTTTATTCATGATTTGTCTTTTGACTTTAAGGCGGGAGAATTGTTCAATGTTGTCGGTCCTAACGGAGCCGGTAAAACCACTCTATTATATTTGCTTGGCGGGATAATTAAACCTCAGGCCGGTAGAATTTTACTGGATGGTATACCGTTATCTTCTTTTAAACGTCAGGCACTTGCCAGAATAATGACTATCATTCCGGCTGAATCAAATATTGCATTTGACTTCACGGTTTATGATATTGTGTCCATGGGACGTTATCCTTATCGTCATCCACTCTCATCTTTAACCAATAACGACCACGAAATTATAAGAGAAGTTATCGAACGAACAGGATTAACGAAATACGCGGATAAGATTTTTAACCAGCTTTCCAGCGGTGAAAGACAGCGGGTCTTAATTGCTCGGGCCTTGGCGCAAAAAACATCTATTTTATTGATGGATGAACCGACTGTCCACCTGGACATTCATTACCAATTGGAAATTTACCGGCTCGCACAATCCCTTGCACATGATAAGAATCTATCCATTTTTATGATCTCGCATAATCTGAATTATACATCGATGTATAGTGACCGCATTATGTTAATGCGTGAAGGACGTATCGTCAAAATCGGTATTCCTGATGATATTTTCCAGCCGGAACTGCTCAGTGATATTTACGGAACGGTTTTGTCTGTTTATCCCCACCCTAAAACAGGCAAACCGACTATTTGGCCAGATTGATAAGCGGCAGTGTTATCAACTTAACATCCTATGGGTGGGTTTTTATACTTTTGTAATAATCTTAAGGGTTCGAGAAAAAATAACTTTACTAGCAAGTTAAATCGCTATCGTGACAAGGGACTATCCTTCGACTCCGCTCAGGATGGCGTCACACTGAGCGGAGTCGAAGTGTTATCAACATTAAAATTCCTATCAAGGTAAAAAAGGACACACGGCAATGTTAATAGGGGAATATGACGGGATTGAAATACACCGCAAAGAAAAAATTATATATGTTAACTTTCTTGTTCAACACAGGGTGATTTCTACTTGCGGAGTAAACGGAGGGTTGCGTGACGATCTGGAGGGTATAGCCAATCATCAATTATGTGAGCCTTCGGGGCACGATAGAAAAGTCCTGACGTCTATAGCCGAAAGCCCTGTAGATTATTTAAAGTCAGTTTTTGAAAAATACGAACTCTCTCCTGAAAAAAGAGCACTCCTTGGCACTGCCGCAAACATGAACTATGCTGCAGTGGAATCGCAGGAATATCGAGGCCTTAAGGTAGTTGCGATAAGTACTGGAGGTGTGGAAACAAACGCCGGCAGAGCCGGTGACCCTGCAAATATTTATGAAAAGGACGGTAAATTTATTAGCGCAAAAGGTGAAGTTGATGAACCTCACGGTACAATAAACACAATAATAATTATAAATAAAGAACTTACTAATGGTGCTATGGTCAGGTCGCTTGTTACAGCCGCAGAGGCAAAAGCCGCAGCTCTTCAAGAGCTTGCGGTTAATTCCCGCTACTCATGCGGGTTAGCTACCGGAACGGGAACCGATCAGGTTGGCATCGCATCCAGACTAACCGGAGAAATCCCCCTGACCAGCGCTGGTAAGCACACTAAGTTAGGTGAACTCATAGGTTTGACGGTAAAAAAGTCCGTGAAGAAAACCCTGGCATTGCAAGATTCTCTCACCCCTCAGAGTCAACGTTCAGCCAAAATTCATTTAGAACGATTCGGAATTGATAAGAAGTCAATGATGGAAAAGATTTGCCGTTTTCTGAATGAAGAACAGTCGAAACTACTAAAAAAGAATTTTGTAAATATTAACCGTGATTCCGTTACTGTAGCCGCAACTTCCGCACTTGTTCACTTACGCGATAAAATAGAATGGGGAATCTTGCCGGAAAACTGCTTACCAGAGATCTTTTCGTCCTATGGAGCGCAGCTTAGTGCATCCATTTCAGGAAAGTTTGAGAGGATCGGCTATTATCGGGAATGTCTTTCCCGTGAACAGATGGGGATATGCAATCATACGTTCACAAATTTTATTTGTAAATCATTTGCTCTGGGATTTAATGAAAAGTGGGAATAAACCCAAGTTAAAGGTGTTTTAATAAAAAATATTATTCCTTGACTCTACACATGTCAAACTGTAGTCACTTTAGGTACTTTACTATAGGAGTGAAATATGTACGAATTATTTCAAAAGGGTGGATATGTTATGTATCCTCTATTGGTCTGTTCAGTGATTGCGCTTACCTTTTCCATTGAAAGATTATTTTTCTGGATTAACGAAAGGAAGGCAAGAAACATCAAGTTGCTGATTGAAATCATGAAAGAAGCTGAAGCCGGTCAATACGATAATGCGTTAAGATTGGGCAGTAAATCAAGGGATTATGTAATACGCGTTATCTGCAATGGCCTTGCCCATATTGAGTTTTCGATGCTAAACGCTTTGGAAATGGCAGCGGGAGACGAAATTAGCCGGATGAAAAGAGGCCTTGGCGTATTGGATACCATAATAACCATGGCACCCCTGCTGGGAATCCTTGGAACAGTAATTGGAATTATTCAGTCATTTGACATGTTGGGTCAAATGGGAATAGAAGACCCGAAGGCTGTTACCGTTGGAATAGCCCAGGCACTGATTACAACCGCGGCAGGACTTACAATAGCACTGGCCACAATTATCCCTTATAACTATTTTATTTCCCGTGTTGAGAAAGCTACAAGTAATCTAGAAAAATATACAACCAGTCTTGAAATACTGTATCAGAAGAATACATATAAATAATTTAATAATGTACCACAAAAATACATGGAATATCACGAAAATTTAGGGATTAAGTGATTAAGGAATTGAGGAATTAGAATTCATTAATCTTTAAGTCTGTGAAAATTTGTGGCAAAAAATAATATAAGATGAAACTAAAAACAGGATTTGAAGTAAAAAAGGCGAGAATAGAGATGATCCCTCTGATTGATATAGTATTTCTATTGCTTGTATTCTTCATATATGCCATGTTATCTATGGTTATTCATCGTGGATTTAAAGTCGATCTACCACAGGCAACAACGGCTGAGATAGACAGGAAAGATTACCTCTCAATTACTGTAGATAAGGATAACAGGATACTTCTCAATAAGGAAGAAATCCTACTGGAAAATCTATCAGACGAAGTAATAGCAAAGGCTGTAAAAGGAACAAAGATATTTATTAACGGTGATAAGGAAGCTGACCTTGGAGTCGTAATAAACGTGCTTGATACCTTGAGAAAGGACGAGATAAAGGAAGTATACTTTGAAACTAAACCTGTTGAGAAGTCAACTATTGAGGAATTGTAGAACTGACACACTAAGGTATCATCATTACTTAATCCCTTGATTCTTGAATTCCTCAATCTTATAATCTCTAAATATGTATAAAAAAAATTTAATTATCGCCGGATTAATAGCCTTGGCATTACACATAGTATTAATTATGCCACTAACTGTTACTTCTGAACCGGAGGTGATATTCAAAAAGGGTGATTCCAGTCTTAAAATGCACCTTATACCGTCAGTAGCATCAACTGCCTCTACAAAATCCATTGATAATATGCAGGAGGATGTCCGCAAGGTGGAAGATAAAATAATCGAAAATCCTGAACCTTTAAAAAAACCGGAAACTCCTGATGAGAAGCAGGTAAAGGTTGAAAGCAAAGTAGTACAACAAGAGAAAAAAATAACCTACAATACTGAATATTTTAAGACTCAAAAGGAAGTCAACGATAAACAGCCACAAGTACAAAAAGAAGATACAACCGCTATAGATTCCAAAGAAATAATAGCGGATATTAAGGAAAAAGGTGTGACAACTGGTGCCAGGATTAAGAATGTATTTAAGCCCCGTTACCCTTCAACCTGCAAACGACGTGGTCACGAAGGAACAACAGTATTGGAAGTAACAATCCTAAGTAATGGTAAGTGTAGCAATATTAATACAATAAGATCCGCAGGCTGTAAATCACTTGATAAGGCCGCGATCAAGGCATTAAAGAAAGCAGACTTTATACCCGCGTTGAGATTAGGTTTACCTATTACGACTACTAAAAAAATTGTATTTAATTTTAAACTGGAAGATTATAAATAAGGAAAAATAGAAATCCCTGAGCGGGGAGATTGAAATGCTCTCTAAAAATGGCAAGGAAGCCAAAATCAAAAAGATTACATCAAACAAACTAAAGGGCGAAGGAAAACACCTCGGTACCGTGTATAGACTTAAAGACGGTAAGGTAGTTTATGTACCGGAGGATTAAGTTTTTTTAGCGCTGTTCCACCTGCCTGTCGATAGTACTGTCGTTCAATTATGATGTATGGCAAGCCTACCAACCCGTACCGAACGATATGTTCTGGTGACCCCAATCATTTACCAATCATTGATCTTTTAAAGGCATTAGATTGTATTCTGCATAATGTATCAAGTCAAGACCTGACACTGTTTTCTTTTAAGCTAAAAAATTTGGTAGCTATCATGCTCATTAGAATAACCCCAATAGAATTTGCGATTAAATCATAGAGTGACATTGATCTGTTTGGTATAAATGATTGACCAATTTCCATTAGACCGCTATAGACTACGATTCCAATGCAAATGATATAAAAAAATGTTTTTGTTTTGGATATGCGAAATGCCAGTAATGTGAAAATTCCGTAGAGGATAAAGTGAGATAGTTTATCCACATGTTCAATGTCAGGGGTTACAGAACTCATCTGTGACAACGAACTATATGTTACAAAACAAGTGTAAATTATAAAGATAACCAGGTTCATGATACTTCATTATTGAAAATGTAAAATGCAATAATATGGAAAATTAACTATTGATTATTTTGTGTACTGTATTTCTGTGATGTTTCTTGCCCGGTCTGTATGCAAACATGCTCTCTCGCAATGAATTCTAAGCTTTGTTGCTTTACAATACCTGCCAGACTTATTGTAAGTTAAGCTAATGAATACAAGCCGTGCGCTCGAATATATTCCTCGACACACTCAGGCACAAGACCCTTGATTTCAGTTCCATCTTTTAATCTTTTCCTTATTCCTGTCGATGAAATCCCAACAGGTTCGATCTCTATCCTCAATTCTTCAATATCTGATATAACGTCATCACCAATGAGTTCAGCAAGCCTGGGTGATGCGTCAGTTGAGAATCCGGATCTATTTACGATAACAAAATGGCATAATTGAGAAAGCTTTTTAATATCTTTCCATAATTCCAGTTCATTTAATGAATCGGCACCCATAATAAGAAATACCTCGCACTCCTCACCATAGTGCTTCAGAATTTCTTGTACTGTATCTATAGTATATGACTTGCCTTCACGCTTGATTTCCAGATCGGATACTTCGAATTTATCATTTTCATTAATGGCCTCTTTAACCATCTGAAATCGATGTCTGGCATCCGTCAAGTCATCAACATATTTATGAGGGGGGATATATGCGGGTATAAAAATGACCTTTGATAAATGGTGGTGTTTGCAAACCTCTTCCGCCATAATCAAATGCCCCATGTGTAATGGATTGAAAGTGCCGCCGAGTATCCCAATCCTTTTTGGGTGCAAATCAGTGTAATCTGCGGCCTTATCTTTTTCATTAATCATAAATCGCTCAATTCGGGTCCTAAACGGCTTTCTATCTTCTCCACTGTATGTAATTTCCCAATACCAATGCCCGGGCAAGTCTTCCCCTGTTCCTCCCACTCAGCCGTGTTTTTCAGATTGGATTTCCAGAACGGGAAGGTTTTGCATTGAAGCGGCCTGGTTTCATAAATCCTGCATCCATTGTCATACATGATGCAGTCTCCATTGCCATGCTCCAGCAGGCTGATACGACCGTTAATTATCCTTATATTTTTTTCCGCAAACTGATTTGGTGAAATACCCAGGAGAGAGGAGGTATCTTTTATCTCCCCTTTATTTATCCAGACAGTACCCGTCTCTCCCCTGCAGCAGTTACCGCATTTCTGACATTCAAATCTTAATCCGTCCTTGTACCATGGAGGATTGCGTTTTTTATGAATATACTTACCTGATTTTGAGTTATTCATAATTTAACTTCACCCATTCTTTGGCCATTTTGAACGAGAAACTTTATGGCATGCAAAACATGAGTTTCTCACCATTGCATCAAAATTCTCATAGGCATCAACGATATTTTTGTTTCCGGAGGCTTCAGTAATCCGGTTAGCAGCATCAATAACTGCTTTTGAGTATTTTTCAAATTCCTCTTTCATTGCCTTGACGGCCTCCTGGTCATTTGGATCTTTACCGGTTTCTTTGAACCAATCACCAATTTCTCCTTTTTTCGGGAAGAACATCCTCATTATGACCTTACTGGCTTTGGTTACTTCATTGGACTCTTTAGAAACGGTATTGAAATCACCAATCATTATTGCATCAAACATCTTAGCCGTGTGGGAGCTGATTATTCGCATCAGGGAACTGGTAGGCGTGGATTTCTGCATTTGATGAGTCTCTTTATCTTCTCCCAAAGCCTCATTGATTTCCCATCCACAGGTTATAACCCCGGTGGTTACTGCAAACGTACAAAACACAGTTATACATATTTTATTAATTTTCCTCACTTCGCATGTATCCTTTCTGCAAGAGTTAACATAAATTCAGAACTCGAAACGTGTAACGCGTAACCCGCAACTCGATATGGCATTAAAAACAAAATGCGACAGGATTTCAACTGTTTTCCAAATTCTACCTCTTTCTTTATTATTTATCCAAAACTTGGTAAGATTATTAAATGCATAGGAATTTCAAAGTTTCTACAAGGTAGGGGCGTATGGCAATACGCCCTTACATTTATGGTAAAATTTAAGAATTAATTAAATTAATGGTGGTATAGTGGATTTGCATGACAAACATTCTTCATGTACGCATTGCGGCATAGCTATTTCTGATAGAGCAAGCGCTGTTTTCAGTGACAATGGGGAAGCGTTTTGTTGCTGGGGATGTGAGACGGTCTATAAGATATTAAGAAAAGAGCATTTCTCATTAATCAACAAACCCTCTGCTAATCTGCCTGAATATGATCTCCTGGATAACGAATCTTTTCTAAAAGATTATCTGGTGAGCGTCGATGACATGAAAGGTATGAGGTTTTTTATTGAGGGTATTCAGTGTACTGCCTGCCTCTGGATCATCGATCAAATCCCTGATTGGGTTCCTCAGGTTGAAAAGGTTCATTTAAATATGAGCCAGAATACACTCTTTGTTTCCTTGAAAGAACCAGGATTCTTTGGAAAGGTAGCTTCAGTTTTATCAGCCCTGGGTTATAAAGCCTATCCAATTAAGAACCTTGATGAAGCAAAGCATTTCCAGAAAAAAGAAAACCATCAGCAATTAATGAGACTGGGAATTGCCGCTGCCTGTACCGGAAACATCATGCTGTTCTCATTTTCTCTTTACTCAGGGCTAAAGGGCCAAATGGCTAATGTCTTTGGATACCTGAATCTTGTTTTCTTTATACCCATACTCATTTACTGTGCACAACCGTTTTATAATAATTTGTGGCGGTCATTAAAAGCCAGGCGTCCCAGTATAGATTTGCCTATTGTTGCTGCAGTGATCATTGGGTTTGTTCTAAGCCTGTTCAACTTAATCAGGGGTAATGAGGCTTTTTATTTTGATTCGCTCTCAGTATTAATATTTCTGCTATTGGCAAGTCGATATTTTTTGAGTAGAACACAGCAGACATTTATAAACAGTTCATATCTACAGACATTTATCACGTCGCAGGTCTGCCAACGGTGGAATAATGAAAACCATGAATATGAAAGAGTACCTGCAAGACACTTAAACGTAGATGATAAAATTCTTGTCAAAGAAGGAGAACGCATACCTGCAGATGGAGTTGTGGCAAGCGAATGGGTAAATATAAATCCTTCTATCCTGACGGGAGAAAGCCTTCCTCAAAAACTTTTCAAAGGTTCTGAGATATTTGCCGGAACTCAAGTCGTTTCTGACTCTGTAGAAATCTCGGTAAAGCGTACCACAGACAACAGCCGGATCGGGCAGATATTAAAGAAAGTGGAGGAACAGATTTATAATAAAACCCCGTTGATTTCATTAACCGACAAAGCAGCTCAATATTTCAGTATCTTCGTACTTGCCGCAGGAGCTGTTTTCTTTTCATTCTACATCATGATAGATCCCGGTGAAGCTGTTAAACGAACACTAGCCTTAATAATCCTGGCCTGTCCCTGCGCATTGGCCCTTGCTACTCCATTAACACAGAGTTTGTCACTGAGAAAAGCCTCAAGAAAAGGCTATTTAATAAAGAATGCCGAATCGCTTGAGAAGTTAAACTACGTCAAGAATGCTTTTTTCGATAAGACAGGCACCCTTACCCAGGGGAGATTTGAGTTTCTTAAGTGGAAATCTCCGGACATGGAAGAATCAAGGGATTTTTCACCTGATATGAAAACTCTCAATGCGATATATTCTATCGAAGTTAATTCACAGCATCCAATAGCCCGTACTCTCGTAAAGTACCTTGAAGGTAAATGTGTAAATAAACTACCCACCAATTCTTTAACAGAGATTCCAGGATCAGGAATCTCTGGAATTGTAGACAATGATCATTACAAAATAATATCAGCATTACCTGATGATAAAGACGAAGACGATTCTGACATTATATCCAGTCTGACTTCTATATATAGAAACGGGAACCTTGTTGCACATGCATGTATGGGAGACATGCTCCACAACGACGCAAAGCAGACTGTCTCTCAATTAAAAAACATGGGTATAAAAATTTATATATTGTCAGGAGACAAGAAAATACCGGTATCAAGTGTTGCCAGAAAACTTCATCTGGCAGACGATCAGATTTCTCCGAACCTTTTCCCTGAAAAAAAGAATGAGGTTGTTAAGAATTATCCTGATTCCCTGATGGTTGGAGATGGCGCTAACGACTCACTTGCCATGTCTTCAGATACTGTAAGCATTGCGGTGCAGGGAAGTGTGGAATCGTGTTTGGTTGCTGCCGATATTTATGTAACCAAAGGAGGAGTTTCACCTGTGAAAGACTTAATTTTGTTAAGTAAAAACACTTTTTCTGTTGTAAAAAGAAATCTTATTTTTTCATTTATTTATAATACCGCTGGTGGACTGGCTGCGCTTTTAGGTTACATCTCGCCATTAACAGCGGCGATATTAATGCCCGTTAGTTCTTTAACTGTTTTATTTTCATCTGTCCTGGGAACTAAATTCCTGAGAAGATTCAACAAATAAATTTTTTGCTTAACAATTAAATAAATTATGATAGAATTCCTAATTAACAATCATTACACTTTAAATAAGCATGTACTGTGAATAGCGCTTATGTTATTCTAGGAAAATACGGTTTAAGGCAATTTATGAAATTCTGATACAGTAATTCTAATGACAATCCTTTACATAATTATTCCTATAGCAATTATTTTAGTATCTTTTTTCGTCTTGATTTTCTTGTGGGCCGTTAAGAATGAACAATTTGACGACCTTGAAACACCAGCACACAAGATATTAATTGATGACTGGAATGATAAACCAACAAATTTTCAATCCTCCTCTTTTCACCTTTTTCAAAAGGGAATTAAGGGGGATTAGTAAAAAAGTGAAACCAACTCGAAATTATGGGAAAGGAACAGGAAAATGAGCGTTTCGAATGATAGCAACTCCGGACTCGTTCAGGTTAAATATAATGATGAGATTGTCAGGATGTTCACTCTGGCAGCCATAATCTGGGCTACAGTAGCATTTTTAGTAGGGATAATTATCGCTGCACAAATGGCGGTCTGGCAACTCAACCTTAACACAAGCTGGTTAACGTTTGGCCGTTTAAGGCCGTTGCATACAAATGCCGCACTCTTTGCATTTGCCGGTAATGCAATCTTTGCGGGTATTTATCATTCCACACAAAGACTTCTGAAGACAAGATTGTTTTCAGACGGTTTAAGCAAACTTCACTTCTGGGGGTGGCAATTTATTATCGTACTAGCTGCAATCACTTTACCCCTCGGTTTATCACAGGGTAAGGAGTACGCTGAGCTGGAATGGCCTATCGATATTGCTGTTGTCCTTATTTGGGTTGTATTTGCCATTAATTTTTTTGGTACACTATTCAAGCGTAATGAAAAACATATGTACGTTTCTATCTGGTTTTATATAGCCACCATTGTCACAGTCGGACTCTTGTATATTGTAAATGCATTAAGTATACCAATCAGTTTTTTTAAAAGTTACATAGTTTTTGCGGGTATCCAGGATGCCCTCGTTCAATGGTGGTATGGGCACAATGCAGTGGCTTTCTTTCTTACCACACCATTCCTGGGCTTGATGTATTATTATATGCCAAAGGCGGCAAACAGGCCCATCTATAGTTATAGACTTTCGGTCATTCATTTCTGGTCTCTCATTTTTCTCTATATTTGGGCCGGGCCACATCACCTCTTAAACACAGCCTTACCTGAATGGCTTCAAACAACGGGTATAGTTTTCAGCGTAATGCTTTGGGCTCCGAGTTGGGGAGGAGCCGTTAACGGTATCCTGACACTGCGTGGTTCGTGGAATTTATTAAGAACAGATCCTGTTATAAAATTTATGGTTGCGGCCATAACATTTTATGCAATGGTGACTTTTGAGGGACCGCTTTTAGCTGTAAAGGCTGTAAACACTCTGGGCCATTACACTGACTGGATTGTTGGCCATGTACATTTAGGAACATTGGGCTGGAATGGTTTTCTGACTTTTGCGATGATATATTATATTGTCCCAAGATTATGGAAGACGGAATTATATAGCAAAAAACTGGCAGATATACATTTCTGGATAGGTATCCTGGGTATACTTTTTTACTACGTTTCCATGCTGGCCGCTGGAATTACCCAGGGTTTAATGTGGAGAGCCATAGATGCAAATGGCAACCTTGTTTATCCTGATTTCATTGAAACAGTAATTCGCATTGTACCGCTCTTTTTCTTTCGTGCAATAGGGGGTGTATTGTTTCTGGCCGGCTATGTTCTTTTGTTATATAACGTTTACAAAACTATCAAACAAGCGCCAAAAGATTTAGCAGATGAAACGGTGCAAATCAAAGGAGTATCTCTTGTCGTTAATCATTCTGAACGAGGACACAGAAGACTCGAAGGGATGGTTGCCGCTTTTACCATATTGGCCCTTATTGCGATATTAGTCGGTTCTATAATCGAAGTTGTGCCAGTTCTTTCTATCAATAAATACGTTAAAACTGAAAACAAGGTTAAGCCGTTTACACCATTAGAACAGGCAGGAAGAGACATATACGTCAAGGAGGGTTGCTATACCTGCCATTCCCAGATGATTCGGTCAATACATTCTGAAGAGTTGAGATATGGAGCGGCGTCAACAATCGAAGAGTCTATGTACGACAGGCCATTTCAGTGGGGATCTAAACGAACCGGCCCTGATTTAGCACGCTTAGGGAAAAAATATCCTGATCTCTGGCACTATATGCACATGGAGAATCCGAGAGCTGTTATAAAAGAATCAATTATGCCAGCTTACCCCTGGTTAATTTCATCAAAGATTAATTTTAAAAATTTGAAAAAGACAATATCGCTTTTCAAGAAACTGGGAGTTCCTTATTCAGATAAAGACATATCTGATGCGAGTGTCTCAGCAAAAACACAAGCACTGGGAATTGCCGCAAGATTAAAAGATCAGGGAGTAAGAAAAGACGTGTCAGATAAGAAGATTGTGGCATTGATCGCATATCTTCAGGCTCTTGGGCAAAAAGGAGAGCAGTAATATGAAACAGCAGGCATTAGCCCACTTCTCTGATATTTATTTAATTGCAATTGCATTCTTTCTGTTTTTATCCGTATTTGTTGGTTACATTTTCTGGGTTTGTCGAAAAGGCTCGAAGAAACATTATGACTATTTATCTCAACTTCCACTTCATGAGGAGAAACGGACATGAGTGAAGATAAAACCCCGCTTGATGATAATGTAATAGAGGGTTATGAATATGATGGTATTACTGAACTTGATAACCCCTGTCCCAATTGGCTGATGTATATTTTCTATTTTACCGCCTTTCTGGCCGTCTTTTTCCTGGGTTATCATTTTGGAAGTAACAGCAAAAATCAAATACTTGAATCTTATGCGAAGAAATTGAAAGATGCTCAAGCACAGCAAGCACCGGTAGTAGAACAGGTACCGGAAGTCAGTGAAAGTGAGCTTGTCGCGCTTTTACAGGAGCCTGCTGAGTTGACAAGTGGTGAGGAAATCTTTGTAGATAAATGCGCCCTTTGTCATGGTGAATTTGCGGAAGGTCTCATAGGCCCAAATCTTATAGATAATTATTGGATACATGGCAGTGGGAAGATCAGTGACATTGCAATCACTATCAGGTCAGGTATTCCGGATAAAGGTATGGCTGCCTGGAAAGATAGAATTCCGGAAGAAAATATTTTGCAGATTGCAGCTTATATCAAATCTTTAAAAGGTACTCAAGTAGAGAATGCAAAAGAACCTGACGGTAAGCTTATAGAAGATTAAGATGGCGGACAGCATTCATAAACTGCCAGGGGAAGGTGGCCTTCGCATAAACCATTACCCAATGGCTGTGCACGGGTTCTTTAGAAAATACAGAACAATTTCTCAGTGGCTATTGATCGCCACATTTTTCCTTCTTCCATTTATCAAAATAAATGACCTTCCTGCTATCCTGATTAATCTGCCTGAGCGTAGATTTACATTCTTCGGCTTGAGTTTCTGGAGCCATGACACACCACTGCTCTTCTTTATAATAGCAGGTTTCTCACTGGGACTATTATTCATCACGTCAGTTTGGGGTCGAGTCTGGTGCGGTTGGGCCTGCCCGCAGACGATTGGTATTGATGGAATCTTCCGGAGGATTGAAACCCTGGTCGAAGGCAATTACATTGCAAGGAAGAAACTTCAGGCAGCGCCTTTCGACAAAGAAAAAATTATAAAGAAAGCCATCAAGTGGTTCCTTTTTTTCTTTATCAGTATGCTTGTGTCTCACACCTTTTATGCCTACTTTACCGGTGCAGGAATACTTGCGTCCATGACATTAAGCTCGCCCTCTGAGAATTTGACAACCTTTTATATAGTAAACGCAACCACACTCATAATCCTGTTTAATTTTGGATGGTTCAAAGAGCAGCTTTGTACAGTTATTTGTCCGTATGGCAGGCTTCAATCCGTATTAATGGATGAAGATTCTCTTGTTGTAGCTTACGATGAGAATAGGGGAGAACCCAGGAAAGGCAGAAGGCGGTCATCAGGGGGGGAGACCGGCGATTGCATCAACTGTTACAAATGCGTAGTCGTTTGCCCCACAGGTATTGATATTCGTTACGGTATTCAGATGGAATGTATCGCCTGTACATCCTGTATTGATGCATGTGACGAGGTAATGAGAATAACAAAAAAACCAAAGGGGCTTATTCGTTATGAATCCGAAAATGGA
>Ga0255058_10000826_pt1 | contig 17647 bp, 14 predicted proteins | sample Cases_109_9_MG_FD_188637 | JGI IMG/M metagenome (GOLD analysis project Ga0255058, IMG submission 188637) | Seawater microbial communities from Amundsen Gulf, Northwest Territories, Canada - Cases_109_9 | ecosystem: Environmental > Aquatic > Marine > Gulf | place: Canada: Northwest Territories... | reverse complement strand
CTTTAGCTGTGTTTATAATATTCATGATCGCCACCGATTATTCCTGGTTCGAACAATTCCCTCATAGCGTCCAAGGATACGAACAAGGTCGTTATTGCCCGCGGCATACTTGAGGTCTTCAAAGGCAGGATTTTCAGATTTAAGCACAAGCGACTCGGATAACAAATAGACCCGTTTCAATGTAGCCTCTTGATCAATAAGAACAGCCGCTATTTCCCCGTTTTCAACACAATCCCGTTTCTGTATTACAGCGATATCACCGTTTTTGATTCCTGCTCCTGTCATACTGTCACCAAGCACATGGAGCGCAAAAAGTTCACCTCCGCCAAACAAAGCAGGCGAAATGGGCAGATGGTCTTCAAAATTCTGTTCTGCCCATATCGGGACTCCCGCCGCGATACGACCGAGTAAAGGGATAAAGTTTTCCTGCCGCCGGATAACCGATGCAGGTGATGACGCTAACTGGATTCCACGAGCTTTGCCGCAATTCAGGCGGATATATCCTTTCTTTTCGATCAGCACAAGGTGACTTCTCACGGCATTAAGGCTGCAAAAACCGAAGTGGTCACGTATTTCCGCCTGTGTCGGCGGGTAGCCATTATTCACCTGCCATGCGCCGATGAATTCATAGATCTTAGATTGCTTGTCTGTCAGGCTCTTCACTTTAGCCTCGCACATGTCTCTAAATACTGTTACAATAATTACTGTTATAATACACAGTATTTAAGAAAAGCAAGACGTAAGTTTCATCAACCCATTTCCCCTGAAAGACCCTCGGATCGTGCATTGTTCAAGGAGAACAATAGAACGCTGAAAGCGTAATTTACTATATTAACTAAACCGCCCAACCGTTTTTATGCAGTCCACTGAAACTTACGTTTAGGCCCGCTGAAATAATACCATTTTTCGGTCAGATGCTGGAAACGTCCTGCGACAATTCCCATGAAAATATTAGGCTTATCCACCAAACGGATCACATCTGCTTTGACCCGCAAGGAGGCAATTTCCGGATTTCGATCACGAGGAATTAAAATTTCGGCAGCAAACTCATTTGCTTTGCGCTCTCGTGGATCATTATTGCTTCCGTCATTGATATAAAACGCCTTTATTTTATCGGACAGATATGCAAGAACGCCAATTGTAAAGTATCCGGTTACCAGGCTGAATTTTCCCTCTTTCGTATATTTGGCAATCCACTCATGAACTTTAAGATTTGTATTTTTATTATCTAAAATCATTTTTTTCTCACATGATAATTTTTGATTTCAATTCTGAATCAAGTTGACCTTCTTGGATGGGTATTGTCTGCAATTTCGACACATAAAGGATTATATGTCTAAATATTTACTGTATTTCGACATATAAATGCTCATATGTCGACCTCATCGACATGTTAATACGACAACAGCTCATAAAGCTTGACGTTCAAGTATAATTTGGCTGTCCCCACCTTTTTGCTTTTTAAAATTCCTATTTTTTCTAATTCTTTTAAATACTCCGCAGCTGTCTGTCCTTTGGCGATACCGGCATCAACCAATTGTTTAACCCTGCAGTAAGGGTGAACAAATAAAAGTTCGATGAATTCTTTCGAATAGACCCTTTTGGGCAATTCAGCTTTAGCGTGTTCAATTGTATCGTCATCTTAGTGGGTCTGCTTTTAATTCTTTATAACTGTTTTTTTTCGCTTTTTGCCGTATGCTTTTTGTTTCTCTTTTAGTAAATCGGGGCGTGGAATAACTCCTCATAAGGACAGTGTTTTTTGAAGCCATTTCTTAAATACAATATCCTGAATCACATATTTTTCGTTTTTTACGATGATTTCTTTTTTCATAAGACTCGACAAGGCTTTTGTAACCAAAGAGCCGGTCTTTAGGGTAACCGATTTTAAAGAATCAGCGTTGAAAAGATTGGAACCGTCATTCAACAAAATCAGCTTTAAGGTTTTCTTTTGATTGATACTTAAGGTTTCCCATAATACGGTATGCTCCAGGCTTCTCTTTTCAATGATGGCATTCTCAATTTTGTCAATAATGTCATTGGAAAATTCTCTTTCTCCCAGTTCCTCCCAAAGATGAAACAGGAAATTCTGGATATACATGGGATGATTTTCAAACCTCGCCGCAATCTCTTCTATTAATTCACCAGGGAGATGAATATTCTTCCGGCTGAAAAGTTTTTGAACCCAGGGGATGTAGTGTCTTGATTCAATCTTATCTAAAGGAAAACTCTCCGCCGATTTATAAAAAGCCCGGCTGTGTGAGTTGAACATTTCGGCAATCAGATGCTGCTGACTGCCTGAAAAGATATAGCAGATATTTTGGTGCTGCTGAATAAAGGAGCGTAATCTTTTTTCAAAACCCTCTTCTGTATAATTGGCAACTTCCTGGAATTCATCAAAAGCAATAACCAGCTTACGCTTTTGTGAATACTTTAAAAGAATATTCATCAGCTCCTCCAAAACGAGTTTTTCGTTAACCGCCTCGAATGAAGGAGAGATTGAAGTGCTCCCTGTTCCCGGATCGATATTTAGATTCAGTTTGATTTTTCTTAAGGCATTACTGACCGATTGAAGGAGTCTTTCAAAATTTGATTCAAGCTGATTTAAGCCCTGAAAGGTTCTGGTGATAAAATCCTTTTCAGATATCGTTCCATACAGCTCCACATACATCGGGCTGATGTTGAGATTTTTCCCCTTGATTTCTTGAAAGAGCTGCTGAATTACTGAGCTTTTCCCGTATCTTCGATGGGAATACAAAAGGACATTCTGGGATCCTTTGACATATCCAAACAGTTCAGAAAGTTCTTTCTTGCGGTTGCAAAAAGATTCCCCGGTAACATAGTTGCTGTAGGCAAATGGATTCTGCATGTTTTACCTTAGGAGTTGCTCCCTTTGGTGTATTGTAAATTACACCTTTAAGATTAAACCCATAGGGGTAATATCTAGTATATATGATGTGTAATGTAAACGGTTGATTTCTGCACCCCTTACACTTTTCCAGCATTTTATTCTGCACGTCGAAATAATGATACAAACGATCTTAGAATTTGACATAAACACCTCTATTTCGGCTCTTAATCCTGCTCTGTCTCCTGGCCTTATTGATAAAATTTCGTATCTGTTTGTCATCAAACCCTGTTTTCTCTTTAATCTGAGCTACGGTAACGCCTTTTCTGCTTCTACTGACTATTCCCACAACAGTGTCAAATGGGGGTTTGACTTTTTTTTCCGGCGCTGCCTTTCCGGTCATTATTTTTTTTCCGGGCTTTCCGGCTGTAGATCTTGTCCTAATCTTTTTAGCTGCACCTTTTGAAGGCTTTTTGGTTCTCGAGGTTTTTTTTGCACTTTTCGCTTTTCTCTTATTGGAATCCACAGGCCCCTCCATATCTATACCGAACACATCCGCAAGATCAGAGTCGGCGATGACTCTTCCTGTTTTCTGTTTTGCCTTTTTGAGCAATCTGCGGGCGCTGTCTTTCACTGCTCCGGTTACCAGATCTTTCATCTTGACTTTTCTTAGTTTGAAAAACAGCCCCGGATCTTCATCAAGCCTTGCGCCTGTTCCATACAAGGTTGCAGCCACATGTTTGCACATGTAAGCCCAATCAGGACAACTGCAAGAAAACTCTATTTCTTTTGGCGATGGAAACAACCCCTTCCCCTGCGCCATGAAGATATCACTCAGCGCTTTGGGAAATTTCCCGGCCAAGAGCCCCTGCAGCGAATCCAGCTTGCCCCCGCAAGCGGCCTTGATCTCCTGCCAGATCTTTTTATTAACGGCTTTTATTTTAATACGTACAGAATAAGGTTTCGATCTGGATCCCTGAACCAGGGATTCGACCTTGCCTGAATTTATCTGAAGATCCAGCACCGCGCCGTGACGCACATAATTCCTTCCCCGGCCAATGCGGTTGCTGTAATCCGCATACCGTTCAAGGTTTAGATTCCATGACTTGCCCCACCATGTCCTGGCGATGGAGCTTCCTTCAATCATAATCGGATTAATGCCGGGGTTTTTCTTTTTTAGCTGTTTTAATTTTTTAGCCGCTTTTGCCTTTTTCTCCGCAACTGATACATAACGCGGGTAATAATCCCAATAGCTCACAATTACCTCCTGTCGACTTACAACGCCAATCTAAAGAGATCAATCAACTCATCATTTTTCATTTCCGTCATCCAGGCATTTCCGGCGCTGGAAATAACATCCTCGGACAACCTAGATTTTTCCTCCAGCATTATATCGATTTTTTCTTCCACAGTACCTTTGGTCAAAAACTTGTGCACAATAACATTCTTTTTCTGCCCGATCCTGAAGGCACGATCGGTCGCCTGGTTTTCAACGGCGGGATTCCACCACCGGTCAAAATGGATAACATGGTTTGCTTCCGTCAAATTCAACCCCACACCGCCTGCCTTCAGGGATAGGACCATAAATGGAGCCTGATAATCCCGGCTCTGGAATTGTTCAATGAGCTTTTTTCTTTTGCCCACTGCTACACTCCCGTGCAGGACCAGGCCTTTTCTTTTAAAAATATTCTCCAAAAAATCATGGAGAGGTCCCGTGATCTCTTTAAATTGCGTAAAAACCAGGACCTTTTCTCTTTTTTCATATATTGTCTCACAGATTTCGCGGAGCCTTAAAAACTTGCCGCTCTCTTTTTCTTCAAATTCTCCAGTCCCGAGAAACTGGTCCGGATGATTACAAAGCTGTTTGAATTTTATGAGCGAGGAAAGGATTATCCCCTTTCTTTGAATTCCTTCTGTTTCAGCGATGGTTATTTTTATCCCTTCAACCATTTTTTTATATAAAAGAACCTGTTTTTTACTTAAGACCGCGTATGTTTTCATTTCAACTTTGTCAGGAAGATCCGAAATAACGGCCTTGTCGGTCTTCAACCTTCTTAGAATGTAAGGACTGATAAGCCTGCGCAATCTTGAATAACCCGAATGATCATTTTTCAGATCTTTTGAAAATATTTTAAACTCCTTAAAGTTTCCGAGCAATCCAGGGTTTAAAAAATCAAATAATGACCAGATATCTGTCAGCCGGTTTTCGATGGGGGTTCCCGTCATGATAATCCTGTTGCCGGCGGTGAGTTTTTTTATTGCCCTGGTCTGTTTTGTCCCGGGATTTTTTATTGCCTGGGCCTCGTCTAAAATCAGGTAATTCCACGAATAGGATTGAAGCCATTCATATTTTTGAACCAGGGTATAGGTTGTTATAACAAGATCAAATGTATCCAAATCAAATGCATCCGGTGATTTTTTATTTCCAGGCTTTGCATTTTTTTCTGAATTCGCCGTAGGATGTGCGATATGAAATTTAATATCAGGGGAAAACCGCCTGATTTCATTGACCCAGTTAGAAATAAGGGATGCTGGAATTACCAGCAGGCTGGCCTTGCCGGGCTTTCCTGATTTTTTTGCATTGGACTTTAATCTGTTTAAAAAGGCCAGTACCTGGATGGTCTTGCCAAGACCCATATCATCAGCCAGGCAGGCCCCAAACCTGAGTGAATGTAAAAAATAAAGCCAGGTTAGACCGCTTTGCTGATATCCCCTCAGCTCGCCCTTGAATGTACTGTCAGGTTTTACGGAAGTGATTAGATCAGGTTTGAGCAGCTTGCAGATGACCGATTCCAGCCACTTTCCGTTTGAGACACTGCTGTCTATATCTATCGCCTGAATATCCAAAAACTTTTCAGGATTAAGTTGCAGACGCAAGGCGTCTCTTAAACTTAACCCTTCTTTACCCATTATTTTTTTTGCTTTTTCATAGGCCTTTAGTGCCTGTTCCAGTTTTTCCGGATCCACTGCCACCCATTTGTTTTTTATAAAAGCGAGCCCTTCCGATTCATTTAATAATTGCCGTGCTTCCTTTTCCGAAATCTGCATATCTCCGAGAAATAAGCCGGCATTGAAATTCAAGATTGCATCCATGCCGACAAAAGACGGCTTTTTATCACCCACGCTGAAATTCAGCCTTACGCCTGATGCATTGCCTTTCCACCAGTTCGGGATACGGCATAAAATACCGGATTCTTCGTAAACGGGAATTTCCTTTAAAAATGAAAATGCCTCGCTTGAGGTCCAGGCAAGAGGATGAAACAGATCCCCGGTTTCAAGGAGGTCGGCAATAAAAGGACTCTGTTTCGCTGCCGTATGAACTGTTGCAAGAAGCTCAAGTAGTTTTTCATTCTCTCTGCCATATTCCTCCAACGCATGTTTCAGAGGAAGATGTTTGGATCTTCCTTTATTGTTTAACCTGGTGGAATAGGTTGCCATAAAGGCAAAGGGACAATCCTCATCCTTGTTTTCAACAAGGTGGAAAAACACCCTGCCCACAAGATGCACATTGGGGCTGTATGCCCTGATAAAATCATCTACGGTTCCGGAATATGATTTAATCGCGAGGGTAAATGCGGTGTTTAATCTTGACCATACCGCTTCAAGCAATGTTGGGCTCAGGTATTCCGAACCGACCATCAACGGGGCCTGATCCAGATATCCCCTCAGCTCATCTTGCCTAATCAAAACATTGACTTTATGGCGAAGTGCTTCCAGATCAGGTGTCCGGCAGAGTTCTTGAGCAAAAACCCCGGTAAAATCCCTCCAGTAATTAAGGGAAGGAGAAAGCGAGACCTGTTGATCGCAAAATCCCAAAACCAGGAGCCATGAATCAATATCGGCAGTGAACCGCTTGTATATTTCCTTCTGTAACAGCCTGCTGCTTTTGCTTACGGCATCTTGCGTATCTGTCCATTCGAGTTGCAAAGAACCGTTCGGCATAACAACGACATCTAATTCTTTGTTCATCATTTCCTGCTTTCACTCATTACCTGTTTCAGCATTTTTTCAGCACGAATTATCAAGGTGCTATCAGTGGTGGATAAAACCTGAGGCGGAAAAAGTACCTCTCGTGATTTTGCCTTCCATCAAGCATCTGCAAGCAAGCGATATGAACCTTGAAGGAAACTTGGATGGTCTGTCTGAGTCAGCCGAAAACCCGTTGAGAACGCTGAACAGGACAAAAAGGGCCATTTATGGATGGACACTATCGAATCCACTCGATCTTAACCAAATGTTCAACATTCTTAAATTCAGGATCGCCTGTGACAATGGTCGCGTCTTTTTCGGTAGCAACCAGGCGGCGCAGATCGACTAGTTGCATATTTTACTATTCTTTTTGAAATCAAGCAGGTTCGCATGAGCGAGGCAGGTTGGTACAGGCTGTACCCCATATAAGACTTCAAACGTTTATCACTTAATAGGCATCTCCAACATATCCGCACACGCCGGTTCTGGGCGAATTGACAAGCGGCATGGCATAGTCTTCATCGCATCCGTGATCCTCGACATTTGTGTTGGATGCTCGCAAACATAGGGATGAAACGATTTAGTATTTCGCGTCAGCATATTCCAGCCATCCGCCGGCTGTCACAAGGGCATGATCAAACTCGGAGATTGAAAAGGAGACCTTTTTCTCCTGGCCTTCGATCTTTAATAAAAATGTATTTTTGTCAAAATCTGTTTCCAGGCTTGTATTTTTCCCCTTAAACATTGAAAATATATCGTCGATAACATGGGCCGGAAGGGCCACCGCCATCATACCGTTGTTAAACATGTTCTGTCTGAAAATTCTGGCAAAGCTTTTTGCGATAACAAGATTAATACCATTTATTTCAAGGGCCCATGGCGCATGTTCTCTTGAAGATCCGCATGCAAAATTTGCCTGGGTGATAATGACATTTTTCCCTTTGATATCCTTTTGCGGGTCGAATCCATCAAGCTTGATATCTTCCAGAAGATGGGGCTTGAGGGCATCCTTGAAGATAGCCGTCAGGTATTTTGCCGGGATGATTTCATCTGTATTGATATCCGATCGATCCAGAAAAAGGATGTTACCGCTGAAATTTTTCATTTTGCATACCTTTAGTTTGTGTAAAGTTGGGAATTTGTGATGTATCCCGCAATGGCGGTGGCAGCTGCGGTTGCCGGGCTCATCAGATGAACCATCCCGCCCTTGCCCATTCGGCCGTTAAAGTTGCGGTTTGTTGTAGAGGCACAGACCTCCCCCTCTGCGAGGACGCCGTTGCTCATCCCCAGACAGGCCCCACATGTCGGATTTGTAACGCAAAATCCTGCGTCCATAAATATCTCCAATATCCCTTCTTTAAGTGACTGGCGATAAATTTTTTGGGTCGCCGGAGAAACAATGGCTCGGACGTCATCGTTTATTTTTTTTCCCTTTAAAACCTTTGCAGCAACCCGAAGATCTTCTATTCTGCCATTGGTACAGGAACCGATATAAACCTGATCGACTGTTGTCCCTTCCATCTCCTTAACCGGCTTGACATGGTCCGGTCTGTATCCAAAAGTCACCTGTGGTGCTAAACGTGTTATATCGTGTTCAATCACATCATCGTAAGTGGCATCCGGATCTGAGATAATTTTTTTAAAGGATTCAAGGGCAACTGTTTTGTTTTCATATTCATCCTGGATAAATTCCCAGAGATAATCCACGGTTGTCATATCCGGATAACAGATTCCACATGTACCACCCGCCTCAACAGCCATGTTGCACAAGGTCATTCTGGCCTCCATGCTCATTTTATCGACAACGGGCCCGGTAAATTCGATGATTTTGTTGGTTGCGCCGTTTAGGCCCAGCCGCCCGATGATCGACAAAATGATATCTTTGGCAAAGACACCATCGGGAGTTTTCCCGGTGAGATTGACTTTAATGGTCCTGGGGTAATGAAACGCGCAGACGCCTTTGAGGATCCCGACTTCAAGATCGGTAGTTCCCACACCGGCGGCAAACGCACCGAACGCCCCATGGGTACAGGTATGGGAGTCTCCCATAATCACGGTATAGCCGGGGCGTACAAACCCTTTTTCCGGAAAAATCACATGACAAACACCGTTTCTGCCGATGTCAAAAAAATCCCGGATTTTGTGGCGAATAGCCCACTCCCGGATAATCTTGCCCTGGGTGGCGGTATCGGAATCTTTGGCAGGAGAGACATGGTCGATTACCGCTTTGATTTTGGCCGTATCAAAAACTCTATCTTTGCCCCGGCTGACCAGGTCATCGATTGCAAATGGTGTTGTAATTTCATGGCAAAACACAGCGTCCAGGTTAAGCACGAGAATATCATCTGACGGGTTATCCACCCGGTGTGAGTCAAATATCTTTTCCGTAATTGTCTTTCCCATAAAACCTCCCTAAAAAACAGCCCGACTGTCAAATCAATGACATCAATCTTTGGTCTGCCCGACCCAATCGCTCATTTTTTGATCTTTTTGATGAACCGATCAAACCAAAACTATGATATGATGAAGATTACGTCAAGCATCAGAATTTCTTTTTACCGCTCTTTTTGATTATGTTTTATGAAGTGGATTGCTTTTTCAAATTTTTCGTTAATCAACCGGGTCATATTGGCTGCATCATCTATCAGAGCGCCTGCTTCCGGCATTTCGTTCTCTTTTGCTTTTATTGCCCAATCTCGATATGTTTCGGCGTGACTCTCGTTGTGCTTTAACCAATGCTTCAGCAGTTTGCTCAATTTTTCATCAAATGATAATATACTCTCAATTTCCCGGTGATCAGGCGGGTGATGATGATGGGTCATTTCGGTTCTCCTTTGATGGATCTTCTGGTGTTTAACATTGCAAACAATAGGGTAATCTTTCCTTGGCTTTGTACTGCCACATCGGATGACAGTCAAGTTTGCGGTTTTAGATTTATTCAGCATATGACAAAAAATACTAAAATTGAGGCAAAAATTAATTTTTCCCCTAAAGGGAAATAGAGTTTATGGCAAAGACCTTAAAAAAGAAAATAATCATTTCTCTTATTTTTTTGGGAGCAACCGTTTGTGGAATTACAATGGGTGCATTTCTGGCCCTGACACATGATCTCCCTCAAATTCGCTCCCTCGAGGACTATAGGCCATCTGCCGTTACCCGAATCTATTCAGCAGATAAGGTGCTCCTAACCGAGCTTTTTCTGGAAAAAAGAGAACCGGTTCCGATTGAAGTGATCCCAAAATATCTTAAATCCGCCTTGGTTGCCACCGAAGATAGAAGCTTCTATAAACACAGCGGTATAGACTTGAAAGGTATTTTCAGGGCCATCATCAAAGATTTGTGGGCAGGGGAGTTCGTTGAAGGAGCCAGTACCATCACCCAACAGCTGGCCAAAACACTTTTTTTAACACCAAAAAAGAGCCTGGTACGGAAAATCAAAGAAGCGATCTTGGCCTTCCAGCTGGAACGGCGGTATACCAAAGACGAAATCCTCGAGCTATATCTAAATCAGGTCTATTTTGGCAGTGGCGCATACGGGGTTGAATCGGCAGCCGGCCTTTTTTTCGGAAAATCGGTCAAGGATTTAAATCTGAGCGAGTGCGCCTTAATTGCCGCCATGCCCAAAGCACCGTCCCGCTATTCCCCTTTGATCAATCGAACGCTTGCCAAAAAACGCAGAAACATGGTTCTGAAACAGATGTTCCAAATCGGTCTTATCAATGAAGTCACTTATCAGCAGGCGCTCAATGAACCCGTTATCCTTAAGGAAAAAAATCAACATTTAGCCGAGGCGCCCTATTTTTTAGAATATATAAAGAAATCTCTGGAAACCGATCTCGGTTCATCCCTTCTCTATAGAGAGGGGCTCACCATCTATACAACGCTTTCGTACGAACTGCAAAAAGCAGCTGAAGATGCAATAGACAATGGGTTGACAGCTCTTGGAACACGCATGCAACAGCAACAGATAGAAAATCCCGACCCTCAAGGCGCCCTGGTTGCCTTGGATTTAAAGTCGGGCGGAATTTTGGCCATGGTGGGGGGAAAAAATTTTTCCAAAAGCACCTTCAACAGGGCAACCATGGCACGAAGACAGCCGGGATCCGCATTCAAACCGATTGTCTATGCCCTTGCAATTGAAAAGGGTTTTTCACAAAACCAGATGATCCTTGATGCTCCCATTGTATTTAAAGGGGGAAAGGATGGAAAAGACTGGAAACCGGAAAATTTTTCAAAAAAATATCGGGGTGAGATGACCCTTCGAAAAGCCTTTGCCATTTCTGAAAACATCCCTGCCGTCAGACTCATCGAAATGCTGGGGAGTTCCTCTGTCGCTCAATTCGGGCAGACCCTTGGCGTGGAGTCTCCCCTTTCACAAAACCTCTCCCTTGCCCTCGGCACGTCCGGCGTTACGTTAACGGAATTGACTTCGGTTTACTCGGTCTTTCCTAACCAGGGGAAAAAAATAAAACCTTACGGAGTTATGGAGATCCTTGATCACAGCGGCAGAATCATTTGGCATGTAAAACCTGAAAAAAAAGTGGTCATGTCCCGGGCAGGCGCTGCCATAATGTCAGATATGCTTCAGGCGGTTATCAACGAGGGTACAGGAAAAAAAGCAAGGAACCTTGGACATTCCATAGCAGGAAAAACCGGAACCACAAACGATTATAAGGACGCCCTCTTTGTCGGTTTCTCACCGTCCATCGCAGCAGGTGTATGGGTGGGAGAGGATGCGTTCACGACATTGGGCAAATGGGAGACCGGGGCTAAGGCGGCGCTCCCCATATGGATCGAATTCATGAGAACAGCCCTGGCGGATAAGCCCTATCAGCACTTTGATATTCCGGATGATGTCGTACAGATTCGGATGGATTCTGCAACCGGGATGCTGGCCTCAGATGATTCACCCGGCGCCGTTATCGCTCTTTTCAAAAAAGGCACAGCACCCACACAACACCGATAAAAAAATTGTCCGGGCATCGGCAAACTGGGTGCCTTATATCCGGTGATGAAGGAAACCGCAACAGCTGGACCGATTGCGAAGCTCTCAAGAATAAATCACATTCAATGGGATGGGGGGGTATTTCCACACGCCTGGTTTGGGAAGAATATGCTGGGCATCGACCGTTATCCAGTTTAAATCCGGCTTGATTTCCCGTAGTTTACCTTCGTCGGTCGGGCGGGCGTGGCTGGTAGGTGCATAGGTCGTCTGAAAAATGCAGACACTATCTTTTCTTCTTGGGACAACCACATAATTTTTCTTAAACATCTTTAAAGAAAGATCATTTGTCTCTGCAATCTCTTCCATTTTTCGGGTCGAAAATTTCATCAATATTGATTTTGAGACCCCTCTTTCAGAAATCCGGATCAACGATCGAGATTCGCAACTTCCGGCATAAACGGTCGTGATAAAGGGAAATCGTTTCATATACTGGGAAGCAACAATAGCGGCGGTTCGTCGGCCACCCACCATCATCGGAATTCCATAGTATTCAAAAAATTTTTTTTGAATATCCTCGGCGTATTTTTCGCCCTTTTCATAAAGGTCCTTTGATATGTAGCGAAGATTCCGGCCCAGGTCTTCAGCGGCATTAGCAATCGGCCAGTCGATCCGAACGTGAAAATGGGAAAGGCTGTATCGATTCTTCGATCGGCTGGTATGATCTCTTTGGATGAGTAGAGCATAATCAACCGGAATCAGTACCTTTAAAAAATTATAAAAATGAGCAGAATCAAGGTATTTTTGGCTTCTGTCAAATTTGCCGGCAAGCGGTAACGCTTCTGAACGTAAAAGATTTATCTTGGTGGTTTTGTTATCATCGAAGAATCTAATGTACTTTTTGTTGGCAGGAGGAATTGTATCCTCCACGAAAAGGACAAGAAAAACATTCTGACACCCATATTCCACGACCGGAATGCGAGCACGGGGTTTCAGTTCTCGTTTTTCAACAAAGGGATAAGGTGTTTTGTTGGCAACAAACAAATTATAGGAGTCTATTAATGCGTATTGAAGCATGAATTGATCAAGCTCATCCCTCAAAAGCTCATAATAGGATCGCCTTAACCGATCTGTTTGACTGAGCGCTTCCCTGACACTCCAGAAAGCCACTTTTATCTCCCCTCCATTTTAAATGTTAGACCCTGCTCTATCCAAATGGAGATGCTTCAGGCGAGCGAATAACTTGTCCCATTAAAATACCTTTATTTCATTTTTAGGTCAACGGCTATTCCACTCATTTATTGTTCAAGCGTTCAATCCAGCGATACAGGCGTTCTCGATACCGATAGGCAAAAAGGGCAACCAAAACACATAAACCCAGTATCAGGGCGAGCAGGCCGTACATCTGTTCATACAGGAACGCCCCTTGAAGACTGAGCATATAGGTCCCCGGCATCCGTCCGATAGCTGTGATGACGATAAATACTCTTATCGGCAGATCACTTAACCCCAGAAAAAAACAGAGATAGTCCTTGGGAAAGCCGGGAATGAGAAAAAAAAGAACCAGAACAACAACCCCCTGACGTTTGACCAACAGATCGAATCTGTTTAATTGTTTTATTGGAATAAGTTTTCTCACGTATCGCTTTCCCAAGAGCCGACCGATAACGAAGATAATCCAAGACCCCGCAGTTAGCCCAAGGCTGGAATATAAAAATCCCTTGGAAGCCCCAAAGAGATAGCCACCGATAAACCCTGTAGCTTCACCCGGTATGGGGGCAAACAACACTTGAAGAATCTGGATGAGGATGAAAACAAGCGGCGCTCCGGAGCCAAAAGAAGTGATAAAGATCTTGATCTGATCTTTGTTCGTAAAAAGGAGATAATAGTGTGTGATTTTTTCCCAGAGTTGGACCCGGTAGAAATACCCCAACAAAAGCGCAATGCATAAAATGAAAATGAAAAAAAATTTATACCGGTTGGAAGAAGACGCGGGGGCCATTATGCGGTAACGTTTCGGCACACGGCTTTTGCCGGACGTTTTCGAATAGATCTCATGGCTGAACTCTCTGTTCAGCGGCCTCTATTGCAGCGACAGCCGGCAATATTTTCCCTTCAAGGAGGCAGAGAAAGGCGCCGCCACCCGTAGAAATATATGATATCCGTTCGGCTTCACCGGTTTGGCGTATGGCGGCACTGGTATCTCCACCCCCGGCAATGGTGAGTGCATAGGAGTTGGCAACCGTATGGGCCATTGCCATCGTGCCCCTGCTGAATGCATCCATTTCAAAAACCCCCAGTGGGCCATTCCAGACAATCGTTTTGGCGTCATACAGCACCGCTGAATAGAGCAGGGAGGTAGCAGGCCCTATATCCAGAGCCATCCAATCGGCCGGCATTTCCTGGATAGGTACAATTTTGATTTCAGCTTCTGGATCGATTCGGTTTGCCACAACTGCATCGACAGGAAGATAAAACTTAATTCCCCGCTCCGCTGCTTTTTCCATAATCGATCGTGCGACCTCAAGAAGATCATCCTCAACTCTTGACTTTCCCACATCCACTCCCGAACTTTTCAAAAAGGTATTTGCCATGACGCCGCCGATGATGAATCTATCGACATGCCGCAGCATATTTTCCAGGGCCCCCAATTTGCTCGAAACTTTTGTGCCGCCGATAATAGCAGTTAGCGGCCGTTTCGGGTCATTCATGGCATGTCTGAAATAGGCAAGCTCTTTTTGCAGCAAGAAACCGGCAACCGAAGCAGGTGCATATTTTGTAATGGCTGAAACCGAGGCATTCGCACGATGGGATACGGCAAAGGCATCATTGATAAATAGATCGCAAAAGCTAGCGAGTTCCTTCGCGAATGTATCATCATCTTTCTGTTCTCCCGGATGGAATCGCAAATTCTCCAGAAGTAAAATCTCCCCCGATGACATTTTTGATATAAGCTTTCTTACTTCAGGTCCCACACAGTCCGGCGCCATCTTGGTTTCTTTTCCAAGGAGTCGGGTCAGATGCCTCGCAACAGGAGAAAGGGAAAGCCCTCGTACGACCTCTCCTTTTGGTCTCCCCAGATGCGATGCGATGATCAGTTTTGCACCCTGGTCCAGGGCATATTTCAATGTGGGCAAAACCGCCCTTATTCGTGAATCATCCTCAATATTGCCGTTTTGATCCAGAGGAACGTTAAAATCGGCCCTAACCAGTGTATATTTGTCTGAAATTTCTATTTCTTTTATCGATTTCATGTTCGGCTCCCTCGCCTCTTCCACTACGGATTGTTTTTGAATTATCAACTTTTACAGTATTTTTGCTCTGCTTTAATCTTTCGGTGAATGCTTTTTTTGGTGGACCACCGTTCTAAAAATTTCATCATTCCTGCTTCATATGCCCGGTCTACAGCCGATTCACGAACCTTTAGTCCCTCTGGACGATTCATCGCGGATCGTAAACATTCTGTTTTGCAGAAACAGGCCAGACAGGTCTCTGGCGTATTTCTAAACCCGTTCTTTCCAATTGGAAATACGACATCGAGTTTTCCAAAACACAGAGGGTGCGTTCCCTTTTTAAAGGCGCTGTAGTGGGGGTTGGGCATTTGGTTTTCCTGGTTACTTTTTTTTAAGACTATGGTTCGATTCGCTTTTCGTATGCCCGGTTCATTTTGGCAATATATCCTTGATCTGCAAAACTGAAATATTTATTATCGCCGATGATAATATGTTCGTGAACCGTTATACCCATCAGCCTGCATGCAAAAACAAGTTGCTTGGTGATGGAAACATCTTCTGTGGATGGTGTCGGATCTCCTGATGGGTGATTGTGTGCAAAAATAACCGCTGCTGCGTGATGGTTTAATGCTTCAAGGACGACCTCTCTTGGATAGACAGAACTCCCATTCAATGTTCCCTCAGAAAGAGTTTCGCTTCTAATCACCTTATTTTTGGAATTAAGAAAAACAGCTTTAAAGGATTCACGTCGGTTATCTCTCATGCTATGGTAAAGATAATCAAAAAGTTGTTTAGAGTTTTTTAAAACATCCTTCTGTACCAGCCTCTTTTCGAGATACCGGTCAGCTACAGCTTTAATCAATTTGATTCCAAACTGATTTTTTGGGCCAATCCCCTTTACTCCGGAGAGCTCCCGGGGCGATGCTTCCAGAACTCCCTGCAAGGTTTTAAATCTCTTTAGAGCGACTTTTGCAGCCTCCTTGCAGTCTTTTCGCGGGGTGCCGATGGTTAAAAGGAGTTCGATGATTTCGTAATCGTGAAATCCGTAAAGACCGGCGGAAAGAAATCTGTCTCTAAGTCGCTGCCTGTGGCCAGCGCCTTTATGTTCCATTGATCACCCTTTGTCTTACTTTTCCGCGAGCCTGACGGCCCCAACCACTCGTTCTTCCGGCGCCATCCCCATGAGTCTGACACCTTGCGTATTCCGGCTGATAACCGAAATGCCACTAATCGGAATCCGGATGATTTTCCCGATATCTGTCATAAGCATCAACTCATCATCTTCTTCTGCCAAGAGGATGGCCACCACCTGACCGTTTCGTTCAGTTGTCTTAATTGTAATAACGCCCTTTCCTCCACGCCTGTGAACCGGATATTCATCTATGGAAGTTCGCTTTCCATAACCGTGTTCTGTCGCGGTAAAAAGGGTCTGGCCATGACTTAACACCTCCATCCCAACAAGCTGATCGCCCGGACTCAACCGCATTCCCCGTACCCCTATTGCCGTGCGGCCCGTCGGACGAACATCCGACTCATGGAACCGAATCGATTTTCCCATGGCAGACCCCAAAAAGACATTCCGAGTGCCATCGGTAAGTCTAGCCGCAATCAGTTCATCCCCAGGAGCCAACCCCAATGCAATAATTCCACCTGTTCTTGGCCGGCTGAAAGCCATGATGTCTGTTTTTTTTGTGGTTCCGGTCTTGGTTGCCATGAGCACATGAAATCCCGGTTCAAACTCCGAAACCGAAAGGACCGTGGTAAGTTTTTCTCCCCTATCCAGTTTAAGAAGGTTGACAATCGCCTTGCCGCGGCTTAAACGACCGGCCTGGGGAATTTCATAAACCTTTCGCCAATAGACTTTTCCGAGGTTTGTGAAAAAAAGGAAGGTATGGTGGGTAGAAGCGACAAATAAAAAAGAAACAAAATCTTCTTCTTTGGTTCCCATGGCCGTCTTTCCTTTACCTCCCCGCCGCTGGCTCTGGTAAAGGGTAATCGGGTTCCGCTTGATATAACCGCTGTTTGAAATGGTAACCACCATGTCCTCTTCAACAATCATATCCTCAAGGGTGATCTCCCTTGTTTCTTCAGCGATCTCCGTCCGACGGGCATCTCCAAAATCCTCTTGTATTTCAACAAGTTCTTCCTTAATGATATTGAGTACCAATTGCTCACTTCCGAGGATCTCCCGGTATTTGGTAATATTTTTTCGTACTTGTTTATATTCTTCTAATATTTTTTGACGCTCAAGCCCGGTCAGCCTTTGCAAACGCATATCCAGAATCGCTTGAGCCTGGGTCGGAGTCAGGCTGAGTCTTTCGATAAGGGCCTGCTTAGCCTCTGTCGGGGTTTTCGATTTTCGGATCAGCAAAACTACATCATCGATGTTTTCCAGGGCGATTTTGAGGCCCTGAAGAATATGGGCCCTTTCTTCCGCCTGCTTCAAATCATAACGGGTTCTTCTGATAATGATTTCTTTTCGGTGCAGAACGAAGTGTTCCAGTAGCGCTTTTAAGTTTAAAAGTTCGGGTTGTTTATTCACAATCGATAGAAAAATAATGCCAAAGCTTATCTCCATCTGCGTCTGTTTATAAAGCTGATTGATAATCACCTCTGACACCTGATCTTTTTTAAGTCCCAGGGCAATCCGCATCCCTT
>Ga0255058_10000824_pt1 | contig 17662 bp, 21 predicted proteins | sample Cases_109_9_MG_FD_188637 | JGI IMG/M metagenome (GOLD analysis project Ga0255058, IMG submission 188637) | Seawater microbial communities from Amundsen Gulf, Northwest Territories, Canada - Cases_109_9 | ecosystem: Environmental > Aquatic > Marine > Gulf | place: Canada: Northwest Territories... | reverse complement strand
AGGACTACAAGGGGGTCGATATCCTGCGCACGATCCGCAGCTTCGACCCCTGCATGCCGTGTACGACACACATTTACGCGGACGACCACGTGATCTCACGCGAGGTAAACACATGCGCCTGCGGCGTGGACGAGGACTGATCCGTGTGAGGGCGCCGAGGACACTCATCGCGGGGGTCGGCTACTTCAATCTGAGTGATCTATCACTCGGCCCGCACATCGTTCCTGAGCTCCGGAAGCAAAGCTGGCCCGCCCACGTCGAAGTGGACGATCTGAGCTATGGGCCTGTCGCCGTGGCACATCGTTTTCTCGAGGCTGACCCACCGTATCAAAGGCTCGTCGTCGTGGCCGCGGTCGACCGAGGGCTCTCCCCGCCGAAGCTCCGCTGCTATCGGTGGAACCGTGTTCTTCCGGAGCCCGAAGAAATCCAGGCGCGCGTTGCCGAAGCGGTGACGGGTGTCGTCGACCTCGACAATCTACTCGTCGTGGTGTGTCAGTTCGGCGCCCTCCCTGAGGAGGTACTAGTGGTAGAGGTTCAGCCGCTCCTCCTGGGGCCCGGGCTCGCGCTAAGCCCCACGGTGCGGGCGCTCTTGCCGGAGATTACCGCGCGCCTGCGCGACATTGTCGCAACGTCACCCCACGAGCTCGATTGGGTGCCGAGCGCACTCGGCGGACTGCAGGCGCAGGAGCTGGCTCGATGAGCGCGGACCTAGAAAGCCACGCGAGTCGCATTGCGACGCTCGTTTCCGAGCTCGAGCAGGCACCCGACTCGGACGTCAAGAGGACGGCCTTCGAGCTCCTCGAGAATGTCGACCATCTACATCGTTCGTGCGTGTGGCGCTTGTTCGAGCTGATAACAGAACTCGGAGGCAAGGGTCTCGTCGACCGCTTGGCCAGCGACCCGGCGGTCAAGATGCTGTTCGTCCTCTACGACTTGATTCCGAGCCAACCCCTTCGTCCCGTCCAAGCCGCGGTGGAGGTGCACGCCCCTAGCGCTAGCGGGTTCGTGCCATTGGCCAACCTCGCCGGGCCCCGAGCGGCTTGGAGGGTAGCGTTCGCGGCCGAGGATCTGCCAGCAGGTTCAATTCATGGGATAGAGATCGACCGCGTACCGGTACTCCTCGTGTGCACCGACGGCGACATATTCGCATACCGCAACGCCTGCTCTGGAAGCGTGCTGCCTCTTCACCTCGGCACACTGGTCAATGGAGACCTCCACTGTCCCTGGCACGGCTGTCGTTACGACGCGCGGAGCGGCGCGGCCCTCGAAGGATCGAACGTCGACCTCGAGGCGTTCGACGTACGCCTAGAAGAAGGTAAAGTCTACGTAGCCATGAGCCAGAGTCCTGATCAGGTGAGTGTACCGTGACGGTTCCTCCGATCACGATTGACGAGCCACGTGGCGCCCGAGGACGCCCGGCGTTCCGGAGCGTCCTGGTGGCAGGAGTGGGGAACGTCCTTCGGGGCGATGATGGGGTGGGCATCCGGGCGCTCGAACTTCTGCAGTCCCGGATGGGTGTGCGGGACAATCTTCGCTTTTATGAGAGCGGGATCGCCGGAGTCGGCCTGGTCCAGCAGCTCCTGGATGGCTACGACGCCCTGATCATCTTGGATGCGGTGGACCGTAACGCTGCGCCGGGAACGGTTTTCGTAATCGAGCCGACCGTGGAGCGAGGTGCTGGCGCGGCAACGATAGACCTCCATCTCGCCGATCCAGGCGCTGCACTGAGGATGGCCGATGCGCTCGGCGTGCGGCCTGAGCGCGTTTGGATCATCGGTTGTCAAATCGAAGAGTGCGACGAATTGGGAGCCGAGCTGAGCCCGACGGTCGCCAAGGCCTTACCCGAAGTGGTACGGCGGACGCACGCCCTCGTCGACACGCTTCTTTCGCACACGAGGCAAAACGATGTCCAACACTGACAACAGCAAACACACCCAGTCGGTCGCCGGCCTAACCGCCGTCGATGAAATCCTGCAGATCCTCTACTGGCTCCGCGGTGAAGGCCTTGGGACCGACGTGAGCGCCCGCAACTTGGTTCGCTTTCTCCCGATGAGCGAAGAAGCTATCGAGCCTTTGCTCTCCCGAATGGCCGAAGCTCGTCTCGTGATCCGAGTCGCGTCGAGCGCGGACAGCCTTGCGCGCTACCGTCTCACCGACCAAGGCGCATCGGAGGGCGGACGCCGGTTTGCGGACGAGTTTGCGGATATTGCCCGCCCGGGTCACGGAGAATGCGGCGACCCGAGCTGTGACTGTCACCAAACCGGCGATCCTGCCGACTGTCATCACCAACACGGAGCTCTAGCATGACGGCTACCACCATTGCGATCGCAGGAAAAGGAGGTACTGGCAAGACCACCATCGCGAGTGTTCTTGCGCGCGGCCTGGCCCGCCGAGGACATCGGGTGTGGGCGATCGACGCCGACTCCAATCCAAGTTTGGCTCTAGCGCTTGGCCTTTCGAAGGAGGCATCGGACAAGCTGCTGCCACTTCCTCGCACCGTGCTGAAGGAGGGTCACGACGATCAAGGAAGGCGCCGGCTCGAGCTTGGGATGCCCGCTTCGGCCGTGGCCGAGCGATATGGCGTCACCGGGCCCGACGGGGTCACCTTGATGCTCATGGGTCAAGTGGAACACGCGGGCGCAGGATGTATGTGCCGCGCGCACGCGGCTGCCCGCCAGCTCATCGGAGGATTGCTCGAAGAAGACGGCGTAGTGGCGATCGTCGACATGGAGGCGGGCCTCGAACATTTGAGTCGGGGGACCGATCGTCATGTGCGCACGTTGCTCGTGTTGCTCGAGCCCTACTTCAAAGCCCTCGAGACCGCCCGCCGGACCGTCGAGCTCGCGCGCGAGCTGGGGATCCCCCGGATTGTTGGCGTCGCGAACAAGCTGCGTGACGAGCAGGACCGAGCCGCCGTGGCGGACTATGCCCAAGCCCACGACATCGAGATCATCGCGGAGGTCCCGTTCGACGATGCTCTCAGGCGCGCGGATCGAGAGCATCAGGCGCCCATCGAGGCTGGCTGTGCCTCGGTCAAGGAGATCCTCTCGATCGCAACTGAGCTTCAACTATGACGTTGCAGCTCCTGTTGACATCGGCGCCCGTCGGCAGTAATTTAGCTCGTCCCTCCTATGCACACCTAAGGAGAGGAGTCGGATATGGGTCTGTCTGAGCGAAACCTCGTGCTCGTCGAACCACACGAATCGGAAACGCCCACGCGCGATTCCGAAAAGCCCGTGCGGAAGCTCACGGCGATTTCTCCGCCGCAACCCGTCAACGACTCTGAAGCAGCGCTCCAGCCTGTTTGGCGGGCCGCTCTTCTCGTTGCATCCCTGTTTCTGGCCATTGCGGCGTCGGTATTGGGCGGCCTCTTCGCGACTGGGACCGCTACCGCGGGCGACTATGTACAGCCTGCCGTCACGCAGTGCCCCATGACCATGGAGACATTCTAGTGCCCCGGTCCTGCGGTCGGTCGCGGATAGGCTAGCCCTAAAGTGGGCGCGGCCCTCAAGCGGTTTATCGCTGGCGGGCCTGCGTATTGGGTAACCATCGCAGCGTTGTTGGCGGTGGCCGTTGGGAGTGTGGTCTGGTTCCGCCATGAGTTCTCCATCCTGTACAGTCAGGTCACGGGCGCTGAGGACCACGAGCTCAAACACTGGCGCGCTTGGGCTGAGCACTACGACCGGCTGTTTGCGATGCTGGCCTGGAATGCGCCGCTCGGGGTACAGATCGAGGAGCTCGATACCTCGACCGGTATCGTCATCACTCGCCACGAGCATGGGCTCACGGTTGCTCGATCCGTGTTTCTGGCAGATCAGGACCCCGGCGTGATCCTGACGATGGATGCTCGCACCGCCGAAGATCTCCTCGCGACGGTTCCCGAGACTGAGCCGGACGAAATTTGGCAGATGATGAAGGATCGGCTCAACGCGCGGCGCATCTCCATCTGGAACGATCCCGACATCGATCGTCTGCACCGGCAGGGTTATCTCGCTTTCATGCGAGCGTTAGATACCCGCCCTGCCGGCAGCGAGTGGCCCGAGATCCATGAGTTGCTCAACACAACCAACGACCCCCCAGCGCCCTGAACCTGAGCCGCCTTCCGTAGGGCCGTGCGGAACATTAGTGTCAGCAGAAGTCAAGGTAGGTCAGGTCAAGTCACGAAGGCAAAGGCGCCACCCGCGGTCAACGTTCTCCGCACTGAAGTGCCCAACGTTTGACCAGTGACGTGACCGCTGAAACCGTTTGACACTTCGACCCAGCGGTTGGGAGACTCCGATTTGCCCACCCTGAGGCTACGAACGCGGAAGAAGAAAAAGATGATGGTGTTCCGGCGACGAGGTGTATGCGACAGCCGACGCCCGCAAGTTGTGTCGCGCCTAGGCGGCTTCCTTCTCATCGTCGCTGTCCTCCTCCCTCTGGAGCCGACGCTCCTGCCGTCGCTCGCGCTTGCACAAAAAACACAGCTCGCGCAGCTCGAGAAAGCCAAGGAACTCTTCGATGAAGGCGACTATCGCAGGGCCGCACAGCTCCTGCGGGAGGTTTTGGCGGGTGCTCCGAACCATCAAGACGCGAACATCCTTCTCAGCTTCGCCCTGGCCCGGTCCGTCCAAACCGAAGCGGCCATCGTGCAGGCCCGCCGCACCCTCCGGATCGTCGGTGAAAACGTACATATGCAGCTTCTCCTTGCCGGCCTCCTGAGCGCGGAGCCTTCAACGCGCGCCGAGGCCATCTCCATCTACCGGGAAATCTTGGAGAGGCATCCCGATAGCCTGCGCGCGCGGGAACGGCTTGCCGAGAACTTGCGTAGAGAGGGCGCCGTTCTCGAGTCAGCCGAGTCATTAGAGGAGCTGATCAAGCAGCAACCTGACGAGCCTCGTTACCACATCAGCATCGCCGAGAATTACCTGCTTCTCGGCGAGATCGATCTCGCCGTCGACGAATACAAGAACGCTCTCGATCTCAATGCCAACAACGTCGAGGTCCTGAGTCGGCTCGCCGTGATCTACGAGACCATGGACCAGTTCAAAGAGTCGGAGGCCGCTTATGAGCGCTTGGCCGACCTCGAGCCCAAATCGCTCGAGTACAAGCTCGCTCTGAAGCGAGTCCGGGGAGAGGCCCGTTCACCACTGCTCCCGATTCCCCTCGAGCGGATGAAGGAAACACCGCTCGAGCGGTACCTCGAGAACATCGGAAACGCTGAGGAGATTGAGCTTCAGGAACGCCAAGTCTCCGCCCTACGTCGCCAGTCCTATTCGCGTTTCCTACCCTTCTTCACGTTCATGCGAACGACCGGCGATTTCCAGAACATCAACAACGTGGGCCTGATCCGCCCGCTCGACAGCGCCGCCAACACCTATTCGTTCGCGTTCGACGTCCGTACGATCCTCGCCCATCCCGCCGAGGAGCGGATCCACGCGACGAGGGCGAACATCGCTCTGCTGAAACGAAACATCGGCAGGGAAGTCATCCGTGTTTATTACTCGAGGATCTCGACCGTTCTACAGTACGAGAACCTGCGGAAACGACTCATCCTAGAGCCCGGCATGGCTGACGACGCCGGCTTCAGGAGAATAAAGAACGGCCTGAAGTACGACCTGATTCGGCTGACGGAGCAACTCTACCTACTCACGGGACTACGATGATCGGCCGTTGTAATCGTTGGCCGAAGATAGAAGAAGGAGAGCTCATGGCAAGAAGCGCAACGATAACCTTTGGGGGCGCCGTTGTTTTCGGGCTGGCGTTCGCCGGAGCCTGTGAAAGCGCCGATGATAGTAGCCAGATTTTCGGATTCGAGGTCATCGTCTCGGATAGCGGAGGGGAAAGGCCGTTCGGGATCACCGCGTTGTCTGGCGGCTCCCTTGCCGTGACTCACCAGGAGGCGGCGGGGACGCTCAGTATTCTTGACAGCAACGGAGACGGAACATTCAGCATCCGGCAAGAGATCGCGACGGACGCGTTCGCCCCGATGGGCACGGAGGGGGTCGGACGCGGCATCGTCCCGGGGGACTTCGATGGGGATGGTGACCTCGACCTCGTGATGTCCGACACCGTCGAGTTGGACACGATACCGCTCTGCGAAAACACACCGAACGCGCGGGGCTCGAACATCATCGTCTTCCTGAACGACGGGGGGACCTTTACGTTCTCCGAGGCGCTTACGGGCGGGCTCCGGGCACAGACTCCCGCGGTCGGCGACGTCGACGGAGACGGGAACCTGGACATCGTGATCGACAATCGTCACGGAGATTTCTGCGAACCACCGGAGGGCACCGTGCCAAACACGGGGCTCGACACGGAAGCGCCGAACGAGGACGACCGCCGAAACGGCATCGGGAACGCGCAGGTTTTCTTAGGTAACGGAGACGGCACGTTCGACGACAACGGAAGCTTCGGGGCCTGCACGTCGGCGCACTTCCTGGCGATGGCTGATCTCAACGAGGACGGTTTCGCCGACGTTGCAATGCCCTGCAATATCGACGAAGGGCCCGTCGCCGTGTTGTTCGGAAGCAACAGCGGCGCCCTCGAAGGGCAGGTGGACCTGAACGTCGACCCGGCCACGGTGCCCCGCCCCCACGCCGTGAAGACAGCCGACCTGAACGGGGACGGAAACATGGACATCGTCGCGGCGAACACGAATCGAGAGTTCCCTGCAGTCTCCGCCTTCCTTGGCGACGGCGCGGGTGGGTTTACCGTGGCCCCGAATTCGCGCTTCAGCCTGGGTGCTGACCTGGACGGCCTCGGTAGTTCCTTCCTGGAAGTTGCCGACATCACGGGCCCGGATGGCATCCAGCCCGACGGCGTCCTGGATCTCGTCCTTGGAAAGAACACGGGCGACGCCGACGTGCAGAACTTCATCCTGATCCTGGCGGGCGACGGCTCCGGAGGTTTCACGCACGTGACGAACCTTGGGTCACCGTTCGCCGTCGGTCCGGGAATCAACCTCCGCCAGATCGCCGTCGCAGACTTCAACGACGACGGATTGCCCGACGTGGCGACGGAGGAGTTCGGGACTTCCGATCCGATCCGGCGGAATATCGTGGTCCTACTGCACAGATAAGCGATGCACGTCTCACTTGAGGTAATCGGAGTCAATAGGTAGTGTCCTTGAGGGAAGAAAGGAAGTTGAAGGTGATTGCAAAAACGTCATCGCTGCTCCTTGCTGGGGTGGCGGTTTGCGTCGTTGCCTCGGAGGCTCGGCCGGCGTCCGCATGCGACGTCGACGGAATCCATGCTGCGGCGTCGGCTCAGGCCCGACAATCCTTCTCCGTCGGAGGGACGGGATCGGGCGGCATGAGCGCCTCCGTCGTGACCGCCTTCACCACGCCGCTCGCCAACGGAAACCCAGTGATGGAGAACGAGTACGGCCGACCGTCTGGAGTCGAAGCACGAACGGACGCATCCCCGGCGGGCGTCACTGCCGGAGACTCGAGGATGTCTATCGCGATGGGAGCGTGGAGCTTGCAGGGCGGCTACGGCCAGACAACCGAACCGATGAACAGCAGTACGTGGAGCTTGCAGAGCGGCTACATGCCGCTAATCGACACGATGAGCAGCAGTACGTGGAGCTTGCAGAGCGGCCACGTGCCGCCAATCCACACGATGAGCAGTGGCGCGCGGAGCTTGCGGAGCGGCTACGTGCCGCTAATCGACACGACGAGCAGCAGTGAGGTCCTTCTTCAGCCAGCATCCTTCACTCCGAAGCCCGACTGACATCAAGCTCCCCGCAGGTCACCGGGCGGCGCCGCGCATGCTATCCAATTGAGAGAAGTCGGGTTTCTCTAGATTGGGCAAAACTGCAAGTGCCCCAGAGAAATCGCGCATTGCAGACCGTCATAGGAGCGGTGACCATAGGAGTTGGGTGTGCCATCGTCGTGCAGGTCGGCGAGCGCGAGCGACCGGCCGAGCGCGCGATATCCTGGGAATCCCTGGTGGACCTCCTCCTACGATGCAGCAGATTCCGTCTCAATAGCCCGGTGTAGTCTCCGCACCTATATATAGGGGCTTGAACTTCGGAGTGCTTTGGTGTCGCGCGACCGCGTCGCAATTTGTGCCCCCAGGTGCCCATCGATAGACGTTACTCAAATCAGTGCCCAAATCGGTGCCCACACCCAAAATTAAGTAACCCTAGAGAAGCATTTTCTCCCGGGTTTCATTGGCGCGGCGGACGAGACTCGAACTCGCGGCCTCCGGCGTGACAGGCCGGCGTTATAACCAACTTAACTACCGCCGCATCTCTCGAAGAGCATCGCCCCTCGGGAGAGGCCTTGTAGCCCGCGTTCTCCGGGCTGTCAAAGGCCGGCGTTAGGGCCGCTGGCCAGCCTTCACGGCGACCAGGCCGGCCCGTGCCTTGATGATGGTCTCCTCGTACTCCTTGTCGGGGTCGCTGGCTTCGACGATGCCGGCGCCGGCTTGCAGCCACATTTCGTCATTGCGCGCGACGATGGTGCGAATCGCGATCGCGACGTCCATGTTGCCGTCGAAACCGATGTAGCCAACCGCGCCGCCGTAGACGCCGCGCCGCTCAGGCTCGAGCTCCTCGATGATCTGCATGGCGCGCACTTTGGGTGCGCCGCTCAGCGTCCCCGCGGGAAATGTGGCCCGAAGGACATCCAACGCGTCGCGCCCGGGTGCCAGGTCGCCGACGACATTCGAGACGATGTGCATGACGTGCGAGTAGCGTTCGACGAGCATTCGGTCCGTGATAGTGACGGTACCTGGCTGACTGATCCGACCGACGTCGTTTCGTCCGAGATCCACGAGCATGACGTGCTCCGCGCGCTCCTTCGGGTCGGCAAGTAGGTCTTCCTCGATCGCGAGGTCTTCTTCTTCGGTTTGGCCACGGTGCCGCGTCCCAGCGATGGGGCGAACATAGGCCTTACCGTCTTCGAGGCGGACGAGGGTCTCGGGGCTGGCCCCCGCGACGGTTCGATCCGGGAGCCGGAGAAAGTACATGTACGGGCTCGGATTGATGATGCGCATCGCGCGATAGACATCGAACACGTCGGTATCGCCTAGCGGCACTCGAAACCGTTGGGACAAGACCACTTGGAAGATGTCGCCTGCCCGAATGTATTCTTTGGCTTCCTCGACCGCCTTGCAGAAGCCGGGCCGGTCGAAGCTCGATGGGGGAAGGTCGAGCTCACCGCCAAGCTCCGGCGGGTGAAGCCTGCGTGGAAGTTTCGGCTCATCGAGGGCCTGCAGAGTCACCTCGATACGCTCTGTGGCGCGCTTGTAAGCGTCCTTCGCATCGCCTTCGATGCGAGCCGGAACCACGACGCGCAGCGTCCCACGAACGTTGTCAAAAATAAGGACGGTTCCACCGACCGCGAAGCAAAACTCCCAATCGTCGTCGCGGGTGAGAGCCTGGCCCACGGTCGGTTCGAACGTGCGCACGGCGTCGTAGCTGACGAAGCCCACCGCTCCGCCCCAGAAACGCGGCAGCCAGTCGACCTCCGGCGGTTTCCACTCTGCCAACGTCTCCCGCAGCCGCTGCCATGGATCAACACCGAGCTCTTCTTGGACTGCGCCGTCGACCACTCGCTCGAAACGGTCCGCGACACCTCTCACGATCACTTCGGGGTCGACTCCCACGAAGCTATAGCGAGCCCACTTCTCACCGCCGACGACACTCTCGAGCAGGAAGCTGCCCGGGCCATGTCCGAGCGTGGCCTGCGCCAACACCGGCGTGAGGCGATCGGCGATCACCTCCCGATACACCGGGACCACCGTTGCCGCGGCGCCGAGGCGCTCGAACTCGTCGGAGCTTGGACAATACTCGCTCACCGCCCTCGGATAACACCGACCCCCTGGCTCGCCAAGTTGCCGGGTGCTAAGGCCCCCGTGGAGAAAACATGGCGGACCTAACCTTAGCCGAAGTCGACCCTGAAATCGCCCAATGCATCGCCGACGAGGAACGGCGTCAGCACGACAAACTGCGCCTCATTCCAAGCGAAAACTACGCCAGCACGGCCGTCATGGAAGCCTGTGGAAGCGTTCTCAACAACAAGTACTCGGAAGGGTATGCCGGACGCCGCTACTATGAGGGCCAGCAGAACATCGACCGAGTCGAAGAGCTTGCAATCGCGCGGCTCAAGGCGCTCTTCGGTGTCGACCACGCCAATGTCCAGCCCTACTCTGGCTCACCTGCCAACCTCGGCGTCTATTTCGCCTTCTGTAACCCCGGCGACACGATCATGGGCATGGGCCTGCCGAGCGGCGGCCACCTCACCCATGGCTGGAAGGTCTCGATCTCCGGTAAGTACTTCAACGCGATTCAGTACGGCGTGCGCCGAGACGACCAGCTCATCGACTTCGACCAGGTCGCGACACTGGCCCGAGAGCACAAGCCGAAGCTTTTGTTCTGTGGGGCGACGGCCTACCCGCGGGTCATCGACTTCGCGAAGTTTGCCGAGATCGCCCGTGAGGTCGGAGCGATCCTCGTGGCCGACATCGCCCACATTTCCGGGCTGGTCGCCGGCGGTGCGCACCCTTCGCCCGTCGGGCACGCCGAAGTGATAAGCAGCACCACACACAAGACGTTCCGAGGGCCGCGCGGCGGCATGCTCCTGTGCGACCAAAAGCACAAGAAGGCCATCGACCGCGCCGTTTTCCCCGGACTTCAGGGCGGGCCTCACAACGGGACGACCGCCGGCATCGCCATTGCAGCCAAGCTCGCCATGACCGACGAGTTCAAGTCCTACGCGCAAGCCATCGTCGACAACTCGCGCGTGCTCGCCGAGGCTCTCTCGTCGCGCGGCTTCGACCTTGTGACGGGCGGCAGCGACAATCACCTCATCCTGATCGACCTCACCAGCAAAGACGTTCCCGGAAAGGTGGCAGCGCAAGCGCTAGACCGATCGGGCATGGTCGCCAACTACAACTCGGTGCCTTTCGACACGCGTAAGCCCTTTGATCCGAGCGGCATCCGCTTGGGAACGCCCGCCATCACCAGCAGAGGCATGGGCAGCGACGAGATGAAGCGACTCGGCAACTGGATGGCCGACATCATCGAGGACGTCGAGAACGAGACACTCAGCGCTCGCATCGCGAGTGAGATCAAGGACCTGTGCGACCAGTTTCCCGCGCCTGGCGTGCCGGTTAAGTGAGCACCCGTACATGCTGACACCCACCGGGCGTTCAGGTCAGATCATGCGTCGCACATGGCCCCGCCCCTGCTAGACTCCGCGGAGGATGTCCCTCCAAGGAAAGCGCATCGTCGTTGGCATCGGCGGCGGCATCGCAGCATTCAAAGCGGTGCAGCTTGTCCGTGAACTGATGCGGCGTGGCGCCGAAGTCCGGGTGGTGATGACCAAGGCCGCCACGCACTTCGTGGGTCCCATCACGTTTGCAGGGCTCACCGGGAAACCGGCAGTCACCGACCTATGGGCCACCGACTACGCAGGCGAAATCCACGTCGAGCTCGGCGAATGGGCCGACGCGGTCGTCGTGGCTCCGGCCACCATGAACCTGATGGCCAGGGCAACGGCGGGGCAGGCAGACGACGTGGTGCTCGCGACCCTCGCATGCGCCCGCGGAGACGTCTTCTTTGCGCCTGCGATGCACCATCGGATGTGGTCCCACCAGGCCACGCGCAGCAACGTCGAGCTATTGATCGACCGCGGCGCCGCCTTGCTTGGCCCGGTAACCGGTGCGCTCGCGAACGGCGAGATCGGCCCGGGCCGGATGATGGAGCCGGAGGACATCGCCGAGGAGCTCGAGACTCACTTCGCGCGAGGAGACGACCTCGCTCGGGTCCAGGTCTTGATCACCGCCGGGCCGACACACGAAGACCTCGATCCGGTCCGCTTTATCGGTAACCGATCGACCGGGACCATGGGCTATGCGCTCGCCTCGCAGGCGCTTCGACGGGGCGCTTCCGTCACTCTGGTGAGCGGGCCCGTACACCTCCCCGACCCCCAAGGCGCCGACGTCGTCCGCGTTCGGTCGGCTCGCGAGATGCACGAAGCCGTCATGCAGCGCTTCGAAGAGACCGACGTCGTGATCATGGCCGCGGCGGTCGCTGACTACCGACCCGAGCGGCGCGAGCCCCACAAGATCAAAAAGCGAGGCAACCTTCAGCTCGATCTGGTCCGCAACCCGGACATCCTCGCCGACGTCGGCGCCAAGCGTACACAACGACCTGCGGTCCTCGTGGGATTCGCGCTCGAAACCGAGAATCTCGAGCAGGCAGCCCGGGGTAAGCTCGAGCGAAAGGCAGCCGACTTGATCGTCGCCAATACCGCAAACGCGGGGCTCGCCGGCGATACCAACCGCGCGACTTTGATCGATCCGAGCTCGGTTACTCCTCTTCCCGAGATGAGTAAGAAAGCCCTGGCCAACCAAATTCTCGACCGCGTGAGCACGTTGCTGCAACAACAACCCCGCCACCCCGTGGTGAGAACCGGGCAAGATGCCCCCAACTGAGACGAGCACGACGTGACCCGCCCCCTGATCACCTCTTTTCTGGAGTGTATTGATGGTGAGGCTTCGAGAGAGGCCGCCGTGCACGCGTATCGCGCGGCCGAAGGTCAACACGGCATCCGCATCCACGACGATCACGACGCCCGGGTCGCGCCGGGGGCATTCAAGCCCCACATGCCGATCTCCGAAGAGCGAGTGCGCACGCTCACCCGCAGCTGGGAGCAGTTCGATCGCGCGCTCGAGCCGCTCGGTCGGGCAGCGGAGCGTCAGCTCGTGATTCAATCGCTTGGCCCGTTCATCACGGACACCGGCCTGTGGGTGGCTGGGGCAGACCTGGCCGACGACCATTTGTTCATATTTCGATCCGGGGAAGTCGGATCTTGGACGGCTGAGCAATGGGACCAGCATCTCGCCAACTGGGCGGCGGTCACCCAGTACCAGGGCCGGGACGAATGGCCCGCCGAACGGTTGGTCGAGCAGATGTGCCGAACGCCTCGCTACCGAGAGTGGACGGCGCTCCTGCGAAGCATCATCGCGGAAGTACGCGGCGCTCCAGTGCGATCCCCGTAAAACCAGCGCTTCGCGTCGGCCACGGGGCTTCGCCTAAAAGTCGATCGGGCCAGCGCCTTCGCGAAGTACGACCGCCTCGGTACCGGTGAGATCGATGACGGTCGAAGGCTCGATCCCGCCCCACCCGGCGTCGATGAATGCATCGACCTGAGGAAACCGCGCGTGAAGCTCGTCCGGGTCATTGAGCGCCTGGCCATCGAACATGGCGGAGGTAGAGACGATGGGGCTCCCGAGCTCCTCGATGAGGGCGTGCGCCACCGGATGATCCGGAACGCGGATGCCTACGGTTTTCCGCTTTCGAAGGAGGATCTTGGGGACGTCCCGGGTGGCGCGAAGGACGAACGTGTAGGGCCCCGGGATCAGGCGCTTCATGATTCGATACGCGAAGTCGTCAACGTAGGCATAGCGGGCGATCTTACTCAGGTCCGGGCAGACGAAGCTCAAAGGATGGTCCTTTTTTAGCTGCCGGAGCTGGTAGATGCGCTCGACGGCACGCTTTTGGTGAATATCGCAGCCGAGCCCGTAGACCGTCCCTGTCGGATACACGACGACACCGCCGCGGCGGAGGATTTCCGTCACTTGTTTCACGCGCCTCGGCTGCGGATGGGTCGGATGAATCTCGATACGCATCGGGGCGGGTGCAGCTAGCGACCGGGGTCCGTGGCGTCAAGGCGACGGGGACTACCCAAGAGGCGCTAAATGCGCTAACTAGTCGCTCCGAAAATGACAGAAGAGCGAGACCCGCGTCCATACCTAGTGCTCACAGTCCTCCTGGACGGTGCTGCCCGCCCCGCTGCGATCACCCGCAGCCACGGCGACGCCCTCGAGCGGTCGTTGATGGCCACCCAAGGCCAAGACATCGCCGGGATCGATCTGGTGGAGCTACCGATCGCGGCGCCGGTGTTCAACGCCCTGCGACGACCGCTAGCCGTGCCGACCGAGGAGATCGGGCTCTACGATGTGTTTCCGCTGGCCAGCCACTTGGCCCCCGAGCTTAGAAAAATCGCTGGGCAGTTTCTCGCCGCGGAGGCCCTGTGGACCATGGAGGAGCAAGGCCTCCTCGGGGGCGTCCCCGTCAACGTGAAACTCGACGTGCCCAAGGGTTGGGAGAACGACCCCAAGCAAGTGCATCAACGCTTGGTCGGTGCGGGCGCCTTGGATCTCACCGAAAGCGGCATCGAGACCTACAAGGCGATCAAGGTCGCCTGGGACAACAACTAGCTCAGTTCAGTGAGTAGGGCCTCTCTAGCGAGAACTCCGCGATCTGCGCGTCGAACTGCCCGCCCTCGGGGAAGTGCATCTGATAGGCGCCCTTCATCGTGCCACGCGCGGTCGTGAGGACGGCGCCACTGGTGTACCGAAAACTCTCTCCAGGTCGAAGCACGGGCTGCTCACCAACCACCCCCGGCCCCTTCACCTCTTCGACATCGCCCAGGCCGTCCGTGATGACCCAGTGGCGTGACCGTAACTGCACCACATGGTGGCTGTTGTTGGTGACCGTGATCGTGTAGGCAAAGACGAAACGGCGCGAAGCTGGATGCGATTGCTCCTCGATGTAGCAGCTCTGGACTTCCACCAAAACCCCACGGGTCTCCGCGCTCGAGCTCGGCGCAAGTGCGGTCATCGGCGCAACTCTCTCAGTGCATTCGCATGGCTCACCCAAGGAGATCCCGCGATCGCCAATCGCCACTCGGCCGCTTGATGCCGGGGCTCTGCGTATGCGATTCCTATCCGCGCGCCGATCGTGACCTCGGATGCGCGTGAGCCTTCCCGTACCTCGAGCCCGCCACGTCGATAGAGCGGATGGCCGCAAAACGAGGTATCGAGCCCCAAGGCCTGACCGACCTTTCCCGGACCCGTCAACAGCACCGGGCCCTCCTTCCCACCGCGGCGCCGTCGAATCGCTCGATGGCCGGCGATCGGTTCACATGACCGGATCAACACCGCAGCTGCTTCCCCGTCCCGATTCGTCACGAAGTTGAGCAAGTGGTGAATGCCGTAACACAGGTACACGTACGCGTGTCCGGGCGGACCCCACATCGGCGCATTTCTAGGCGTGCGCCCCAAGTGACTATGATTGGCGCTATCGTCAGGATATCGGTATGCCTCAACCTCGGTGATCCGAGCGCCGACGCCTCCATGCCAGATCTCCCTTCCAAGTAGATCGCGGGCGACCTCCAAGGCATCGCGCGCGTAGAACTGGCGAGGAAGGAGGCGGCCCGGCACGGGGGGGAGCTTGGGACAGGGACAGGGACAACGCCAGCGCCAGCGCTCTATCGAGAGAAGGTTCCCCACTCGTCCTCAATGGGGATGTACGAGATTTCGTCGTCACCCCGGACCAAACGATGGTGGTCTACCTCGCCGATCAGGACACCGACGATATGCCCGAGCTCTACCGGGTGCCCTTTGCCACCCCAGGTGTGAGCACCAAGCTCAACTCACCGCTCGTCTCAAATGGGGAGGTAAGTAGCTTCGTCGTCTTCGTCACCCCGGTCGGCACGGCGGTCGTCTACACCGCCGATCAGGACACCGACACCGTGGTCGAGCTCTACCGGGTGCCCTTTGCCACCCCGGGCGTGAGTACCAAGCTCAATGGACCGCTCGTCCCTGGTGGGGATGTGAAAGGGGTGCAGGTGATCGTCCCATAGCCCAGTCGGCTGTCCGGCCAGGCCCCAGCCGCGCAAGGCTACCGTGTTCCAACGGCGTCAACGGATTCTAGTTCAGGGACCTTGTGGCAGAACTGGAAGACTGACAATACAAAAGCGCCACGACTGCGCGTAGGGCGACTTCAGAATGCCAGAATCGCCACTAGGCGGTATCGACCCTGGCGCCTATGAGTGACGATGGGCGCCTCTACGGGCGTCCTGGGGCGCGGTGCAAAAGGGAACCATTTACGTATGTCCGAAAAGAGGACCGAGGAGTAGCATCACGCGCAACGCCTGGGAGGTGGCCATGAAGCCGCCGGTCGCAAGAACAACGCCGAGTGTTCCCTGGTCGCATCCGTTCGGGTGCGTTGACAGCGGACCCTGCGCTGCGGCCGCCCTCGGGCGCGAAAGGAGCTTGTGATGGGACGCTCAGTTTTTCATTGGGTCTGCGTCTTCGCGTTGGGTGTGGTGCCGTTGGTTGGGTGTGATGACGCCACGGGCACCGGCGGCACGGGTGGCACGGGTGGCACGGGTGGTGCCTGTACCAATGCCGAAGACACCGCAGTCTTCGACATGCTCGAATACACCAACGATGCTGGCGTGATGAGCATGGGCTTAGCTGCTTCCGCCGCAATAACAGCTGATTGTCCCTTCGGCGAACCGCCGAGGTGTGGCGCCGAGCTAGCAGACGCCATCGTTGACAACAACGCCGAAAACGCCGCTGCGTTGTCAGACTGCGTAGTGGCCTGCATCTCGATGCAGGCGGACCTCACGCCCGATTGCCTGAGCTGCTACGGCGATCTCGTAACGTGCGCCGTTGTAAACTGCGTTAGTGAGTGTGCGGGCGGTGGCGGTCTCCCAGACTGCGTAACATGCCGGATAGACAACAACTGCAACAGCGACTTCGAAGAGTGTTCCGGGCTCCCAAGCGACATGCCCACATTCGACCTCAGCTTCTCGGGCACGGACTATCAAGGGTTTCACGATGGCCTGACGATGCATTTCGCCCTGTGGAATGACGCCAACGACACGACTGTGGTCAACACGTGGGAAGTCATCATCGACGCGGATCCGCTCGTTGCGTCCTGGCCCAATGCCGTGACGGCAGGCCAAAGCTACACGCTTTACTATTACGTGGACGTCAACGAAAATGATGCATGCGACGGTCCCGACGTCGCCATGGATCATGCCTGGTCCAAGCCGATCGCAGAGGTAACCGCGGCTGTCGAGGTGACAGACGTTCACAACCTCGACTTCAGCGCCGGCGACTGCTCCAGGCACTGACCTGACGCTGAGGAGGTGGCCATGAAGCCACCGGTCGCGAGACAATTGCCGAGTGTCCCCTGATCGCGTCCGTTTGGGTGTGTTGACAGCGGACCCTGCGCTGCGGCCGCCTTCGGGCGTGAAGGGAGCTTGTGATGGGACGCTCAGTTTTGCATTGGGTATGTGTCTTTGCGTTGGTCGCGGTTCCGCTGGTCGGATGCACTGATGTGTCCGAATTCCGGACGTATCGCTTCATAGTCACCGAATCCCTTCCGGACTTGAGCGTTGCGTCCAGCGAGGGCGTCGAGATTTGCGAGGCGGACACTGACAACTGTGTCACGACCGGGTTCGGCAGGGCAGACCTCGACGTGCCGTCCAACCAAGAGGTCACGTTCACTTTGGAAAAGGAAGGGTTTGGCCCGCTCCTACTCGCCGCGAGTGAGGTGGCGCGCTTCTCCATAGCTGGCAATCTAGAGGCGACAATGCGGAATCCCGAGCGCGGGCCAGGCGTTGCCCCTGCCGCATGAGGAAGGATGCTCAATTGCCAGAATTCACAATCACTCGTCAGATCGGTGCCCCCGTTGAAAAGGTGTGGGAGGTCCTCAACGACTTCGGCGGCATCCACAAATGGAGTCCCGGCGTCACTGCCTCCGAGCTGACGTCGGAAGGCCCCGTGGCCGAGGGGAGTACCCGGCACTGCGACTTCGCTCCGTTCGGGGGCGTCAACGAACGTATCGAGCGATACGAGCTACATGAGCGGT
>Ga0255058_10000823_pt1 | contig 17677 bp, 15 predicted proteins | sample Cases_109_9_MG_FD_188637 | JGI IMG/M metagenome (GOLD analysis project Ga0255058, IMG submission 188637) | Seawater microbial communities from Amundsen Gulf, Northwest Territories, Canada - Cases_109_9 | ecosystem: Environmental > Aquatic > Marine > Gulf | place: Canada: Northwest Territories... | reverse complement strand
CATTTTAAAAAACCAAATGATAAGGGAGGCTATTGCCATTGGGATAGATAGAGACAGTATAATAAAATACATACTTAAAGGTTTGGCGACAAAGGCCTCTTTTATGCTCTCGCCATTTAATTGGGCTTACGAACCAAAAGTTAAAACTTTTGACTATGATCCTCAAAGAGCCAAGAAATTGCTTGACAAGGCTGGTTACCCAGACCCTGATGGTAATGGACCAGGGGTTCGTTTTACTCTTAATTATAAAACGTCTCAAAATGAATTAAGAAAACTCATTGGAGAGGTCTTTCAGGAGCAATTGCGGAAAATAGGGATTGAAATTATTATCAAAAACTATGAATGGGGAACATTTTTTTCTGATATAAAAAATGGGAATTTCCAAATGTATTCGTTAACCTGGGTTGGTATTGATGATCCAGATATTTTTCATTATGTCTTTCATTCTAAAAGTTTTCCTCCAACGGGGGCAAACAGAGGTAAGTATTCCAATAGTGATATGGATAGATTGATAAATAAAGGGCGAAAGGAAAATGTTATTAAAGCAAGGAAGGTAATTTATAGCCTAATTCAGAAAAAGTTGGCTCAGGAAGTTCCTTATGTGAGTCTTTGGTTTTCAATTAACGTTGCAATAATGCATAAAAATGTTCAAGGATTCCAGCTTTATCCAGATGAGTCTCTTTACTCTATTAAAGAGGTTTTCTTTCAGTAAGGTTTTTTTAATAGGTGAATAATAACATACAAAAAAATAAATTGTAAAAGAACATGTTACCGGAATTTATTGCCGTGTTAGCTATTATTTGGGGGAATTATTACTATGTTTCAGGTATGCTATGAGGGTTTAACCACAAAAGGTTAAAAAAATAGATGAAATTGGGGATGACATTGAACTTTTCTATTAATTTTTCTAAAGCGAATAAGTTTTTAATTGATAAATATCATTGCTTCGATTATGACAATTATGAAAGCAATGACTGGAAAGAAAATATTTTACCTGATAAAAAATATTCTTTATGAATTTTAGGACCATTTCGTTATGATTATTAAAAATTTGGAGCTGGACTATAACGAAAATTTCAAGTTAAAAAAACGGAATATGCTAATAGTCTGATCATTTGGATTTAATTATGGTGGTGGGAAAAAGTTTATATAGGGTATTATCGCGAAATTTTATGGAATTTTTGAATGAATAATGGACATAAAACCGTTTATTTTATCTTTTAAAACCATACAGACTGCTCTAAATAAATTTGAAAATATGGGTAGGTGTTTATTTAAAAGTTAAAAATTGTATGAATATTTTAGTTTGCGTGAGCGGTTTTTGTTTTTATGATAATAACACTCTATGTTATTATTTTGCTCCCTGAAATTTATTATTAAATTTAATGCGTTTATGTTAAAATACACCTTATAAATCAGCGGAGAAAATGAAATAATAGTTAATTCTCGTTGCTATGGATCAGAAACAGTTTGGTGGAGATAGCGATTATTGTCTTTTCTTTTTTCATAAAAATGGTTCAATAAATCAAAATTTTGTTAAATTTGCGATTGTAAGTTCTTGGATTTAGGGAGGAATTATGGGAGAAGACACCTTAGTTTTTACTGACAATGGTTTTGCTGAGCAAGTTTTAAAGTCTGAACAGGTGACATTGGTTGATTTTTGGGCTGAATGGTGCGCCCCATGTAAGGCAATTGCGCCTACTGTTGAAGAATTAGCTAAAGAGTACCAAGGAAAAGCGCAGATCGGAAAACTTAATGTAGACGAGAATCCCAAAACTGCAACCCAATACGGAATTCGTGGGATCCCTACGCTGTTATTATTCAAAGACGGAAAAGTAATTCAACAAATAGTTGGCATTAAATCTAAAGCGGAAATACAAAAAGTTATAGACAATAATATTTAAAACTTTTCTCCTAGGTTCTAAACGGAAGCATCAATATAATGGAAGTCCCTTTTTGCACATTTGGTTTGACTTTAATAGTTCCCCTGTGATTCCCGATGATTCGATAAACAGTAGCCAGGCCTAACCCGGTTCCATTTTCTTTAGTGGTATAAAATGGTTCAAAAATTTTGCTTTTATGCGATTCCTGGATTCCACAACCTGTATCGGATATTTGAATCTCAGCAAACCGTTTGTATTTATCATTAAGTAATTTAGTTGATATTGTAAGTTCTCCTTCACCAGACATGGCTTGAATGGAGTTTAGAAAAAGATTCCATAAAACCTGTTGTATCTGTTGAGAATCTATTTCTATGATTAAGGGATTTAGTCCAAAATGAACAGAAATATTGATTTTTGTATGGTATTCTTTGCTGTTTTTAAATATGGAAATGGTATCCTTGATTAAGGAATTTATATCATTTTCTGCTAATTTAATAGGGTAAGGGCGCGCGTAATTTAAAAAACGAGTAACAATGGTATTGAGCCTATCTGTTTCTCGGGTAACTATTTGCATCAGTTCTTGGCTTTCTTTTTCTACCCATGGTTTTTGCTTTAGAACTTGAATGGAACCACTCATTGATGCTAAGGGGTTTCTAATTTCATGGGATATAGCAGCAGCCACTTTCCCAATAGCCGCAAGGCGTTCTGTTTGGGCCACTCTTTCCTCCATCTCTTTATATTTAGTTATATCTTGAAAAACACAAATATACCCATTTACAATTTTTCTTTCATCTTTTAAAGGTGAAATGGTCAGACCTAAGAAGATTTTTTTGGTATCTTTTCTTACAAAAATCCCTTCCTGTCGAAATGGGTAGGAATTCCCCTTCAATTCTTCGATGACTTTTAATTCAGGAAAGCGGAAAATTTCTGAATACATTTTCCTTTTAATTTCAGAAAATTTGAATCCTGTTATTTCTTCAGCCGCATCGTTAAAGGAGGTCAATATTTTATCCATGTTAAAAGTTAATAGTCCGCTTCCCATGGACTTGACAACGTTTTTATGAAATGCGCGGAGTTCTTCAAGATTATCACTTTTTTCGTGCAGTTCCTTCCTGGTTAAGCGGAGTTTTTCCACTAAAAAACCTGTAAGAAGGGCCACTAAAAAAAAAGTGCAGATGGTGACAAAGGTTATGTAGAGGACATAACTTCCTTGGTTTGCAATATCGGATTTAGGATAAATATAAATAGGATTAATCAGACCATAGTATTCAAGATCAATAAGGGTTCCATAGAAAATGCTGGCCATGGAGGCTATAAAATAAATCCCGGGGCGATGATAAATTACTCCTGCGCTGATTATTGAAAGAGGGTATAAAAATGACAAAGGACTTTCGATTCCGCCGGTTAAATAGATTACTCCCGTTTCAATAATAATATCAGCGGCAATCTGGAGATAACAAAACTTTCGAAGGTTTTTAATGCGCGGAAGAGCAATTGAATAAATCAAAGTGAGCAGATAGGTGATTATCGTTAACGTGCTGATGGAAGCCAAATGCAAAATTCCGCCAGTTTTTTGGCGAAAAGCAATGACTGAACTAAGGAAAAGCGTGATTACAATAACTCGGAGGAGCATTAAGGCCTTGATACGGAAAAGAAGGTCTTTCTCCGGGGGATGGGAAATGGCTTCCATTGGTTAACCTATTGCGTCGGCCATTTTGAAAATGGGCAAGTACATAGCTATTACAATAAATCCTATTACAACTCCTAGGAAGACCATTAATATAGGTTCCAGAAGAGCGGTTAAAGCCTCCACAGCCGCGTCAACTTCATCGTCATAGAAATCGGCTATTTTAGAAAGCATTTCGTCCAGAGCTCCAGTTTCTTCACCCACTTCAATCATCTGGACCACCATGGAAGGAAAAACTGGCGATCGCGCCAAATTGTGGGCAATGGTTTGACCTTCCTTGATTCCATCTATAACCTTTAGGATTGCGTTTTCCACCACCTTCTGACCGGCTGTTCTGCCTGTTATATCTAATCCCTCTATAATAGGGACTCCGCTGGATATTAATGTCCCAAGAGTTCGAGTAAATTTTGCCACCGCCACTTTTTGAATTAAAGGTCCAAAAACAGGCACCCTTAAAGCACTAGTATCAACTATTAGTTTGCCCTTGTCGGTCTTGTAGAACCGTTTAAAAAAGTAGCCGAAGGCCACAATTGCCGCAATACCATGTAATGTATAGTTTTTAAATAAATCACTGATCGTCATTACTAATTGAGTAGGTCCGGGAAGGTTGCCTCCCAATTCAGAAAACATCTCCGCAAAAGTTGGAATTACAAAAATCATTAGAAATGCCACAACAACCACAGCAATAACAACTATTGAGGCGGGATATACCATGGCAGATTTAACCTTGGCTTTTAATTTCATAGCCTTTTCCATATAGTCAGCCAATCGGACTAAAATAGTGTCTAAAATTCCTCCAATTTCTCCAGCTTCGATCATATTAGCGTACAGAGCATCAAATGTTCCTGGATACTTTTTAAGAGCCTCAGAAAAGGTGTCTCCGGATTCAACATTTTTTCGAACTTCACCAATAACTTTTCCAAAGGTTTTATTTTCTGATTGATTAGAAAGCAGAGCAAGGCACTGCACAAGGGGAAGACCAGCATTTATCATAACCGCGAATTGACGGGTGAAAACGACAATATTTTTTTCTGTGACTTTTTCAGCAAATATCTTAAGTTCTGTTGGTGCTTTTTTGATTTTTTTAATTGTGAAACCCTGGCGGGTTAAAATGGTTTTGACGCTTTCTAGATCCTCTCCTTCCATTTCTCCTTCTATTTCTTTCCCCGCTTTGGTGAGGACCGTATATTTGAATTCACGCATAGTAACGAAAACCCTCTGAAATTAATTCCAAAATTTTGGAAAATATTTTTCCATCAATAACTCCAAAACTGCTTTTACAAAAAGTTTTTCTATTCATCTCCATTTTTTCCAAAACAGCTTCTTTCCCAAGATCTACAATAACAACCTGTTTCCTATTTCCATTTTTAGTTACATTCATTTTATCACCTGGGACAATATGAGGAATAAATGTATCCCTTTTTTAACGGTAACTTCTTCTTTTGATAATATATCTACTGTAAGGAGGCTTTAAAATGCTCATATTTTCCCAACAGAAATTAAAGTCTCTTTAAATACTCTGTAAAAAGCATCATTATCAAGAATAGATTTTTTAAGTATCACAGCAAGGTCGTCTAGATCCTTAAAGTTAATAACCATATTTACACTTAATGCAAAAGCTTTCATATTATCCATGGTGCGAAAATTGTTCCCCAATAAAGCGACAAACATTTTTCTCCTGAGTGGCATTTGCATTTGTTGGATAAATTGTAAAACACTATTGTTTGTTTCGGTAGAACCTGCAAAATCTTCTGATAAAATAACCAAGTCGTATTGAGTAAATTTCATCCTGCCAATTGATTCACCAATTGATGTTACGGTTTTTATTTTATATCCCATATCTTTTAATTTGGGAAGGATTTTATCGCAATGTACGGTATCGCAAACCAAAGCTTTTATGGATGCATCTAGAATCCCTAGATCCTCCAGATCGTCATTGTCAAATTGAGAAGGATCAGTGACAATTGGCGCTTTACTTGGAACATCCGTTTTTAAGGTTTTGGCGGCGTCTGTGGTTACATGCTCGGATTTTTCGGTAACGGCTTTCCTTTCAATTGTTAATTTGTTTTTACATGCCGGGCAGGAAATGCTTACTTTTTTATTAGGGGGGATTTTTTCATCCGGAATAGATAAGGTTTTTTCACAGCTATTACAATTAATTTTCATTTTCTGAAATATAGTGGGAAGTTAAATTCTTAATTTCTTTTTCTTTAATTTGTTTTTTTCTTTTGCATATTCTTCATCCAGATCCAAATTTTCAATATCCGTAGTTTTTTCTCCTCTTTCACTTTTTATTGTGTCAATAAAGCGCCCTACAATAGCCTTTTTTGATGCATAAGCTTTAGCGGTTTCTTCTGAGATGCGGTTTTCTTTATAAAGCTCTGAAATAGCCTTGTCAAAGGTAGCCATTCCAAAGGCTTCCCCTGCGGTTATAATATCGTAAAAGGTTTTTCCTTCTGATTCCCCATTTAGTATGGTGTCTTTTATACGAAGATTTGTGAACAATATTTCTAAAGCTGCTACTCTTCCCCCCCCTTCCTGAGGCAACAACCGCTGACAAATAATCCATCTTATTGAATCGGCAAGGCGAATTCTAATTTGTTTTTCTTCCTCCATTTCAAACATGCCTATAATTCTATTTATGGTTTGCCCTGCATCCACAGTATGAAGTGTGCTCATTACTAGGTGGCCCGTTTCTGCGGCGCTAAGCCCTATTTCCACGGTTTCTCTGTCTCGCATTTCTCCAACGAGAATTACTTTAGGCGCTTGCCGTAAAGCGGATCTTAAGCCGTTGGGGAAATTGTCGAAATCAGTGCCAAGCTCTCTTTGATTAAAAGTTGATTTTTTCTGAGAATGAATAAATTCCAAAGGGTCTTCTAATGTGACTACATGGACTGATTGTGTATTGTTTATTTCATTCAGAAGCGCTGCTAATGTCGTTGATTTACCGCTTCCAGTTGCCCCTGTGACCAGAATAATACCATTTTTTTCCTGTGCGGATTTGTGAAAAATTTCAGGAAGATCAAGGTCGTTTATGGTAGGAATACGGGTTTCCAGCTTTCTCATAACAATGGAGTAAAATCCCCGTTGAGAAAATATGTTTACCCTAAAGCGAGCCTTTCCTGTTAAAGAATACGAACTATCACATGAGCCTTGTTTTATTAATATTTCTATTAAACGTCGATCGGAATTGATTAAGTTTAGCGCAAAGGTTTCTGTCTGAAAGGGTGTCAATTTTTCAATGGGAGGATTGAGGGAAACTGATTTTAATACTCCAGCGCTCTCTACTTGACATGGTTTGCCGACAGTAACGTTTATGTCAGAAACATTGCCGAACGATTCCAGCATTGTGGTTAATATAAATTCAATTTCTGGTTTTCTCATAATTTAACTATTAATTTACATTTTCTTTCAATAAAATGTCAAACAAAACTGTTTCTCGAATCCAGAAATTCGGTCATATAAATTATTACGCCCTATTTTGCAAAACCCAAGGGTTTTGCCCGATAAAAATCTCAGAAAGCTCATGATTGCTATTTTCCACAAAAAGCAAGGGGAAATATTCAAGGCAATAGGCTGTCTGCTTTTGTATCTGCCCATTATCTCGCCAAAACCCTGGGTGATGCGTTTGTAATCAATTTTAGGTTGATTGGCTGTTTTCCAATTTCAAAATCTGACATTAGTTTAATCAAAAATATCTGGCGGTCTTTTTAAAAACTTTATAAATTTAGTTTTGTCAATGGATTTATCATAAGCCTCTTCAGCTGCGATCCTGCCTTTATGTAATAAATTCAAAATTGCATCGTCCAGTGACTGCATGCCATATTTTTTGCCTGTTTGAATTACAGATGGCAATTGGAAAGTTTTGCTTTCACGAATAAGATTAGATGTGGCAGAATTGACAACAAGTATTTCCAAAGCGCAACATCGGCCTCCTTTTCTGTCAATTCTTTTAAAAAGACATTGAGCAATTACTCCTTTCATAGATTCTGAGAGAGTTGTGCGTATTTGGGCCTGTTGGTTTGCCGGAAAAACGTCAATTATTCTGTCCACAGTTTTAGTTGCGCTTTGGGTATGAAGGGTTCCAAAAACCAGATGTCCTGTGGATGCCGCTTCCAACGCTAAAGTAATGGTTTCAAGGTCCCTCATTTCCCCAATAAGAATAATATCAGGATCTTCTCGAAGGGCTCCCTTTAAAGCCGCCGCAAAGGACTTTGTGTGAATCCCTACTTCCCTGTGATTTACAATGCAACTCTGACTTTTATGGACAAACTCAATGGGGTCCTCTACAGTAATGATATGTTCTTTTCTGTGATTATTTGCATAATCCACTATTGCCGCTAGTGTTGTAGATTTTCCGCTTCCCGTAGGACCGGTAACCAAAACCAATCCCTTTTGGAGCATTGCTAGTTTCTTGGTGATAGGAGGGAGCCCCAAATCATCGGTGGTCAAAATTTTGCTAGGAATTTCTCTGAAAACGGCTGCGATTCCCCACTTTTGCTGAAAGAAATTCGCGCGGTACCTGGCAAGATCTGGTATTTCATAAGCAAAATCAATATCCCCGGTCTCCTCAAATTTTTTAATTTTATCTTCAGGCGCAATTTCATAAAGCATTGTTTTAAGTTCTTCATTGCCTAATTCCTTATACTTTATTCGTTCCATATCTCCCCGGATTCTTAAAATGGGTTGGGAGCCTGAAATCATATGCAAATCCGAAGCGCCCTGTTCATTCATTAATTTAAAAAAAGCGTCTATTTTTGCCATAATAGGGTTCTCCAGACAAAGTTTAAAATATTTGTGAGAGTGGATGCAAACATTGATATTTTGGGGGATATGATAACGAATTGGTCATTAAAAGTCAAAGTCTTCATTTGGAATTAAATTAAAAAAGGTTATGATAGAAATATTATGGAAATAGTCTTTGCCACAAAAAATAAGGGAAAAATTAAAGAGTTAAAATATCTTGTGAAAGATTTAGAAACTAAAATTCTCTCCATTGAGGATATTAATTTTAATGAGGAAATTCTGGAAAATGGGAAGACTTATTCCGAGAATGCAATGCATAAAGCAAAGGAAATTTCAAAATTTTCCAATAAGATTGCATTGGCAGACGATTCAGGCATAGAAATTCTGGCCTACAATAATGCCCCGGGAGTAAAATCTTCCCGGTTTTTCCCTGAACTATCCTATAAACAAAAAAATAGGAAGATTATTGCTGATTTAAAGGGGTTAACTGGCGCTGAAAGATCGGCAAAATTTATATGCGCAATCGCAATCTATACCCCAGGAGGAAAGTCATTTATTTGCAAGGCAGAATGCAAAGGACTTATTTCCCATGCCCCGGTCGGGAAAAATGGTTTTGGTTACGATCCCATTTTCTTTCTTCCTGAATACGATAAAACTTTTGCGGAATTACATATAAAAACAAAAAACAAAATAAGCCATAGGGCCAAGGCATTCAAAAAAGCAAGAAAAATCCTGGTATGTTTGACAAGGTGACCAGAAAAATTAGATTCGAAAATGCTTTTTCCCAATGACATTCATTGCAAATTTTAAAACTGTCGCCCCTTTAGAGAAAGGAAACAATTCCAAAATCTTTAATAGGCTTATCGTATAAAATTTCCTCTATGCCAGGCCAGCATTTCTTAAGGTAAAAAATGAGGTTTAATACATTGGGGCTTAATTTGGCGAGATACATAACTACAAATAAGAGCAAAGAAAAGTTTTTTAAGTGTTTATGATTCAAGAAAGTATGGTCAATCCAATACTGTTTGCCTTTAAAATGTCCAAAACTGGGCCTTTTCTTTTTGAAACCTAATTAACTTACTCAGCCGAAATTGTAAAGATTCTATCAAGCTTTCAATAGAGAGTTTCAAAAGCTAACAATAGTGTTGAAGTCGGAGAACGCCTGTTAACAAAAAGAAATCTTTATAAAGTAATAATTTTTAGGTTATTCTAAAAATAAGCCTATTTTTAATAGGGTTTCAAAAAATCTATGGGAAAGTAATCCCCGCAGAAGTTTGGTTGAAAGTTTTTGTTAACCCCCTCAACTGGATGGTGAGCAAACAATTATTAAGAATGGTTCTTTGTATAAGAAAGTTTTATTTAAGTATTCTTTTTTCTTAAAGGCGAGAGCGGTAAAATCTCTGGATTTGGTTTCAATCAATTGGTGTATTCCTCAATGAAAATTATGGCAAAATTTATTATCGGTTTGTCTATTTGTTTCCTGTATTTTTTTATTTTTTCTTGCTCCTCGGAAAAAAGCCATAACCAACAAAAAATAGATGATCCGGCCACTTCTGGCATGCAAACAAAAGCTCAAAATGCGCTTACCTATTCAAATGTTTGGGAAAACCCAGGTCCAAAATACAAATGGGTTCCGCTTTGGTTGAGCGATTCAAACCTTAATGTGTCAAGAGCCTCATTATCTGTGGTTGTTGATAGCGGCTATGTTTACGCAATAGGAGGCGGAGCCAGCTCTGGCAATAAAAAAATTATTTATTCGTCAGTGGAATTCGCTAAGATACAATCGGATGGAAGCCTGGGTCCTTGGAAAATGACCTCGCCAATGAACACAAAACGAATTTTTGCGGCGGCAGTGGCAAGAAATGGATACATTTATGCTATTGGGGGAGAAAAAGGGTATGATGAGACGGTTGATTTGCTAGATACAGTGGAAAGAGCTAAAATTTTTTCAGACGGTTCCCTTGGACCTTGGAAAATGGAAACCAGTGTAATGAACACCAACCGCCGCGGTCTTGTGGCATCATCTTATAAGGGTTGGATTTATGTTTTTGGCGGGTATAATGGAGTTTTCTTGAAAGATATTGAACGTTCCAGGGTTAACCCTGATGGTTCTCTTCAAGAATGGATCCATGAAGCAGAAGAGGCAATTAACCAAAGGTACGTTCATAGCGGAGTCATATTTAAAAATATTGTATATCTATTTGGTGGCCATGCAATGTCGTTAGAGAGAGGCACAAACACAGTGGAAAGGGCAACTATTAATTCCAATGGAAAACTTAGTAAATGGCGCAATCTTTCTCTCATGTCCACAAAACGTTTCGGAGGCGCTGCAGTGGTATTGCGTGATACTGTGTATGTCGTTGGTGGCCAGAACACTATTCCATTAAGCTCTGTGGACAAGGCGCCATTGTTTCCTGACGGCTCTCTTGGAGTATGGTCTAGGGACACACCCCTGCAGGAGAGTAGAGTTGGAGGAGGTTTAGTGGCAGGAAAAGATGTGCTTTACCTAATCGGAGGGTATAATGGAAAGAAATATTTAAAGGAAGTTCAAAGAGCATATTATGTCCCAGGAAAGCCTCTGGGAGTTTGGGTAAATGACCCAAAATTGATTGCCGATCTATCTGAGTTTGATAAAAAATTGCATACAGATGCGAGAAATCATTTCAATTTAGGATTGCAAAGATATATGGAAAAACGTTACGATAATGCCATTATTGAGTTTAAACTTGGGATAGAAGTTGATCAGGAATTTGCTCAATTTTACAACTTTCTAGGTCTCGCCTATCAGGCCAAAGAGATGTATGATGACGCTGTTCTTCAATATACGAAGGCTGCTGAATTGTGGCCAACCCTTGTGCCAGCGTACTTTAATCTAGGAAACGTCTACCTTGAAATGGGCATGGTTAAAAAGTCCGAGGAAATGTACAGGAAAGCAATTGAATTAGAACCGAAATTTATTGATGCGAAAATAAAATATCTTCAATTGTTAGCGGATACCGAGCGATGCGCTGAAGCTAAACCGGAATTAGAATTATTAGGAGAAACCCTCCCCAAACACCCTGCCATTCAAGAGTTGAAAAAACGGTGTGATTTTTTGCTTAACTAGACTAAGAATAAATGATAATATTCTTATCAAATTGCAAATTATGTATTTAGGTTTCATAAAATAATGTGTATTCCTGATAAAATATTTTTCAAAATTGGAGAAGTAGCGGAACTTGCGGGAGTTGAACCTTACGTCCTTAGATATTGGGAAACAGAGTTTAAAACTCTTTGCCCAAATAAAAATGAAAAAGGTCAAAGGCTTTATAAGAAAAAGGAGGTTAAACGGGCCCTTGATATTAAAAAACTTCTTTATGAAGAAGGCTACACTATAGAAGGGGCTAAAAAAGTATTGAGGGAAAGAAGCAGAAAGGCGAAAAAAGGGCCTACCCAATTAAGCATTCCTTATGACAGAGACAAAGTTGTGGAAATAATATCGGAATTAAAAAAGGATCTTAGGGATTTGCTAAAACAATTATCGTGAGAACATCCTTAAAATGTAATATAGGATAACAGGATAAATGTTATGCCAATATCGGAAAAATTTAAAAAAATTACTGGCTCAGGAAAGGGGTTATGTCGTTAAAGATATGGCAGGGAAAATTTCCGTGGTTCTTGTTTATCCCAATACCTACAATGTGGGTATGTCCAACCTTGGCTTTCAAAAAATATACTCTACCCTGAATCAACTGGAATATGTAGTTTGTGAACGTTCCTTCTTACCCTCCGAAGAAGATATTTCCTATTTAAAAAAAACAAAAAAGTCTCCTATTTCACTTGAATCGCAAAAGCCTCTCGGCAAATTTGATATAGTCGCATTTTCCATAACTTTTGAGATGGACTATTTATTTGCGCTCCAAATTCTCAATTTATCTCATATCCCGTTAAAATCCGCTAATAGACTCAATAAAGATCCGATTATAATTGCCGGTGGTATTTGCCCCACTTTTAATCCCGAACCACTTGCCAATTTTGTTGATTTGGTTGCTATAGGGGAGGGGGAGGAGGTGATTAGGGAAATAATGGAACGGATTAATGAGGATAGAAATCCACTCAATCGGAAAAATTTGCCTCACTTGCTAACAGGAATAGATGGTATTTATATTCCATCAGAATATCCTAGTAAAAATGGCCAAAAAGGTCTAAAAATAAAAAAGCGTTGGATAAGCGATCTCGATCAGTACCCTACTTCAAGCTCTATTATTACAGACCAAACCATTTTTGGCGATATGTTTTTGATTGAGGTCGGAAAAGGATGCAAAATGAAATGCAAATTCTGTGAAGCAGGGTATATTTGCTCACCCGCTCGATTTTATTCTAAAGCAACAATATTAAAAGAAGTTCAAAAAGGGAAAGTTTACAGAAGAAAAATAGGTCTTGTGGGCTCTGCAATTTGCGACCATCCAGATATTGAAGAAATAATGCTGGAATTGCATAATCAGGAGCTTGGTTTTTCAGTTTCTTCCTTAAGGCTTAACCAAATAACTTCAAACCTATTGAAACTATTAGAGTTGGGAGGGTGCAAGACAATTGCTGTCGCTCCTGAGGCAGGCTCCAAAAGGTTAAGAAAGGCCATCAACAAGCAATTAACGGATGAAAAATTGTTTGATTCCATTAGGCTGATAGCAGAAAGTGGTATTCAAAATCTTAAGCTTTATTATATCATAGGGCTTCCAAATGAAGCCTTGGAAGATATCAAATCAATTATTCGGGAAGTAAAATCGATAAAGGGAATATTTAACGCGGTAAGGATAAAAAAGAGAATGTCTATGTTTTTGATAACGGTGAGCGTAAATGCTTTTGTTCCGAAACCTATGACTCCATTTCAAAGAGAACCTATGGATTATACCGCTTCTTTGAAGGAAAAATTAAAAATATTAAAAACAGGATTCAAAGGCAATAAGAACATTAAATTAATATACGATATTCCCAAATGGTCCTTTATTCAAACCCTTTTGTCCCGTGGCGATAGAAAAGTGGGAGAGTTGTTGTGCAAGGCGGTCGAGTTGGATGGAGATTGGTTTGAAGCAATCCGGGAGGTTAATATAAACCCTGATTTTTATGTTTATAGAAAATATGATAAAAATGAATTGCTTCCCTGGTCCTTTATTGATGCTGAAATACAATAAAGAAATCTGTTAACTCATTGATAATAAAGGCAAAAAAAGATATTGACAAGGTTGGTTAGTTGTGGTAGATTTTGGTTAATTCCCTGAAGGTTTAGTCATCAGAAGGAAATCTTTACCTACAAAACAGGTAAAAGGTATATTTTCTGAAGAAATATATCCGCAATGCGACGTGTCAAGTTTAATGGCTTTTTTCTTGGTGGTCAGCATGGTTGATAAGGATATGTCGACTCTACGACTTTCAGGGAATTTTTTTTAATTATACCTTTCTATATTTAATTTTATAGCTTTAATCGCCCTTCCTCTGGTTCTATAGATAAGAAATGGCAGGCGTTTCTCGACATTTCAATATTCCCAGGCTTTTTCTCGAAACCTAAATTTCATTTGGGGTGTATGGTTGGAGGCTTATGAAAATGCCTTAAGGCAAACAAGAAAGAAAAAATATAGATTTTGTTCCTATGAATGTTGTTTTTTGATGATTTCAAATACTTTTTGTAAAGCTTCCGGAAGTTTATCAGGGATTTTGCCACCGGCTTGAGCCATATCAGGGCGCCCACCCCCGCTTCCACCCACTACGGAAGCAATCTCTTTCAATATCTTGCCGGCATGATATTTTATGGTGAGATCTTTTGTTACTCCAGCGGCCAGAAAAACTTTATCTTTTTGTTTGCTTCCTACCACAACAACGCCAGAGCGAAGTTTTTCTTTCGCATTATCTATAAAAGCGCGTAATGTAGTTGGTCCTGCTTCTTCTAATTCCCTAACGAGGACCGAAATTCCACTCACTTTTTTAGCCTCTGAAAAAATATCCATTGAATCGCTGCCATGGGCCAGCTTTTCCTTAAGGCGCATTACCTCTTTTTCCAACTCTTTTGATCGATTCAATAAAATCTTTACTTTTGTTACCGTTTCTTTAGGCTGAGCGTTTAGGTAATTTCTTATTTCTACCAATGTTGTTCTTTCCTCGTTAGTTTGGCGAAAAGCTGTCTGTCCTGTATTAGCCTCAATTCTTCTAACTCCCGCAGAAATACCACCTTCATAGGTTATTCTAAAGAGGCCCAACTCGCCAGTGGCTCCGACATGGGTGCCTCCGCAAAGCTCTTTGCTAAAGCCCTCTACCGATACGACCCGCACATCCTCACCGTATTTCTCCCCGAACATGGCGGTAGCTCCTTCCTTTATTGCATCTTCTAAAGGCATAATTTTTGTTTTCACTAAAATATTTTCTCGGATTTTATGATTGACTATCTCTTCTATTTTTTCTTTTTCGTGAAGGGTTAATGGAGAAAAGTGGGAATAGTCGAATCTTAAACGATTATTTTCTACGAGGGAACCGGCCTGTTTTACATGATCACCCAAAACTTCTTTAAGCGCCGCTTGTAATAGATGGGTGGCGGTATGATTTAATGCGGTTTCTTTTCTTTTGCTTTTATCGACCTGCAATTCTAGCTGCATGCCTTTATTAATGGATCCAGATTTGATTTTGCAGGAATGCGAAAAAATTGAGGGTATAGGTTTAAAAGTGGTTAATATTTTCCCATGAAAAAAACCGCAGGAGACTTCCCCCTCATCTCCAACTTGCCCTCCAGCTTCCCCATAAAAAACAGTTTTATCAAAAATTAAATCAACTTCATCTCCGACGGAAGCGGATTCTACAAGGGAATCTCCTTTTATTATTGCCTTTAATTCCCCTTTGGTTTTCAGATTAGTATAACCTTCAAATTGGGTAGGCAAAATTTCTTCAGATAAGGTTTTGTATATCTTTTTAACATCTTTTTCGCCCGAGCCTTTCCATGCGTCCCTGGCTTTATTTTTTTGCGAATCCATTTCTTTTTGATATCCTGTGAAATCAAATTCAAGTCCAGCATCTTTTATAATGTCTTCTGATAAATCAACGGGAAAGCCGTAAGTATCATATAGTTTAAATGCCTCTTCCCCAGGAAATGTTTTTAGGCTTTTTTCTTTTAATTCATCTAATTTTTCTTCCAAAAGGCTCATTCCATAACTTAAAGTATTTGAAAAACGTTCCTCCTCATGAAGAATGACTTTAGCTATATAATTTTGCATATCTGACAATTCAGGATAAGGGTCATGCATTAACTCAATAATAGTGCCTGCTAATTTATTTAAAAAAGGTTTATTCAGGCCAAGCATTCGTCCGTGCCTTAAGGCCCTTCTTAAAATGCGACGGAGCACATAACCCCTTCCTTCATTGGAAGGCATTACACCATCTCCAATAATAAATGTTACTGCGCGAATATGGTCGGCTATAACTCTGAGAGATGTATCAGTTTCTTTATTGTTTCCATAGCCCTTGTCGGCTAGAGCGCTTATTTTTTGGATAATAGGGCGAATTAAGTCCGTATCGTAATTGCTGTGCACATTTTGCAATATTGATGATAGACGTTCTAAGCCGAGGCCCGTATCCACGGATTTTTTTGGGAGAGGTTTTAGCTTGCCCATTTTATCACGATCGTATTGCATGAAGACTAAATTCCAGAGCTCAAGGAAACGGCCGCATTCACATTCTATATTGCATTCAGGTCTTTGACAGCCCACTCTCTCTCCTTGGTCAATATGGATTTCTGAACATGGACCGCATGGTCCTGAGTCTCCCATACTCCAAAAATTATCTTTTTCCCCCAGCCGAAAGATCCTTTCCTCAGGGATTAAGATTTTTTGGTTCCAAATGTTGTAAGATTCATCGTCATTCTTGTAGATGGTAACCAATAGTTTCTCTTTTTCAAGGTTAAGGACTTCTGTTAAGAATTCCCAGCCAAAATAAATAGCTTCTTCCTTGAAATAATCTCCAAAGGAAAAATTTCCAAGCATTTCAAAGAAAGTATGATGCCTTGTTGTTTTTCCCACTACTTCCAGATCGTTATGTTTTCCGCCAGCCCTAACACATTTTTGAGATGATGTGGCGCGTTTGTAACCTCTTTTTTCATTCCCCAGGAAAAAATCCTTAAACTGCACCATTCCTGCGTTGGTAAATAAAAGGGTGGAATCGCCTTTTGGGATAAGAGAAGAGCTGTGAACAATTTTATGGAGCTTTTTACGAAAATATTCTAAAAAGCTATTCCTAATATCATTGCCCGTTGTAATTTTCATACCACGCCAGCTTTTAGGATATCATGGAGGTGGATAATTCCTGTGGGGTTATTGTTCTCATTTGTGATAATTAAGGAAGAGATGGAATGTTTTTCCATAATTTGGAGGGCTTTAGCTGCTAGGTTATTTTTCTCTACTATTTTAGGGTTTTTCGTCATAATTTTTTCAGCTTTGGTTTTAAAGATATCTCTTTTTTTTTCTAATAATCGTCGCAAATCTCCATCGGTAATAATACCAACGACCTTGTCCTCTTTATCCACCACGATAGTGATACCCAGTTTTTTGGATGAGATTTCAAATATTACGTCTTTTAATAGAGCAGTTTTATAAAGTTTAGGAATTTTGTTTCCTGTATGCATTATATCCTTAACACGTATCAGCAGCTTTTTCCCAAGGCTGCCTCCTGGATGAAAAACAGCAAAATCTTCTTTCTTAAATCCCCTTTTATCTAAAAGCGCCACAGCCAGAGCATCTCCAAGCGCCAAAGTCGCTGTTGTGCTGGCAGTAGGAACCAAGCCAAGCGGGCAAGCTTCTTCTTTAACTGAAACATTTAGAACAATATCGCTTTTTTTGGCAAGAGTAGAATTTATTTTTCCTGTAATGGATACAAGTATTACATTAAAGCGTTTAATAGAAGGAAGAAGATTTAAAATTTCTTTTGATTCACCGCTGTTAGAAATAGCTATGATCATATCTTTTTTGGTAATCATGCCAATATCGCCATGTACTGCCTCAGCGGCATGAAGAAAAAAGGAAGGGATGCCAATGCTTGCAAGTGTGGAGGAAATTTTTTTTCCGATAATTCCTGATTTTCCTATACCGGTTATAACAACACGACCTTTACATTTATCTAAAAGATTAACAGTTTTAACAAACCTATCGTCGATTCTATCGATTAAGCTTCGAATGGCCTCACTTTCGATTTTTAATACTTGTTTTGCTTTTTCAATTATCATAGCTTAAATTCATTTCAAAATTTTTAACCCAAATGGTGGATTAAGTTAAATGGCTTTATTTAGTTTTGAAAGTAAGAAAAGTAAATTATCGGCAGGCTTATATTAGCATGGGCCAGAACCTCTTGG
>Ga0255058_10000822_pt1 | contig 17683 bp, 10 predicted proteins | sample Cases_109_9_MG_FD_188637 | JGI IMG/M metagenome (GOLD analysis project Ga0255058, IMG submission 188637) | Seawater microbial communities from Amundsen Gulf, Northwest Territories, Canada - Cases_109_9 | ecosystem: Environmental > Aquatic > Marine > Gulf | place: Canada: Northwest Territories... | reverse complement strand
TCAGCATTTTCCTGCCGCAATTTTTTAACCGTCTGCGCCAATTCAGAGGTCCGTTCATATACACGCTTTTCTAATTCAGCGCTGACTTGAATTGTGTCCGGGTAATTTTTGAGCACTTCCTTTATCAAATATGCGGAAGGGTAATTCAGTTTCTCAACACCCAGCCAGGGCAATGGTTCAATGGGCCTATTTGAACTCCATACTATATCAAATTGTCCGTTATGATTAACTTTGCCTATATGAGCATATTTGGACACATGATTGTTTGGCTGCAATTCCACCTCGCCCCCGGGAGAACTGAAAGATTGTCCTGAAGCATTTTGACGGATTGCTTCGACTTCAAAAGAACCCGCAATTTCCACGATTTGTTTCCACATATGTATATTAGAATAAGCCGCGACTATGGGATCTGATATGACCCGATTGGAGCCGTAATGGTTTTTAAATTTTTGTATAAACACTTTATTTGTTGGAAGGTCCAGAGATTGAAAATAGCTCCAACATGCATAATTCCCCATGGAGCTGGGGCCAATTTTTTGAAATTCTTGTTCGGCAATGCTCACAGACATTGTGGGAATAGTTTCAGCGGAGATTCCCGCGTTGGAAAGCTCCTTAAAAAAGAACAGATTGCTGTCTCCATTGAGGGTATTCAGAACGACATGCGGTTTAATACATTTTATTTGATTAATTATTTCGGCAAAATCCATATGCCCGAGGGGAACATATTCCTCGCCCAACACCTTACTTTTTTTATGCTGCAACTCCGCGTGGATCAGTTTATTTGCGGAACGCGGAAACACATAATCAGACCCCAGAAGGAAAATGCGAGTCCACTGCTGCTCCCAGCACCAGTTAACTGCGGGGATAATTTGTTGATTCAGACTGCTGCCAGTATAAAAAATATTTGGAGATTCTTCTAACCCTTCATATTGAACGGGATACCAAAGCAGGGCCTTATACTTTTCAACAAGAGGTTTTACGGCCTTGCGGGAGGAAGATGTCCAACAACCAAATAGCATGAGGATCTTTTTCTTTTCTATGAGCTGAAGGGCTTTTCCCATAAAAACTGTGGGGTCCGATGCCCCGTCTTCTATAACAGGCTCAATCTTGCGCCCAAGGACGCCGCCATTTTGGTTGATTTCTTCGATTGCCATTAGCATTGCTTCTACAAGAGGCTTCTCGCTTATGGCCATTGTTCCCGTTAAAGAGTGAATAAATCCTATTCGAATTGTTTTCATTATTGAATTTCCCTCATTTCAATGGCGGTAGAATGAGTTTTTTCTTCCCTCCTGATTTTGCCTAGCATTCCAATGCCCTGATTGGCTATGGAGAACATCCGGGTTTGTCATCAAAAAGTTTGCTCTCAGAGGAATCTTTTCGTAATAGTCTATCAGCTCTTGGCTCCCTATCGCCAGTTGGATTAGTCAGAACTTCGATTGTTGGACCAACATCTCATGTTTCCAAATAAACACAAAATGTTTTCCAAGATGTAGCTTATTCACAGCATTTAAATGAATTCGTTCTATTATTCTTTCTTTATCTCTCATTCCCACGCTTTGCGTGGGAACGAGGAATGTTTAGGTTATGTTCAAGTTAACAAGATGAGATTGCTTCGTCGCTTTCGCTCCTTGCAATGACAAAAAACGCAGAGCATGGGAACGAGAATAAACCAGACGCAAAGGCACTAATGAGAAACCTTCTCCTGAATGTTTTCAACGGGTGTCTTCTTTTCCCCCTGGCTTTATCCATTTAATAATCGTCAAGAATAGCTCATTTATCTCTATCGGTTTGGAAACATAATCATTCATTCCAACCTTAAGACACTTCTCCCTGTCTCCCGTCAAGGCCTGGGCTGTCATGGCAATTATAGGAAGATCTTTATGCTGTGAGTCCTTCCTGATCTCCGCTGTTGCCTCAAAACCGTCCATGACAGGCATCTGTACATCCATGAGTACATGATCGAATTTGGTTTTTTTAATCTTCTCAATAGCTTCCCTGCCGTTATTTGCGATAGTTACTATAATTCCTGCTTTCTCCAGTAACTCTGTAGCAACCAACTGATTAATTTCATTATCTTCAACCAGGAGGACCTGCGCTCCCTCTATCTTCCCGAGTCCTTCAATATCTTCTATCCTTACTTGTTTTGGACCCTTCCGCATTCGTTTAATTTTATGGCCAAAGACCTCCATAATGGTGTTAAAGAGAGCGGAATGACTCACCGGTTTTAAGAGAAATCCCTTTATCCCTATCGCGTCAGCCTGTTCCTTTACCTTTTCCCTTCCATAGGCGGTCACCATAATGATGGAGGGAATTTTTTCGAGCGAAGGATGCTTTTTAATGGCTCGCGATGTTTCGATGCCATCCATCTCAGGCATCTTCCAGTCCATTAATACCAGTTCATAGGGCCTCTTTTCTGGTTGATTGTTCACCCTTTCCAGCTCTCTTATGGCCTCCTTGCCGGAGCTTACCGCAGCGGGGTCAAAGGTAAAAGATTTGAGCGCCTGTGTAAGCGCTTCCCTGGAACTTCCGCAATCATCTACTATAAGAACCTTCATTCCGATGAGATCCATTGCGGGCTCAAAGACCCGTACCCTCTTTTGCTTTGGTAGGCCAAAGGCTGCGGTAAAGGTAAAGGCGCTCCCCTTTCCAGGGATACTTTCTGCCCGGATATCGCCGCCCATCATTTTCACGAGTCGCTTGCAGATGGTAAGACCCAGACCGCTTCCCCCGTATTTTCTGGTCGTGGAATCTTCCGCCTGGGTAAAGGATTGAAACAGTTTTCCTATTTGCTTCCGAGTGAGCCCGATTCCAGTATCTTTCACGGAAAATTGTATGACCACTTTGTCCTGCGGCCCTTCAATCTTCCTTTTGGCCGCAATAATGACCTCGCCTTTTTCGGTGAACTTTAGCGCATTGTTGGCTAGGTTGATGAGAACCTGACCCAGGCGCAAGGGATCTCCCACCAGGGAAAAGGGAACCTCAGGAGATATGGACAAAACCAGCTCTATCCCCTTCTGTTCTGCTTTGAATACAAGAAGGTTTGTAAGATTATCCAAGACTTCTTCCAGGTTAAAATCAATGTGTTCGATCTTGAGTTTTCCTGCTTCGATTTTGGAAAAATCAAGGATGTCATTAATGATTCCTAATAGATTGTAAGATGAAGAGCTCATTTTTTCGAGGTAACCCTTCTGTTCGGTGGTAAGGTCTGTCATCAATGCAAGCTGGTTCAGGCCTATAATGGCATTCATGGGGGTCCTGATCTCATGGCTCATCCTCGCAAGAAATTCACTCTTGGCCACCGTAGCCTCTTCCGCTGTTTTTTTTGCCTCATCTAAGTCTTTCATCATTTTGAGTAAAGTAATGCGCGCTTGCGCCAGCTCATCCACTCTTTTCTGGAGTTCTTTTCTTCTTTGGTATGATTCTAAAAATAGCCTTACTTTTGAATTCAGCATATGAGGATTAAACGGTTTCGTTAAGAAGTCATAGCCACCTGCTTCAAATCCTTGAAAAACATGAAACTCATCTGAATAAACAGCTGAGAGGAAAATAATAGGGAGGAACTTGGTGCTTTCTTCCGTTTTCATGATTTTTGCTAACTCATACCCATCCATTTCCGGCATTTGCACATCCAGAATAGCCAGAGCAAATTCATAATACATGCATTTTTTCAGAGCTTCATTGCCGCTTGTGGCCCGCACAAAATCTGCTTCCACTTTGTTCAAAACCTTCTCTAGAGTTATCAGGTTTTCTACCTTATCGTCAACAATTAATACTTTAGTTTTTTTCACCCTGTTCGCTCCTCTCTAAAATAGGACAAGTTTTTTCAAAAATTCCTCAATTTCTTTAAGTGTCAATATATGATCAACTTTTGTCATATTTATTGCTCCCTTTGGCATGGTAGGAGATTCGGCCTCTTCCGGATTCTGAACTATTGCCAGTCCCCCGCTATTCTTAATCAATTTAAGGCCGTTAGCTCCGTCAAAGTTTGCGCCTGTGAGAATTATCCCTATTATTTCTGAAGCATAGGCATCTGCGGCGCTCTCAAATAATACATCGATAGAAGGTCGCGCGTAATTGACTTTTTCATCAAAAGAAAGAGAAAACGTTTTATCCTCTTCAATAAGCAGGTGGTAATCAGGAGGCGCAAAGTAAATTTTCCCCCTTTGAATTGCCTCTTTTTCCTCCGCTTGTTTTACCGCTAATCTGCACTGATTATTCATATCTTCAATGAAAAACATGTTCTGGGTTGGATGCACATGCTGTACAACAACAATAGGTATTGGAAAATCTTCCGGTAAAGGAGACAATACTTTTAAAAAAGCCTCTCTGCCACCCGCTGAAGCGCCTATAACAATAATTTTATATTTACCGGTAGTCATATTTGCTTTCTGCCACATTAGGCTTTGCCTTTCATTTTGCCTTCCGCCTCATGGGATTAAATGAAATCTTCCATATCCTACCCTGTTGCAACCAAATCCATTGCTCTACAATGACCCGATGACGCAGCAAAGAATGTCTTTTAATTAACTTTTCTTTCTATAAATCTTCTCTTTTGGATCTATTAGCTCGAAATCTTCACTGACGTCAGAGAATTGAGCGCTTTCCTTGTTTCCCAGACAGAGAAACCCGCCGTCAATTAAACTATCATAAAAAAGCTTGAGCACACGACTCTGGAGGTCTCTATCAAAATAAATAAGCACATTGCGGCAGAGGATTAAATTCATTTCTCCAAAAACTCCATCGGTGACCAGGTTGTGATTCGCAAAGGTAAGGCGTGTCTTCAATGATTGATCAAGTATGATGGAATCATATTGTGAATGATAGTATTCGGAAAAAGAGCCGACGCCGCCAGCCTTTTGGTAATTAGCTGTATATTGCTGCACATTATTAATTGGATAAATTCCACTCTTAGATTTAGACAGGGCAGAATCGTTAAAGTCCGTTGCGTAAATAGTAGCCTTGTCAAGGGATTCCTCTTCCTTCAATAGAATCGCCATTGAATAAACTTCCTCCCCTGTGGCACAACCTGCATGCCAAACCTTAGTGAAGGGATAGGTTTTCATATAAGGGATTACTTTTTCCCTGACGGAGAGGTAAAAACTCGGATCACGAAACATCTCCGTAACGGTGATTGAGAAATCAAAAAGCAGTAGTTCGAAAAAAGAACTATCATGCAACAACTTTGGAATCATTTCAGCGATACTCTCACAGTTTGAGCGTAGCAAATGGTGATGGATTCTCCTTTTTAAAGAAGCCCCGGCATAATTCCGAAAATCGTAACCGTACCTTCTGAGTATGGCCTCTAATAAAAGTTTTATTTCTATATCTTCAATTTGAGATTTTTTCATTTTTTTTTTGCCACGAAGCCACTAAAAAAGCAAAAACTGAAGCTATTTTTATTGTTTCTTTACCTTAAAGTCTAAGCGCTTTTTTGGCTAAATAAATTATTTAAAGAATGATGCGTTTAATGCCTTTTTTTATATATTTCACATTAAAATTTATTAGAAAACCCAAACGTCTTTTCGTTAATTTTAAATGGCTTAATACCTGTGCCTCCCACACCGGATTCATTTCATCAACCGCTTTTAGTTCACAAATAATGATATCTTCTACCAATACGTCCAGTTTTAATCCCTCGTCAAAGCTCATTCCATCGTATACAATAGGAATATCTACCTGTCTTTGGTAATGTAATCCTCTTTTGGCAAGCTCATGACAAAAACATGCTTCATATACCTTCTCTAACAACCCTGGTCCTATCTCTTTGTGGACACAAAATGCGGCATCCACAATTTCTTTTGCAATCTCTTCTTCTCTTTTTGATAAAGGTTTGTAATTCTCTATTTTTTCCCTTTGTGTCTTAGCGCCTTTGTGGCTAAATAAATCATCGATAAAGCCACACCCTCATCATGGAGATCAGGCGTTTTAAATCAACCGGTTTCGGTAGATAGTCATTAGCGCCTGCGGCTATACATTTTCCTCTATCCTCGTTCATTGCTTTTGCTGTCAAAGCAATAATCGGTAGTTTCCAGAACTTCTTCTGGGCCCTGATCTCTTTTATAGCTTCATATCCATCCATCACCGGCATCATGATGTCCATCAGAACTAAATCCACATCGGGTTCTTTTTCTAACATACCCAGCGCTATTTGCCCGTTTTCCGCCTTAAGCGCCTTGAGCCCTCTCTTCTTTAAAACTTCGGAAAGGGCATAAATATTTCTCATGTCATCATCCACCAGAAGCACTTTTTTGTCCTTGAACATGATATCCTTATCATAAAAATCAGTAATCATCTTTTGTTTCTTCTTCGGCATGCGGCCAACAACGCGATGCAGAAAAATAGATGTCTCATCCAGCAGTCGTTCCTCTGATTTTGTTCCTTTAATAATAATGGAATCTGCAAATTTGCGTAGCTTCTCATCTTCTTCCCTTGTAAGATCCTTTGAGGTATATACAACTAGTGGAGGTATCTCTATTATTTCTTTCTGTTTTTCAAGTTTTTCCAATACCTGCAATGCTGTCATATCCGGTAGAAGGAAATCTAAAACTACACAGTCGAAGTTATCAGATTTTAAAGCTCCAAAAACATCCTTCCCCTTAGACACCTCTGTAATTTGCACATCCCCGTTTCCAATAAGGTCTTTAATTTTACTGCGTTGGACATCATCATCTTCCACCAACAGCAGGCGCTTTATCGATTTGTCTATCAGAGGTGTCAATTTTTCAAATACTTCTTCAAGCTGCTCTTTCTGAACAGGCTTGGTAATATAACCAATGGCCCCTCTCTGGACAGCATTAAAAATTTCTTCTTCCACAGACATCATATGGACAGGGATGTGGCGTAACTTCGGGTCTTTCTTCAACACGTCCAGGACAACCCATCCATCTATATCCGGCAGTCTGACATCCAGGATGATGGCGTCCGGTTTATACTTCTTTACCATCTCCAGGCCAGCCTCTCCATTATCGGAAAACAGACATTTGAATCCCTTTTTGTGGCATTGATTTAAAAGGATTTTTGCAAAATTTAAATCATCCTCTATAACTAACACGGTTTGATCGCCCTTCTTTACATTCTCCCGATCATCCGGGAGGCTTTCATGGTTAAGGTTTTGACCTGCGAGTTTCGGCCTTTTAGCTTCAAGACCCGGATCTTGAGTTTCAAGTTTTGATTTTCTATTTTCGACATTCGAATCAGGGATTATTTGGCGCCTTTCAGGCTGCAAAGGAAGATAAATAGTAAAGGTAGATCCCTCTCCTATTTTGCTTTCCACTTTAATTTCTCCTCCTAACAATTTTGCCAACTCCTTGGAAATGGAAAGCCCCAGTCCGGTTCCGCCGTATTGTCTTGATGTGCCCCCTTCTGCTTGCTGAAATGCCTCAAAAATTATTTTTTGTTTTTCCCTGGAGATCCCGATCCCTGTATCTTTTACAGCTATGGCCACCGTCTCTTCAGGAACCAGGCCGCTTCTATAAAGATGTACATCCTCCTGAACAGGCTGAAATTCTACTGAAATACTCCCCTTTTGAGTAAACTTGATTGCATTTGACACCAGGTTTTTTAAGATCTGCTCCAACCTGTTTTTGTCAGTATTCATGGAAGGAGGGAGGGCGCTGTCAATATGAACTTTTAGTTCAAGACCCTTGGCATCCGCCAGATGCTGAAAGTTTTTCTCAACGCGTTTTCCCAGATTTCTGATAAATGTATGTTCCAGAACTAGCTCCATCCGTCCAGCTTCTATCTTGGAAAGATCAAGTATCTCATTGATAAGGGAAAGGAGGTCCTTCCCACTGTTGTGTATAATATTCAATGACTCCAACTGGTCCTTCGTAAGATTCTTCTCATCATTATCCGATAAGTTATTCGCAAGCAAAAGCAGGCTGTTGAGAGGCGTCCGCAATTCATGGGACATATTGGCTAAAAATTCCGATTTATATTTACTTGCAATTGCAAATTCCTCGGCTTTTACTTCAATGTCCCTCCGGGCTCTCTCCAGATCCATGTTTTTTTCTTCAATACCGCCTTTTTGTTTTTCCAGCAAATCAGTCTTTTCCTCTAATTCTTCGTTGGAAGCTTGGAGCTCTTCCTGCTGAGTTTTGAGTTGTTCCTCTGATTTTTTCAGAATCATCGTCTGCTCCTCAAGCTCCTCGTTGGATGCCTTCAGCTCCTCCTGCTGAGTCTGGAGTTCCTCGGAGAGCGTCTGGGATTCCTCCAATGATTTGGCAAGATCCGTTCTGAACTGCGCGCTCTGGACCGCGATGGCTAAAGCGGGCATTGCCTGCGCGAGATACTCCATCTGCTGCTCCGTCATCTCGGCGAGCGTTCCAATTTCCACGACGCCTTTGACCAGGTCCTCATGCAGGAAGGGCGTCACACAGATGAAACGGGGCACGAGCTCGCCCAGGCCGGAAGTCACCTTAACATAATCCTCGGGCACGTTCCTGACGAGTATCTGCTGCTTCTCCAACGCCGCCTGACCAACGAGGCCCTCGCCCAGCTTGAACACATTGGACAGATCCTTGCGCTTCTTGTAGGCATACGAACCAATCAGCGACAACGAAGGTTCGCCCTCGGTTTCATTGTTGAACAAGTAGAGCGCTCCGACTTGGGCGCCGAGGTAGTTTGCGATTTCGGCCATAACCTTTGACCCCAAATCACCGATTTTCAAATCGCCGCGCATCTGGTCGGACAGTTTCCCGGCGCCGGTCTTGAGCCAAAGATTCCTGGATAACGAATCGGCCATTTTGCTGGCAGAACTCGTGATGGACCACCCGATGATCACGCATAAAACAAGGCCCGTGGCCAGCAGAATCCACTCAATGGTGGTGAGAAGCGAGATTTGTCTTTTGCTCTTGGCCATGTCTGTTGCCATGAGCTGCCTCTGGCTGGCGAGCATGGCATCGAGTTCCTTCTTGATGGAGAATGCAATGGGGGCCGCTTTTGTCTCAAGCCATCTGTTGCCCAGGTTCCACTTATCGCTTGCACGAATCTCGAACATCTTGGGCGGTAGCGGATCGAATAGTTTGCGGGTCTCGGCAAAGAGCTCAAATGCTTCCCGTTGCTTGGGTGTTAGGAGATCAACTTGTGCGGAAATATTGCCGAAACGCCTTGTGTTCTTGCTCCAGAGCTTCTCGAACTGCTCCCTATAGCTCTCGTCACCGGAAAGCAAATAGGCGCGCATAGCCCCAAGTCCCAAGCCGAGTGTTCCCCGAACGTCCGCCATCATTCCCAGGAGGACCTTGCGCTCGGGCGTGGCCTCCTGTTTAACCTCCAGGTCGATCATCCTGGTGATATTTTCCGCAAGGATGTTAGCCTTGGGCGCGGCCTCCTCAAACAGAATCTTCGAGGCCGGAGTGTTTTCGGCTGTCTGGGCGATATCCTCGATATCCTGCTGATAAGTTTTGAAGTCACCGAGTATCCTCTCGATGGCCGTCAACCGTTCTATGTTCTTCGGGTCGGTCCAGTTCTTGGCAAATTCCTTCATCATGGCCAGCGACGGCAAAATCTCCTCCGACCACGCCTTGGCCCGCTCCTCCTTGAACTTGTCCTTGCCCAAAAGCATCCACCCGCGCAACGCCGCCAGGGAATGGTTCATACCGTTCATCATCTCCAAACTCGCATAAGCTGTGGGCGCCCGCAGATCAATCACGCGGTTGGTCACAACGGCGGTGCGCCGTACCTGCCAGATTGTGGTGGTCACGGCGATCCCAAGAATGAGGCCGACCCCCACGTACCCCATTCCGATCCTCATTCCCACTCCCGAATTACGAAATATTGACAGCATTTTGATTCTCCTTTGCTGAAGATGAATTTTGGGACTTCCCTCTTCCTAAAGAGTTGTGTTCGTAGTTTTCATAGATAGTCTCCATTAAACGACATGGGTGGTTCGTGCTCCTCGTTGTCGTAAGATATCATTTACCTCCACCTTTAAAAATGATCTCACATTAATTTAGTTCCCTACTGCTTTTTCTCCTAAGTTATATCGTAAGGAATCTCTTTATTTTTGCTCCAAACAGGAGGGTATGGAACTCCGCCTCCTAACTTTTTGTCAATTTGTTAATCTTTTTTATCGTTTCAGCTCCCCCGGTTTGATATTTCTTCTCGTTGCCATTCTCTGCTTCTCGTCGTCCACCAATAAGACGGTTATTTTTTTTCTCCCTCATATACCACTTCCACACGATCAAGGTATGAAGAAAGTTTTTCGTTCTGATTTATTATTTCATCTTTATTTTTTTCTTCAGCGGCTGTTTCCATGATGCCTCCAATTTCTGAAATCATTTTAAAACCGTATCCTCCGCCTGAACCTTTCATACTGTGACCAAGTATTTCGATTGTTTCAAAATCTCCTTCACTGATTGCTTTGACAATGGACTTGACGTTTTCTCTCCTATTTTCAAGATATCCTGGAATAAGGTCTTCCAGATCCTGATCTATTTGCACAACAATTTTCTCATCACTTTTTAAATTATGATTCTGATTCATGCTTTCAAAATCCTCGCAAATTGCATAATGGTTTCAATGAGTTTTAGTTTTTTTATCGGCTTGATGATATGGCCATCGCAACCCACATCCAGGCTTTTCTGCTTATCTTTTTTTAACGCGTGCGCCGTGAGGGCGATAATCGGTGTTGGGATTAACCCCTCTTCTCTCTCCCATTGCCTGATAGCGAGGGTCGCGTCGTATCCATCCATCACCGGCATCTGCATGTCCATCAATACCAGATGGTACTTTCCCGACTTAAATTTGTTTAAAGCTACCTGGCCATTCTCCGCACACTCTGTTTTCACAGGCGTTTTTTTTAAAAAGGCCAATATCAGCTCTGTGTTGTCCTTCGAATCTTCTACGAGGAGAATGTTCAAAGAGGGCAAATCTTTCGGCACAGATGGTTTTTTCACCTCTTCCAGTGTGTTTTCTTTTTCCGGTCGAGCCCCTATCGAGGAGATTATTTCATGAGCCAACTCTGATTTTCTGACGGGCTTTAACATGACCGCAGATACATCGATATCCCTCATCTTTTCTTTCATTACTCCTATGGCTTCCGATGAAAGGATAATAATAGGCAAAGAGGAAAGCTTCGGATCTTCTTTTAATTGATTTGCCACCATAAGGCCATCAAAACCGGACATTTTATAATCAAGAAGCATGAGATGGAAAGGGTTCGTCAAATGACTACCCTGCCTCAATTCCTCAAGGGCTTTTCCTCCCTCCTCCATCTCCACAACGGATGCTCCCCATGAATGCAACGTTTCCTTGAGAATCATTCGATTTGTCTTATTATCATCCACGACAAGGATTCTCTTTTCCTTTAAAAGGTCAACTTCTTGGAAATGGGAAAATTTTGGTTCTTTTTGGATGCCAAACTTTGCTGTAAAGGAAAAAACGCTTCCTCTTCCTATTTCACTTTTAGCCCATATGCGTCCTCCCATAAGTTCAACAAGCTTTTTGGAAATGGCTAGCCCCAAACCCGATCCGCCAAACTGCCGGGTCGTGGAGGAATCCACCTGCCAAAATCTTTCAAAAATCAGTTTCAATTTTACTTCAGGAATGCCAATGCCCGTGTCTGACACGGAAAAGTGAAAGGACCCCTGCTCTTTCAACTCGGGATTATTTTTTACCCGGACCACAATCTCTCCTTTCTCAGTGAACTTGACGGCGTTTCCAATTAAATTGATCAATATTTGTCTCAACCGGGACGGATCACCGATAAGATAGTTTGGCACATCGCTGTCAATAAGGGCGCCTATCTCCAATCCCTTCTCCCGCGCGCGAACTGCCATAATATCTATTGTGTTTTCAATAACATCTTCTAAATTCAGGTCGATCTGTTCCATATCGATTTGTCCCGCCTCAACCCTGGAAAGGTCAAGGATATCATTGATCAGGAGTAAAAGGGTTTCACCCGCCCCTTTGAAGGTCTTGACATATTTCTTTTGTTCTGAGTTCAGATCAGTTTCTTCCAGCAAGTCTCCCATTCCAAGGATGGCGTTCATGGGGGTTCTAATCTCGTGGCTCATGCTGGCCAGGAACTCGCTTTTAGCATGGTTGGCCTCTTCAGCTTCCCGAGCATATTTCTCTGCCTCTTTTTTTGATGTTTGGGCCTCTTTTCGTAATTTCTCGGAAATAGCAAGGGATTCCTCAAGTTCTTTGGTTTGTTTTTCTACTTGCATTTCTATTTCTGATGTCCGATTGGCGGCATTATAAAAATAACCACATAAAAGGGTGGTAATCGCCAACCCGGAAAATAGTTCAAAATAAGGCATCCAGGTCTGGTGATTTTGGACAAATTCAATCGTGGGTTTGGCAACAATGTTAAAAGTGCGACCTGATATAGTTAAGTTTTTATTATATTGAAGTGTTCTGCTCCTTTCAGCCCCCGTCCGGGATTTGTGAAAATGAAGCATTTTCTTCTCCACCGCGTCTGTTACATCATAGAACCAAAAATCGATCCCAAAACCTTTCTTGCGGACGTAGCTTATGGCCCTATGAAAGACATCGCCCGGCACAAAAACTCCAATGATAAAACCTTTCAGATTTAACCGTCGTTCTGAGACAGTTACCGGGCTTCCCTTGTAAACGGGGAGGAAAATTAGAAAACTATAATCGCTCCTCTCTTTATGTATAAGCCCGGGAATAGGCAAAGTGAAAAGCATATTCCCAGTATCGCGTGAATCCATAATGGTCTGAAAATATTGAGAATTAGCGGCAAGATCCAAGCCTACTTGGAGTTCGTGCTCATCGGGCTCTATATAGTGAACAGGAAAATACTCATCCCGGGCGCTGGCAGGAACCAGCTTGTTTTCCCGGTTATGCTCTGTGACAGGAAAACCAGGAAATGCGCCGGGTTGCGTAAGGGATTCATACTCCTTTCGTTTCTCTGCGGGAATGCGGGGAACCCACAGGAGGAGATGCATACTTGGGTAGAGTTCTAACAAGGGATTGGTAAAAATCCTAAATTCATCACGATCAACGTGATGCGAAGCATCGAAAAGTCCCTTCAAGGAAAATAAAATTTCTTGATTGACCTCAAGCTCCCGCTGTAAAGAATTTACCCGATTTTCCATTTCCCACGCCAATTCAGACTTCATTTTAGACCGTTCACTATTTCGTGCTTGGAAAAACAAAGAAACTGAAATGGAGATACCGATCATGGCAATTAGAATAACTACTCTTGAAAACCCTTCTGTTTTGTTCAGTTTCCACATATGAATTTGTCTATTACTTTCTCATCATCTTTTGAATTATGATTCTGATTCATTTTTCTAATTTCTTTTAAATTGTATAAGGGTTTCAATGAGGTTTAATTTTTTTATCGGCTTGGTGATATGGTCATCGCAGCCCGCATATAGGTTTTTCTGTTCATCTTTTTTTAACGCGTGCGCCGTGAGGGCGATAATATAACCGGTATCGGGCTTAGCCCCTCTTCTCTTTCCCCTTGCCTGATAGGATGGGTTGCTTCGTATCCATCCATCACCGGCATCTGCATGTCCATCATTAGCAGAGCGTACTTGCCCCACTTAAATTTATCTAAAGCTATCGGGCCATTTTCCCCCAATCTGTATTTATGGGCGCTCTTTTAAGAAATGCTAATATCAACATCCTGTTATCTTGTCTAATTATTTTATTGAAAACTGCAACCTGAAAACGGTGACGGTGAGTTTAATCACTAAATTTCCATAACAAACAAACGGCAATAATCCATCATTTATGATTCTTTAATAAAGAAACATAAAAAGTTGACCCCTTACTAAGATCGCTTTTTACCCAAATTTTTCCGCCCATCAGCTCTATTAACTTCTGGCAAATGTAAAGTCCTAAACCTGCCCCTAAACGCTGACCTGACTTATCAACCTTTGAAAAACGTTCGAAAATATTTTTCAACCGGTTCTGTGGGATGCCGATTCCAGTATCTTTTACCACAATAACCACCCTATCTCCTTCGAGCTTTGCATTGGCTGTTATGGAACCTGTATCCGTAAATTTTAGCGCATTATCCAGTAAATGCCTGATAGTTCTAACAAGTAATTCCCGGTCGACTTTGACTAACGGCAAATCTTCAGAAAAGGAAATTGCGCAGGATAAACCTTTTTCCTTAACGGTAGGTTCAATGGCCCTTTCCAGGTCAAACACAATTTTAGATAGAGCTAGAGGTTGCAGATTCGGTTCAACACTGCCAGCCAGGAGGGGTATAATATGGGAGATATTTTCTGCTAATAACGTAAGCATTTTAACGCCTTGTTGGATAAAATTCAGATGTTTTGACAATTCCTGAGGAACCTCCATTGCCAAAAGATGCGTAGAACCAACAATTTGATCGAGCGGCGTCCGTAATTCGTGGTTCATGGACTTCAATAAGTCATCTTTCAATTGATTAATTTTCAAAGCTGCTATTTGCGAGACTTCAGCCTCATGGAGTTTGCGGATGAGCTCATTTTTCTCTAACGCCCGCCTAATTTGCAGATCAAGAATATCCCCATCGATGGGCTTCACGATAAAATCTGTGCCTCCTTCTTTCATAAAAGACACAGCCAGGTGTGTAGATTCGTGAGCTGTCAACATGATCACCGGTGTATTAAAGTTTTTCTTCTTTTTCATTTCAGCAAAAGTTCTTAATCCAGATAGCTCCGGCATCAATTGATCTAAAAGGATTAGTTCAAAAGATTTTTCCAACATCTTGAGCGCCTCCCGGCCATTAGAAGCCAAAAATACTTCGTAACCTCTCTTGCTTAAAAGCCTGTCCAGCAAGTCTCTGATCTCTATTTCATCATCTATCAATAGAATCTTTGTTTTGTTCCTTTTTGCCTCCATTTGATCTCCCTTGAATTTAGAATTAAAAATTAGAAGAACATATAAGATGATTATTAAAGGTAATTTTTTAGCAAGTGAATTGTTGGCTATAACAGCGCTAAGTTATCAAAAAAATCTCTATGATTTTGGTTTTCCCGCGTATTGGTTTCTTATTTTTAATATCTCCGGTAGCGCCTCCAGAAAAGACGAAACAAGCTTTGGACAAAAATGCTGCCCACTCTCTTCTTTTATAAGATTTAAAGCCTTTTCAACAGGCCAGGCCTTTTTATAAGGACGCTCGGAGGTTAAAGCGTCAAAGACGTCGGCAATTGCCACAATTCGCCCTAGAAGGGGAATTTTTTTGCCTTTCATTCCTTTTGGATATCCCTTTCCGTTCCATTTTTCATGATGAGTTAATGCCACAATACGCGCTTCTACTAATAACTCGGAGGAATGTTTTCCTATAATTTCTCCTCCAAAGGTCGTGTGCTGTTTCATAATTTTCCATTCATTATCATCTAATTTGCCTGGCTTGAGTAAAATACGATCAGGAATGCCAATTTTCCCAATATCATGCATAGGAGCCGTGTTTAATAAAAGATCTGCTTGAACTTTGTTCATTCCGCTTGCAAGACCTATGAGACGTGAATAATGACTCATTAGAATAACGTGTAATCCCGTTTCATTGTCTTTGTATTCTCCAGCTCTGCCAAGTCGTCTTATAATTTCCCGTTGGGTCTCATTTAATTTAATGGTTCTATCTCGAACTTTTTCTTCTAAATTCATATTTAGATCGTAAAGGGCAAGATGAGTTTTAACGCGAGCTTTTACAATAGGGAGACTTAACGGTTTGGTTATATAATCCACTGCCCCCAATTCCAGACCTTTTGTTTCATCTTCAACTTTGCTTTTTGCTGTTAAAAAGATCACAGGTATTTTCCTGTGCCTCAAGTTGGTTTTTAAACACCTGCAAACTTCATAACCGTTCATTCCAGTCATCATGATATCGAGAAGTATCAAGTGGGGAGGATTGGATTCCACAATCTCCAGCGCGCTTTCACCGTCCATGGCAACGCTAACATCATGGTCATTGCTGAGGGCGTCCACGATAATATCCACATTGGCTGCGGTGTCGTCCACCACAAGAATGTTATGCTTTGATGATGTATTCATATGTCTTTTTTATTGGAGGGTCCAATCATGAGGAGACGGTTTATGTTGCCCTCTTTTGTTTTCCCTTGAACCTCCTCCTGTTCAAAACCTTTCAAGGAATCCAGCGTCTTATAAAGACTTATTGAAAAATCCTTCAGAAGGCTCTGAGAATGACCGCTGTTCCTTTCTTTGATTCCCTTTTCAAGAGCGTCGGCTGTTTTTTGTAATTGCTCAGCCCCAAGGGTCCCGGCGAGGCCTTTAATAGTATGAGTTGATCTTTCAGCCTCTTTTGGTTTGCCACTCTTCAGGTTCTTGTTTATTTCTTTTGCTGAATTCGAATGGCCACTTTGAAACTTGATCAACAGCTTCTTGTACAGTTCTTTGTTTCCTCCAACACGTTTAAGGCCTAACTCGACATTGATATCAGGAAGATCTGGGAAAATGATTTCTTGATCTTGAGAAACCGTCTCCTAAGCAGGTTCTTCCGGAACAACTCTCTGTATCGGCTTTATCCATTTAATTAGTGTCGAGAAAAGTTCATTAATATCTATCGGCTTGGAAACATAGTCGTTCATACCAACCTCCAGGCACTTCTCCCGGTCACCCGTCATGGCCTGGGCCGTCATTGCAATGATCGGAAGGTCTTTGCGGATTGAGTCTTTCCTGATTTCCTTTGTTGCTTCAAGGCCATCCATAACCGGCATCTGCACATCCATGAGTACGAAATCGAATTTAACTTTCCTTATTTTCTCAATAGCTTCCTTGCCGTTATTTGCGCTGGTGACGATTATTTTTGCTTTCTCTAGTAATTCTGTCGCCACAATCTGATTGATTTCATTATCTTCAACCAGAAGAACCTGTGCTCCCTGTATCCCCTCTATTCCTTCAATATCATTAATTGCTACTTTTGAACTCTTCCGTTTTCGCTCAAACTTTTGGCCAAAGACCTCCATAATGGTGTTAAAGAGAACAGAATAACCCACTGGTTTTATGAGAAAGCCCTTAATCCCCACTGCATCAGCCTCTTTTTTTACCTCTTCCCTTCCATAGGCGGTTACCATGATGATGGTGGGAATCTTTTTGAGGGAGGGATGCGCTTTGATCGTTCGCGCGGTCTCTATGCCATCCATCTCAGGCATCTTCCAGTCCATTAATACCAATGCATAAGGTTTCTCCTCCAGTTGACTGGCCACCCTTTCCAGTTCCTGTATGGCATCCTTCCCGGAACTAACAGCTGTTGCATGGAAAGTAAAAGATTTGAGCGTTTGAGTAAGCGCTTCCCTGGAACTTACGCAATCATCTACTACAAGAATCTTCATTCCTCTGAGATCCACCGTGGGCTCAAAGACCCGTTCTTTCTTTTGCTCCGGTATGCTAAAGGTTACGGTAAAGGAAAAGGAGCTCCCTTTTCCAGGTTCGCTCTCGACCCAGGTACTTCCTCCCATCATCTCCACAAGCCGCTTGCAGATGGCAAGGCCAAGCCCGCTTCCTCCGTATCTTCTTGTGGTGGAGCCATCAGCTTGTGTAAAAGATTGAAAGAGCTTCTCTATTTGATCTTGGGTGAGTCCTATTCCACTATCTGTCACGGAAAAATGGATAACCACTTTGTTCTTTGGCCCTTCAATCTTCCTTTTGGCCGCAATAATGACTTCGCCTTTTTCGGTGAACTTTAATGCATTGCTGGCTAGGTTGATGAGAACCTGCCCCAGGCGCAAAGGATCTCCCACCAAGGAAAAGGAAACCTCAG
>Ga0255058_10000821_pt1 | contig 17687 bp, 26 predicted proteins | sample Cases_109_9_MG_FD_188637 | JGI IMG/M metagenome (GOLD analysis project Ga0255058, IMG submission 188637) | Seawater microbial communities from Amundsen Gulf, Northwest Territories, Canada - Cases_109_9 | ecosystem: Environmental > Aquatic > Marine > Gulf | place: Canada: Northwest Territories... | reverse complement strand
CCTACGATGTGCGGCAAATAGACTCCAAACGCTCGCCAAAGCCATTTCTGTATCAGCCCCGTTTCGAGAGCGGTATCCGCCCACGTGAAAACATCATCCCTCCGAAACTTCGTGCTTCCCCCGACCATGGCGTACCACGCGCCGTCGAAAAAACTCATGGGAGCGATCACGTAATCATCGATGAAGATGTGACCCGTGGTCCATCCCGTGGTTTCAAGGCCGACAAACGGAGCGGGGACGTTTTTGAAATTCTTGTACCAGTTCTGGTTTGATCCTCCCGCGACAAGCTCCGTGGCCACGCGGAAAACATTCCATCCAGCCGCAAGCGAAGCAACCGTAGTAAGCACCGTGGACGTTGACCCGAGCGTTAAATCGATGCTTCCAGTCGCCGCCGTCCCCTTGTGTACGGCGACTTGGACGTAGAGCGGAACCCCCGATTCCAGCTGCAGACGGCGAACGGTGAAGTCCTGATTCACTTCGATGTCGGCTTTGATTTTGAGAGAGCGAGGTGTGGCATCCCCATCAAAGCCCCGATACACCGTCACCTCATCCACCTCGAGATTCGCGATCCCGCCGATTACTTCCCACCCCGTGATGGCGGTAGGGACCGCAAGCGTTCCGGAAAACCGTGAGAACGACGGGTTCTGAATGAAGTTTTGGGAATCCCTGGCGGAGAGGGCTTTCAGCCGGCTCACCTGACCGGAGCCGGTTATCAGCAAGTTGTCTCGGAAAGCATCCTGACCGCGGATCTCGAAAACTTCTTCGTGAGCCGGGGACCCTGAGTGCTCATCCTGGATGCAAAGCGCCGTCTCAGCATCCGGGGTGCCGTTCTCAATATCGAAATTGTTTTCATCGACGGTAAGGCGATTGAGGATCCCGTTTCCGGTGTTACCACCTCCCGCCGTTGGAGTACCGAACGTGAAGTTTCTCGAGGTAACTCGCCGCGTCCCCGTGACAAAATCATCGTAGAGCCGCTGAAGGATCCTCACCGGATCCCGCTCCGGAGCATCGATGATCTTGCCGTACTCCTGGATGGCTGCGGAAAGTATATCCGGCGCGGACGCCACAGCCTCTACCAACCGCTGACGGAATCGGCTAACTCCGGCTCCCAGCTCCGTGTGGAGCTCGTAATCGTTGATCAGGTTTCCGCGGAAAGTCTCTTCGTGACTCGTAGCGCCTGAAGTAAAACGCTCCGTGTTTACCGTGGCGTACCTGAGAAACTCATCCAGGATCCGGATCACGTCTCCGGTCGTGGTCTCGATATTCGCGCGAGTAGCCACCTACCAAACTCCAGTTTCTTCCTCTTCATCCTGAGACGGAACGACCCCAAGCGTCGGATCGATATCGAGCATCGACGGGAGGTCTCGGATGTTGTGGCGCCCCCCGTATTTCGCCAGCTCTTCCTCGGAAAGCATCACAAGGAACTTGGCAAGCGGAATATCACCGTCTTCCTTGTGTCGAGTGTAGGTCGGACCCTCGATAGTCCCGCGACCGTTGGGGTTTTGGACAGACACCCTGCAGGAAAGATCATAGGGTTCTGACCGCAAGAAATCCCCGTCTCTCTTCCTCGAAACCCTCAGGACTCGCCAGGGAAGTTTGGCTAAAAGCTTGCGCATATTCTTCGGCCGGATCAGAGAGAAAGCCCCTGGATCACCCGGCGTTGAAAGGCGAAGCCAAAGCCCATCCTCTTGCTCGTGAGCATACGGCTTCTGAGTCTTCTGAGGAAAGCCGATTCCGCCACAGTAGAAACAATTCCCGTAGTATCGGAATCCATCCTGAGCGGAGGCATCCCTATCAGGCTTCATCGCCACGAAAACCGTCTTCGGCGAACGGAAGGGAATCCGGTAGGGCGATCTCGGGGCAGCCTTCTTCGGGAGCTCCGCTTTCGGGTGCTCCGGGACGGAATCCGAAACGGGCTTCTCAGCTGTCTCGAAAGGTAAGCTCTTGGACATTTCAAAACCTGAAAAAGCCCGGGTGATATCCGGTAGCTCCGGGCGGAGAGATTACGAGTTTACCGGCTAACTTGACCGTGGCACCGTTCGATCAGTTATTGTTTTTGATTCCTCCCGTCGGAAGATTGATGCCGTAACCTTTCCGCATCTTGAAGCGGATGGAGCGTTCGTCAAACTTGCGAGCGATGTCGGAATTGGCTTCCGTCGCCCGGTCTTCTCGGATGGACTCTCGGGTTTGCCCCATCACAGCCTTGATGCGAGCATTGCTCATGAATGCCCACCAATCGTTGTCCGTGATGCGCTGCGTCGAAAGCAACACCGGGGTTTTGCCGGAAGCCCGGATCTCATCCGAGATACCAGCGGAGGTCCCTTGGATGATTTCCCGGAGGAAAGCTTCCGCGAAAACCTCTTCATTCGCGGCTCCGTAGATCACGAGGGCCGGGCCATCGGTGACCGAGGAGTCAAAAAGCGGCTGTCCCTCGGTGTCCTGGAACAACTTGAATTGCTCCCGGATCGCCCAATAGTCCGTCCGGACTGCGGCCGCAGTCGCAACGCCCGTTCCGGTCATGAGGTTTCCACTCGTCGCCCCGAACCGGGTAGCAAACCAGATGGCGTTTCCATCCGGTGCGTTCGGGATCGAGGGGAGAAGCGCGACATCCGCGGTATCTTCGCGAATGATCTGGAAAAACACTCGCTCATCCAGGAACGCGGCGGACTGCCCAAGACCTTGTGCGTGGCTCACCAGGCTACGAGTTTGGTCATCCGCCTCGTCGTCCGCTTGCCACGTGATCGCCTCGCCCCACCGACGGTTGATCACTTCGTACTGGATCCCACGGAATCCCTTCTCCGGAACCGCTTCCCCGTAGATCCATCGTTGGATGTGCGGAGCCGACTCGTAGTAGAAATAGAACTCCGACCTCTTGTCCGAGGGAACGTCGAAAGTCATCGCTCCCCCAAGCTGGGCTTGGATTCCAGCATATTGACGCTGGTAGGTAGCCAACACCTCGGAGCGGATTCCCGCTCTGAATGAAGCGCCGGCGACAACGGGTGCTGGCATCTGAAATCTCCTTTTTCAAAAACCAAGCGAACGAAGGATTACCGACCTTCGAAAGCTCTTGCTTCTCCGTGGCTGAACAACTGCACGTTACCGGTCGTCCCGGTAATCCATCTCGAGATGAAACCGACGGGTGTCGACCCCGCCGGAGCCGTGAGAGTCGGGGTGTTTTCATCGGTGGCGTACACCAGGTCTCCGACGTGCGTGATGGCGGAAAGCGCGACCACCGTTGCGCTCTTGAGCACCACACCGGAAACGTCCACCTCAACCTCGATTGTTCCACCGGCATTTCCGGTCACGGACTCAATCGCGGCATCCTGACTTTCCCGTCCACCGGCGGTAACCCGAGCTACCCCGAGAAAAGTGATCGTGGCCGTCGTAACGGCATCCGTCCAATTGACGACACGGCCATCATCCGCGCCGCCAACTTGGAGCCCGACAAGGGCCCCATCGAAAATCACCTCGGCGCTCTTGACGGGAAGGGACAGCCGTCCCCGGACTTGCTCCTCCCATCCCGCCCTTGCTGTCAAAGCCATCTGTCTACCTCCAAAGCGTTAAGCAAAGGGCGTAATGGTTACGCCACCTCTTCGAAATTCACTTGGATGAATTCTGCCCGAGAGCTCGAGAGCTGGATTCCAGCACCTTTGAGCTCATCGAATTGCTTCGAGAGCTCGCGCGCGCGCGAAAGCTTGCTGGGATCACTGGAGAACTTCAGCACCTCTTCGGGATCCTCGACTGAGCCGGATCCCGAGGAAAGCTCATCCAAGTTCTCCGGGTCCTTCAGGGTATTTCCCCGGTAAGACTTCGCGAATTCCGCCACAGCGACAGCCGGGTCTTTTGCCCCATCGGCAAGAGAATGGAAAGCCTTGACCGTGCTTTCGCTCGGCTCCCATCCATCTTCTCGGAGTTTCTCGATTTCTCCGGAGACCAGCGTGGAGAGCTTGTCGGATGTCTCCCGCTTCTTCATCCGTTCCTCGAGAGCCGCTACCTTGCCGGCTAACGCGGCATCTCCGGAAGAGGAGGATGACAACTTCTCTTCCTCTTTCTTCTTCTCGTCTTCCGCCAGCTGTTCCGCGGGGACCTGCTGTTCCTCTCCGGCTGCCGGCTGCCCGCTCATAGCCTGGAGAAGCTTTTGCAGCGATTCCATGAGCGGAACCAAACCCTCCAATGACTTCTTGACATCGGCGAGCTCCCCGCCTTCCTGGAGATTCTCATCTTTGTCATCTCCGCCGTTCTCTTTCTTGTCGTCATCCTGGAGATGTTCGTTCTTCTTGGGATCCTTCCGATGGGCCATCGCGGCTCCTCCTGAAAAATTGAACAAAAGCAAAGCGGACTCTGCACGCTCGGAGAAAGCCACCGCCGGCCCCGCGGTCATTTCGTCTATAACCGTCGTGGCGATACGCTCCCCAATCTTCAACATGGGAAGCTTGAAGTGGGGAGCTTCATCCTCCATGAGAGCCAGCGATTGGATTTCCGGTCGCCAACTCTTGTGAATCTCGGGTGACCGGTAGGGATACGCCAGGTCCCCCAAAGCATCGACGTCCTCTTTCGTCACATTGATGAAATCGGCGAAGAGTACATCGACGATTTTTCCATTCTGGCGCAACTGCCCAACCCGCATCGGCCGGAGAAATCCGATGCGACGGTTTGCTTTGAGACCGTCGTGATGATTGATATGCACCGGGGCCATGTGGCCTTCCGTTTCGCGGGTCCGATGCCTATCGATAACCGCGGTCATCCAATCCGCATCAATGCGGAAACGGTTTGACCGTTCCTCAGGGATCATCTCCGACAAGACCGGGACGTCGAAGATCGTCCAACTGCCATCGCTTTCCTGAAGAGCGGTGTAGGATCCGCCGGGGACTCCGTCGGAAAACGTTTGGGCCGCGATTCGGGGCATCCGAATACTCTCCAGCGCGGCCAAGCGTCCTATGTTGAGACTTTCCCCTCACAGGAAAGCCTTGTCAAGCATCAATTCCCGAGGTAAGCTCTTGTCGCTTGGCCGCTTAACGCACAATCCACGATAATCGGACGGATCCCCCGTGGCGTACGTGCGGCCAAGCGATGCGCCGCGGGGCCTTTTCCCTTGCGCGAAAACCCCCGGATAGAGGTTCTCCCCCATCGCGCTCTGAAGAATCTCAAGATCGTTCGTGATAAGGATCTCGAGACTCTTCACACTCCACTCCGAGTACAGGTGGGCATGAAAGACTTGGCTCGGATGCTGGAATTGCCGATGGATCTCCTGAAGGTTTACGCCCGGTGCAAAGCCTTCCATGAAGGAACTTCAGGAGAGACGGCCGGTGGGATGGGGCTCTGCTCTGAAGAACTCGCAGCGTTTGCGATCGCCGGCCACCTTCATGCGAGAAGGAATCTACCCCACCGAAAAGCCCCTCAGCTTGTCGCTCAAATCCAGGAACACCTCCTGGAATGCACCCGCCCCGACCGTGTCCACGTATTCCTCCTTGAGGGTAACCACGGGCATCAAGTCGAAGTAAGGACTGGTGTCGGTCGACTCCTGATCGAAGCCTCCCTCCGCCCCTACACCACCATCTTCGACGCAACGGAGCTCCAAGTAGCCATTGAAGCTTCTCTAACTCAAGACCGCTTGAAGCTCCCCAGCGTCTCTCATTTCGTGGTCACGCCCACCTAAAAGCGCACGTGCATTACGGAATCAACGGGCGAAATGGCTCGCTCTACTCATTCGGAATCAACCCCATTCACGGCTCGCGCGGCTATTTCGGAATCAGCGGAATGCGCGGCTCGCTCTGCTCTAATGGAATTAACGGTCAACATGGCTCGCTCTGCTTTCGCGGAATCAACACGGTTGACGGCTCGCACCGCGTGACCGGAATCAACTCGCACAACGGCTCGCTCTCTGTACACGGAACCAACAAACCTAACGGCTACCCCGCCATCTCTTCCTTCTCGATTTTGGTGTGACCCTCCATGTGTACAAACTGGTAACACTCCGGAGCCGGCTTCCCGTAGTGGACCGCGTACGCTGTTTCGTACCAGTGTGAGAGAAAAAGCTTCACGCCCTTCCTCTCCGCTCGCAAGAGAATCCTGGCAGGCGGCAACCTCCCTTCCTTGTAATGCTTGTAAGCTTCCGTCGTCTTGCCGTACTTCTTATCTTCCAAAGAATACACGGCTGAATCCGCGAAGTCTCCCCGCTCATTCCGGAGCTTCTCGAGATCCCACTTCCTCTTGATGAAATGCCCGTACTTGCAACGCGGATGATTCCATCGCTTCATGAATCCATCCCCTATAAGCCAGAAGAGCTTTTTCAGGGCCGGATTCCACGGCCGCTTCTCTCCCTTCCTCCAGATGACAGTGGGATCCCATCCCCCGAACCGGATCATCTTGGAGTACGTAGTGGTCCGATCGAGGTCGACGTGCGCTTGGAGTCCAGCGGAGAGCACCGGGCCAATCCCGAAAACACTCTTCGCCCAACGGGCCGCCTCGAATTTGTCGGTCCAGACATCCATGATGGTGTAAATCTGCCGCTCCACCTTCACTTGACCACGGTGAAACCACCACAGGAGATGGGCCGAATCCCCCGCTTCCTCCGCCGCACGAATCTGTCCACCGGTAGCCTTCCGCATCTCCTGAACCTTGTAGTAGAGCTCCACAAGAAACCGGATCTCATTTTTCGAAACCTCCACCTTCCCCTTGAAGAAAGCGGACTTGAGATCCTTTGAGAGCATCGTTATCGGCTCTAACCCGACCTCCTCGGTAAGCATCGCCTCCCTGGCTTTGTTCTCTTCCCGAGTCTTCTTCGCCTTCTCTGCTGGCGTCATCGACATCACATCCTCCCTTCTTTCTGAAACGGCCGCCCTTGGGTTTCAGTCCTTCTCGGTCAGTTGTTACCGTCATCTCCACGGCGGGCCTCCCACCTCCGGGAAGCAGTCGAGACGGCCTCGCCAGTACGACAGCCGCCGCCTCCTTGATCCGACCCGTAGCTCTGAGCTCTTGGGGTGAGCAACAACCCAGAGGCGTTTACGGAGATGCGGGGCGCCACACTCGGCAGCCGAGACAACATCCCAGCACGCATCAAAGCCCGCTTCGGCCAAGTCCCCGAGGATTCCACCGAAATAGTCCGTGGCGAGAAGTCCGGGCACGTTCTCCAGGAGAGCAAAGCAGGGTCCCACCTCGCGAAGCACACGGCATGTCTCGGGCCAGAGGTTCCGGTCGTCGTCGGCTCCCCGCCGGCGGCCAGCGCACGAGAACGGCTGGCACGGGAAGCCCGCAGAGACGACATCCACGAGTCCACGCCAGGGCTTTCCGTCGAAGGTACGGACGTCGTCCCAGATCGGGAACAGGGGTAACACGCCGTCCCGCTGGCGACGGAGGAGCACCTCTCGGCAGTACGGCTCTTTTTCCACGGCGCAGACTGTCCGCCAGCCGAGGAGTCGCCCCCCGAGAATCCCGCCTCCAGCTCCCGCAAATAGTGCCAGCTCATTCATCTCGATTGCTTTTGAAACGGCCGCCCGGGTTACTGTGGAACACCGGAAGAGCTCTTCCGCTGCCCCAACCCCGACGCGTCGAGGCCGCAGTTTCGGCTGCGCTCACCCGGGCGGCCCGAACTAAATGTAGCCTCCGCAGGAGGCGCAAGTGGTATTCCACCCCCCTTGTCTCGTCGGTGCCGTGCAACAGCACACCTTTCCGCTGTGGGATCGTCCTGTCATGATGGTGCATCACCCCCTCTCCTGGCCTATGGCCTTTTCGCTAATATACGTACAATACCACCGAGAAGAAACCGCGTCAACCGTAAATGCGTCTATCCGGCCGGACTCCAAAATTCACTCCCGGTCTGGCTCGCGAAAAGCCGCTCGGGAGGAGTCTCCGTACGCGGTTTTTCTCGTCCAGAAGGTTCCTCCGTCTCAGCTCAAAACGATCCACCATCCGCACGGAACACCGGCACTGGTAATCAAGGGGCGGCGCGAACCTTCCCCAGATGGAATCCCCAACACCAGCTACCAATCCATGGGCCGCCGCGTGAGTCTCCCGAACATCGGAATCCAAGACCGCCTGGAATTCGAAAGCCGGGACGGCGAATTCAACCGCCGGATCCTCGAGTACCTGGCGGAATCTTCCTGCGGTAAATGCGGTATTCAGATTCGTCCGGTAAACCGTTTGCGCATACGAGCGAGAAAACGGACCGAGCTCCTCGATCATGTTCTCAATCGTGGTAGCGGATTTCCCCCGTTTCACCAGGCGATCAAAAGCTTCCTTGACGCGTTTCGTCACCTCGATTTCCGCAGACCGAGCCATCGCAAAAGCGTGGCGAGTACGGTAGAGCTCCGCCACCGCTTCCGCGGAAGTGGCCAACCGCGGCTCCCGGGTAACGAGGTCCTCCAAAGCCTCCTGGAAGGGGACCGCCGGAACGGCCACCGGGACCCGGGTGATCGTTGTCGAAGGGCTCGTGTCCACCGCCAGGAAATCAGAGCTCCCTGAAGCGTCCACCTCGAGAAACAGCCGTCTGCGTCCCAGGAGGTCGGCAAGGGCCATGGTCTCCCCTGAGAGCCTTGTGAGTCCTCTGAGGGCCCTTCCCTCGGCAACAGAGTCCCCACGTACCACCGCGGACGCGAACCGCAGGATAGCTGCGGAAAATTCCCCTACCCCTTGATGGGACAAGTCCTGGAATTCGTCAAGAGCTGGTTTGACAGACATCGGCTCCCCGGTATCTCGAGTACAAAGCCGCATCCGTTGGCCCAAGCCATTCTATCAGCTTTTGGATATCTCTGTCGGCAACCGGCATCGCCGCCCCGGTGTGCATTCCGCCGATCGGCCTCCGACCCGGCATCCCCTTGATTTGCACCCCGAGACGTTCCACCCCCGGGACAGTCGAAAGACACGAAGAAACCCCCCGGCCAGGCCAAAGCTGAGAATCAGAGAAACTCCGATCCCAAAGGGGCTGATCATAGAATGGCCCCCCGGTGGACTTGATAACCTCGGTCAGCAAAGCTATCCCGGAGGGCCGAAAAGCTGTGAAACAAAGCGGGCCAAAGCTGTTTTGATGGACCTTCCACCGACCGAACCTGACGTTGTAATGCCGCACCGGAGAAAAGCTCACGATGCTGCAGCCGCTCGCATCCAAGAAACCGGTCATCCGCCGGATGTAATCCGGGGCATAGTAATCATCATCTTCCCAGATAAGAATCCGTTCGCTGTCGACAACCTCGAAAGCGCTCAGGAGGTTTCGACCGAGAGTTATCTCGTCTTGAGGCAATTCGAAAATCACGCGGTGTATGATCTGACGCGGAAAGAAAACCCGACCTTCCATGGAAGGAAAAGGATCCGCCATGTGAGCGGAAGCCACCCGGCCATCGTCCACGATGATCCACTGGATTGTTCCCTTGAATTCCTGTTGAGCCATCCAGCGACCGAGAAGGGCGAGACACTCCGGCCGGTCACCCGTCGGCGTGATTACTGAGACGTCAAACGAAGAGGACACCGATACCTCCCCACATCCTTTCGGACGTCAACCGCAATTGATCCCCGCAAAGCTCTTTCCAAAACTTCCCCGCCAGAACGCCGTAGTTCGGATGGTATTCGCAATTCTCTACGTCGTGAAACGCCACGATTCCACCATCGCGGACCATCGGAGAGTAGAGCTCAAAATCCCGCTTCACGTGTTCATATTGGTGATCTCCATCGATAAAGAGAAAGTCCAAACGCTCGCCGTCCAGGAGATCACGAACACCACGGACGATATCAAGATCCCGAGAGCTCCCAAGGAAGCAATGGACATCCTCCGACCACGCCGACATCCGCGCGTTGCGAAGCTCCATGTGATGTTGGGTGTAACTCACGCCACCCATCCCCCCCGGCAGGTCGATGGAAATCTTCTTCCCCGTAGCGACTTGACACCAACAAAAGAACGTGGCGCCGGTAAGGGTGCCGATTTCGAGGATGTTACTTGGCTTGATCGCCTTCAGAAAGAGAAGCAACCCTTCAAGCTCCCGGCGAGCCTGGAGAAGCTTCAGGCAGTAAGCATGGTTGACAAACTCGAGTCCCGGCATCGGCGGGAGGGCTTCTTCTTGCGCCAGGTCATCCCACGGAGCCGGCGTCCCAAGGAGCTCTTGAGGAATCCCGTCGGTGTTCATGAGAAATGCCCCGCGAGTTTTTCCGCCGAAAGCTTCTCGAAACACTCGAGAGCAGAAGCCCCCGGAAAAGACTCCACGTTGATCACCCGACACTCGAGATGCGGCGCTACTCGCTCCATTTCTCGGATCACCTGGGGATAGATCGCATCCGCCCTTTGCTTCCAAGACTCCGGATACGCATCATGCCAATTGGTCGTCTGTCCATCTTCTCCCCGGCAGTCGAAGCCTATCAGGTAAACAGGATCGGCGCCGAGAGCGTTAGCGAGAAGCAAGGCCAGCGTCCCGGTATCTCCAGCCGGATACAGACCATCGGCAAGCGTTCCCCCTCGCACCTTGGAAGTGATCTTGACGTACTTGAGGCTTTTGAATCTCTGCGGGAGCTCATCGTATTGTCGAGACTGTTCGTGCGTGACCTGGATGGTTTCTTCAGGAAGGTGCCCGTACTGGGTGTAAAAAACCGGGTTAGCATAAATCAGCTCGAACACCTGGCGATCGGAAATGAGCACGAGATCCGGCCGCAACGTCCACCCCCAATTGATACCGATGGTCTGGACTCCAGGGCATCTATCGGCGATGTGCATCCGGACATCAGAGAGTGACGATCCGCCACCGTAGATCAAAGCGGCGGAGCCATCCCAATCGCCATCACTCAGAATCTGTGTTATCGGCGGGAGCTTCCGCATCCAATATCCTCGTGTCTCCAGGAAACTGCTCAAGTGCCATCCCCTCGAGTACCTTGATGCGCCGGTCGAGATCCGCAAGACGGTTTTCTATGCGTGCCTGATTCACGCCGTCCCTCCATTCATTTTTTTGATTACCTTCTTCGCCGCACTGAGACCGACGTTTCCACCCTTCTTGCCTACCCAAGCAACGACGATCGCCGTGAGGACCGTCCCAACGCTGACTGCCAGGGTTGTCCAGCTCGGATTCTCCGCCGCGCGTTCGGCCGCTCGGGCGACAGCATCAGCCACCGACTCACTCTGAATCGCCTCGATAAGACCGCAACCCGTCATGAACACGGGGAAAAGAAAGATCAGAAAGCGCATCGCGTTTCCTTCCAACTAAACGTGGAATGGGATCCCAGCATCGCCGACAGGAGCGGCCTCTATCGGCTCCAAGACTTCGTCATCATCTGACGGTTGGGTATATCCGATCTTCTGGTAATACTCATCCATCCGAAGCTTCGCGCCGGACTCCAGTGCGGTTTTCGCCACACGGGCATTCACTTCCGGATCTTCTTTCTTGTCCGAAGTCGTCTCGAAATTTGGTGTTCGCGCATTTCCGAGCCCGATTTCTGCCAACTGAGGTCGGTTAACACTGATAACAAAACCGATCAAACGATTGAGCGTTTCATCAAGCTTCCCACGGTCGAATTCAAGCTGTTCGTCGGATACCTCTTGCTCCACCTCAGCGCGCGCCAGCGATCCCTTACCGGCGGCCCCCCCAAACGGGGTAACTCCTCCGAGCCCGGTGGAGAGAATTTCGTTGTTGACGTATTCAAGCATCCCCATCACGATTTGATGACCCTCGCCCCCACCGGTCACCAGAGCGATTTCGTCAGTAGAGCTCACCACCGCGACGTTTTTTCCACGATGCTTCACGAGCTCGTCTCTCATAACATTCCGGGCAGACGTCCCATCTCGGCCGAGCCCCCCGGACGGCTTGTCGTTCGAAACCTTAGCGACAAGAAAGCCTTGCGCCCATCGCATCACCCCCTGAAGCCCCTCCTTAAATATCGTCTGTTTGGCCCACCACAGGAAGTAAAGGCTTTCGAGTAGGCCACGCCCATAGCCCAAACGCCCCTCTTCATCGGAGAAAACGATTTTGAGTAGTGGCCACGATTTCCGGAGCGGCTCCCACTTCCGCCGCTCCCGAGAATAGAGATGCCAGATAGCCTCGCGCTTGGTCCCATCTTCCAACATGACCGGACGGAGCTCGAGTCGATTCTTGTCGATGTTTTTGAGCTTCGTCGGAGTCCACCATCTCTTCGGCTGAAACTCACCGGGCGACCAAAAGCGCCGCTTGCCATTCACCCATGCATAGGCACGCGCACGGAAGATACCGGCGGCAAGCTGGCGTCTTGCTTCACGGAAATCCGGGATGACCTTCAACATATCTTCCGCCCACAAAGCCAGGTCTTTTGACTCCTGGGAATCCGTGGCCGGTTGAACGTTCCACCGCTTCGCCGCAACCGATGCCGTTCTCTGAGAAATCGCTTGGGACACCTTCCCGTCACGGCGGATTTTGTCCCAGATATTTGCTTCCTTCTCGAGAGTAAGATCAGGATCGATAATCCTGAATTCATCGTAAGCCGACGAAAGCGCCTGACCGTAAAGGTCCGAGACAGGCGCGGTACCAGAAAGTCGCGGGAGTCCAGCCATCACAAGTCCTCCATTCCCGGCAGTGTATCACCGGGGAGAAGTCCAGGCCAGAGAGAAAAGAAGGCGATCAACCCTCACGGAATCAACTTAACGTACGGCTCGCTCAACAGAAGCGGAATCAACGGCACGTACGGCTTGTCACACGGAATCAACCGAACGTACGGCTCGCTCGTCTTGGACGGAATCAACGTGGCGTTCGGCTCGCTCACACTTGACGGAATCAGCACTGAAACGCGGCTCGCTCGGGGTGATCGGAATCAACAGAGGAGATGGCTCGCTCACACCGCACGGAATCAGCGAAGAGGGCGGCTCGCTTTTTTCATTCGGAATCAACCCGGTAAATTCTTCTCATAGCTTATTCTTCGATCAACAAACCAAGCATCGACGTATCTCGGCCACGCTTTCGTAGCGTCGACAAGCCCCTGTGGATCGTTATCGGTCCACCCGATCACGTCGATGGTCCCACCTTCTCGGCGACGGCCGCGGATCTCATAGCACTGGCCCTGGTCTCCGGTTTCCAGCCTTTTCGGTTGCGGTCCCGACAAGAACATCAACAGCTCATTCTTCGAGAATCCGGGTACGTCGTTTTCTATCCCAACCACCTTTTCGATGGCTTCCTCAAGGTCACAGTAGCCGAGTTCTCCCGTTTGCTTGACGTGGAGAATGTCCCACACCGCGATTACCTCTGTTAGTTTCATCGCCCCTCCTCTTGGGATCCCTGCCTTTCCTTGGTTCCTTTACAAACAACGCAAACCACATCCCCATCGTCGCAGTATTCGCAAGAGTCTCCCCACCAATCGTGGCCGACACCCTCACACATATCACAAACGCTCACCCCCCATCCTTCACAAGTCTCACAAACCATCTTCTCATCCGGTAATCAATTTCGGGAGGTGCTTCTCGAGTTCAGGAGACGCAAGAAAGCCGGCCGCGCGTCCACCCGGAAGCATAAGAAACGGCAAAAATGCGGCGCGCAAGCCCATAACTTTTGCCGCGACCACCCGTGATTTGACGTCGTGAAACAACATGGTTGCGGCTTGCCGCCGGGCCGCGATCTCTTCATCTGGCTCATGAATACAGACGGGCCAGGTAAGCCGGAACTCGTCTCCATCGATGGAGAAATCGATCCGATACGCCTGGCCCTTCTTCGTGTTTGCAAATGCTTCTCCGTGGACATCCCCGCCCACGGATTCTATGAGACTCTTCGCCTTACAAATCCACTCGTCCGGAGATTTCCTGCTTGTCCTCCAATAATTCAAATCTTCCGCTCGCGGTAATGACGTCACCGTGGAGTAGAGTTTTACCATGGAGTAGAGCCCCTCCCGGTTACCTCGTCGAATTCAGAACGCCACGAACGATCACGACGGGAAGTCTTCTCAGGAACGGCGATCCCCAGGTACAAGAAAAGCTCCCGTCCCCACCACGCCATCATGAGGGCATCCCCTCGGTCGGGAGACGGGAAGCCTCGTTTCTTCATGTCTTCTTTCCGCTCCACCTCAATCAAGCCGTTACTACGCATCCCGTACGTGGGCGAAACCAACTGAGAGCGTAACCTCGGATCGTCCAGAAGCTTCAAGTGGCTCCCCTGCAAGGCGAGCCGCAATCCCCACCACGCTTGTGAGCGAAGATTCACGAACCTTTCGCGGCGGAGATCCCGTTTCCCTTCCTTGTAACGCGGCGGGAGACCAGCATTGAAACCAACTACGTCCACCCCTTGCTCTCTGAGGCGATCCACCACGCCACCACCAAGGCCGACATCGTCGACCACGATGACCACCTCCCTCGTCGGCCAGTAGCGATTTCTAACCGCGAGGATATTGCCGGCTGTCTTCATGAGGTCCCGACCTTGATATGTCATGAGCTCGATAAGCTCCGCCCCGTCGAGGATCGCCAGCACGGTTTCATCGTCACCGTACCTGGCGACGTCACAGCCGATGGTAATCGGTCCTCCGGTTTCGTGGCCCTCGAGAATCAAAGCTTTCTCAACCCACGACAGCGCGATCAAGGAATCGATTTGCTCGGGGAAAAGACCGCGGACTTGAGAGATGTACATCGGGGACTCCGGGCCCCACTCTTCCAACCGCTCTTCACACCATCTTTTCGTAACCGCCCCGGAGATGTAGTTTCCCCGTCCGGTTACGTTTGGATGGTCAAGACAATCCAAGTGAAGCGTGTTCCAGATCCTCGAAGTACAAGCATCGTAGAATGGGCCGGCGGGATCTCCCGGGTTACCGATTGCCAGGATCTTCACGTTGCCACCCGAAGAAATCCTCTCTACACCCTCCCAAGTCTTCCCGTCCACCCCCGCGGCCTCGTCGATGATAATGAGCTGATTCGGGGAGTGAAACCCCTGCATTCTCTCGGAACGATCCGTGGAGATCCCCATCGCGAAGTGATCATCAGAGATGCGCATCCGGCAATCGCGCGGCGGGAGAGTCGATCCAAGATTGACCCGAGCCCCGTGGAACCTCGTACGGATTTCCGACCAAAGGATTTTCTCGACTTGGGGCCACGTTGGCGCCGTGGTGATCACCTTGGATGGCTTCCTCGTGTGAAGAAACCAGAGAGCGATATCCGCAGCCGCGCGACTCTTCCCCGTAGCATGGCCAGAGTGAACCGAGGTCCGATCGTGGCGCGAGACAGAATCCAGGACCCTTTCTTGATCGGGAGTGTACTCGCCACCAAGGAAGATCCTCCCGAAGAAAGACGGGGAGAAGATGGACTGCGCGAGGAGTTCTTTACGGTTCAAAGGGAAGGCTCATTTCAAAAGTCTCGGGACGCTGGGTTACCTGGCATTTCCCGAGGGCCGTTTCAAACCGGAGACCAAGAAAGGAAACACCACCCGGTGAAAAAGACAAGCAGGCGAGGCCGGTCACGAGAGAGCACACCGCTTTTGAAGTCTCGCCTTTCTTTTTGCCTCGATACAGTATTACGTCTCCCTTCTCAGCGACAACATCGACAGATTCAACAGCCAACGTTTGGATCTCTCCAAAAGAAAGTCGGGAAAGCTCCGCGACCCTCAATGGGACCATCGCCTCCACATGAATTCGAAGCAACCCTTCCTTATGGTTCAAACGGTGACACCTCCGCCATTTCCATCGCAAACTTCACGTCAGCCTCCAGGTCAGCATATAAAATAACCCCCATCGCGCACCCTATGCAAACGTACTCCCCGTGCTCCGCGCTCCAGTTCTGATTTTCGGTCCACTTCTTCTTGTCACCTGCTTCGCAGACAAGAACCTCGCGCTTGCACAGTGGACAGACGGCGTGAAGAGCTTCGCGCGGAGAGTAGGTAGGGGGGGGCGGCTCGTACTTGTTGAGCATAGATCACTTACACATCGCAGATGAAAGCCACTCCCGATCCCGAAGTGTAAACATCTCCCCTTGACCTAACGTGGCCCAAAGCTCAAAAGAACTCCTTGGAAACGAATAGGTTCCAGCTAAGCATCCCTCGTTAACGATCAATCCAGGAAGCAACTTGTCAATACTTTGGAGCAGAATGTTTCCTGTCAATTTTTCGATCACCATCAAGAAAACCGGAGAACCCATTTCCTTTTGGACCCGGAAATACTGAGTCCAATTCGAACAATCCACAGCGTGAGTTTCGCACCTCCTCTTACCGTAATATCCTGGACGTTTTTTCGTTTTCACCTCAACCCACCACCGTTTGCCCTGTCGAGAAACATCTAAATCCGGCAAAATAAGCTTCACCTTAAAACCGTGAAGCATAGGCGCACCTTCTCCGGTGTAAAGCCGCTTGGAAACTACCATGCATCCCGATTCTTCGAGAAGCTTCTCGGCAGATTCTTCCCCCCAAAGTCCAAGCTTGTACTCTCTGGTATCTTCAAGCTTCATGTCCCCACCGACTCCAATTCTTCGCCTGCTTGCGAGCAAAAAGTTCTATCCGTGGACCCGGACTCAATTTTTCAATAAGCGAACGAAAATGATCCGGCTTTCTGGAGTGCCCCTCAACCGGCCTATCGTGACACCCAATCAATTCTTTACCGGTCGCCACAAGAGAGATGTATTTCTTCTTCTTCTCCCCTTTCTTTACTCCGAGAATCAGAACCTCGGTCGACGGACGCAACCACCTGCCTACCCCGAAAAAATCCTTCCAATTTTTTGTAACCTTTTTCCAAACTATCTCTCCCTTCCATTCGAACCCCCAAGCATCCAAAACTTCATGGGGAGTTCTCTGTCGTATCATAGGCCAGGTCGTCCAAAGCCAAAGATGCGAACCGTCTGAATGTGACAGTGATCCTATCGGTAATTTACAAATTTCCTGAACCGACATCGTCTTGTACTTCTTGGACACCCCCCCGCCGGGTACACCTGGATCTCTATACGCCCACGGCGGATCAGCATAGATACACCGATACTTCCCGAAGACATCCGGAAGACTGCGAACCAAAACCGATCCTGACTCTTGCTTGGTTTCTTTCGGCGATCCCCTCTTTACTGCTCCTTTTACTTTTCGCGCCACAGAAAGCAATCCCGATTGACTCGATTCCCCCCCGTTGGATTTACTCTCCGCGAGGTACCTTCTAAACACAACTTCCGAGACTTCAGACTCTTGCTGCCAGCGGGAGGAATCTGACTTCGAGACGCCGAGGTCCACGAGCTTTTTCACGGTCGCAGGCTGCGACCGTGATTTTCGATCGCCCCCCTTCCCCCTGTCTCTCTCCATCTCCCCGAGAAGCCGCCCCGCCTTCCTCTCGGCCTTTAGCTGAATCTCCGCGAGTATCTGCCGGCTCTTCTTCGTCGCGCCGCTACGGGCCGCGTAGCGCCGGAGAAGGACGGCCTTATCTCTTATGTCTTTTACCTCCCCAATCGTTCTGGCTTTTTCAATCTCTCTTTCAGCCTTACAGAGAAGAACAATTTGCCGATCCGATATTTTCTTCGTAGACAAGGAACCGCCACCTCCTAACCACACCTAACCACGGCTCATATGTAATTCTATTTTCATTCCACATCATCCGTTATCGAACGAGGAGGAAGCCGGTTAGACTTTTTCTTAACGCCTTTGTTGTAGTGCTTCCAAACTACGTCCGCGAAAAGTGTAGGTAAGTCACCGCCTTGCGTCTCGTGAAAACCAACAACTTGACGGAGTATCCTTTTCACAGAAACGGAAGCAAGCTTTTGAATCAACTTATTCTTATCTATCTTGTCTTTCCACGCACGATGGGAAATGAAT
>Ga0255058_10000820_pt1 | contig 17702 bp, 15 predicted proteins | sample Cases_109_9_MG_FD_188637 | JGI IMG/M metagenome (GOLD analysis project Ga0255058, IMG submission 188637) | Seawater microbial communities from Amundsen Gulf, Northwest Territories, Canada - Cases_109_9 | ecosystem: Environmental > Aquatic > Marine > Gulf | place: Canada: Northwest Territories... | reverse complement strand
TCTATTCGGGCGTCCGGCCCGCCATGAACGTCGGCCTGTCGGTCTCGCGAGTCGGCGGCAACGCCCAGATCAAGGCGATGAAACAGATCGCCGGAACCCTGCGACTCAGCCTGGCCCAGTACCGTGAGCTCGAGGCCTTCTCCCAGTTCGGCTCGGACCTGGACCAGGCGACCCAGGCCCAGCTGGCCCGCGGCAAGCGGCTGGTGGAGGTCCTCAAGCAGGGCCAGTACGCCCCGCTGCCGGTCGAGAAGCAGATCCTGACCATCTTCGCCACCTCCAACGGCCACATGGACGACCTCGAGGTCGAGCAGTGCCTGCCCTTCGAGAAAGAGCTGCACCAAACCTTCGAAGCCCGGCACAAGGACCTGATGGAGAAGATCGCCGCCAAAGGCGGTCTGGACGACGACCTCAAGAAGACGGTCAACGACGCCATCCGCGAGTGCAAGGAGCAGTTCAAGGCCACCCAAGTGACCGCGAGCGCCTGACCCGATGGCGAAGACCCAGGACCTCAAGCGGCGCATCCGCTCGATCCGCAACACCCGGCAGCTGACGAACGCCATGAAGATGGTCAGCGCGGCCAAGCTGCGCCGGGCTCAGGAGCGGATGATTAGAGCGCGGCCCTACGCCCACCGCGTGCTGTCGATCCTGCAGTCGCTGGCGTCGCGGGCCCAGGCCGAGAGCCATCCGCTGCTGGCCCAACGCGACGGCAACCGCGTGGAGTACGTCGTCATTGCAGGCGACAAGGGACTGTGCGGATCGTTCAACGCCACCATCATCCGCACGGCGACCGAGCACATCAGTTCCTCGGACGACATCGACCTGACCGTCTCCGCCGTCGGCAAGAAGTCTCGCGACTTCTTCAGCCACCACGGCTTCAACGTCCGCCGCGCGTGGACCGACCAGTTCCGAGATCTGAAATACTCCCTGGCCGAAGAAATCGGGCGCGAGTTGATGCGCCGCTTCATCGACGGCGAGGTCGATCGGATCTACCTGGTCTTCAACGAGTTCAAGTCCGCGATCCAGTCAAAGCCGATCGTCCAGCAGCTACTGCCGATCCACGCCGAATCGATGGAGGCCGACGACTCCCGGGATTCACGGGACGATTACATCTACGAGCCCGGCGCCGGCCAGCTGTTCGCGGCGCTGCTCCCGCACTACGTCGAGAACCAGATCTTCCACGCGACCCTCGAGTCCGTCGCCGCCGAGCACGCGGCGCGGATGAGCGCGATGGACTCCGCCACCAAGAACGCCGGCGAGCTGATCGAATCGCTGACCCTGACCATGAACCGGGTACGCCAGTCGGCGATCACCACGGAAATCATCGAGGTCGTTTCGGGCGCCGAGGCGCTCGGCTAGGAGCCAGAGCCATGGGTAGGATCGGAAAGGTCGTGCAGGTCATCGGGCCCGTTGTCGACGTCGAGTTCGACGACGAGTACCTGCCGCAGATTTACAACGCCCTCAAGATCACCGATCCGGGCACGGAGACCGGCAAGCCCGTGGACATCGTCATCGAGGTAGAGCAGCATCTGGGCGAGAACCGCGTCCGCACGGTCAGCATGGAGCCCACCGACGGCCTGGTGCGAGGCATGAAGGTCGAGGACACCGGCGAGCCGATCAAGATGCCGGTGGGCGAGGCCACCCTGGGCCGCGTGCTCAACGTCATCGGGAAGCCGGTGGACAAGCTGGGCCCGGTGAACGCCGAAGAGTACTGGCCGATCCACCGCGAGGCGCCGTCGTTCGAAGACCAGGACACCTCGATCGAGATGTTCGAGACCGGCATCAAGGTGATCGACCTGCTCGAGCCCTACATGAAGGGCGGCAAGACGGGACTGTTCGGCGGCGCCGGCGTGGGCAAGACCGTGCTCATCATGGAGCTGATCAACAACGTCGCCCTGAAGCACGGCGGCTTCTCGGTCTTTGCCGGGGTCGGCGAGCGCACCCGCGAGGGCAACGACCTCTGGAACGAGTTCCAGGAGACCGGCGTCATCAACCTCGAGGAACCGTCGAAGTCGAAGGCGGCCCTGGTCTACGGCCAGATGACCGAGCCCCCCGGCGCCCGGCTGCGAGTGGCCCTGTCGGGGCTGACCGTCGCCGAGTACTTCCGCGACGTCAAGCACCAGGACGTGCTGCTGTTCGTCGACAACATCTTCCGCTTCACCCAGGCCGGTTCCGAGGTCTCGGCGCTGCTGGGCCGCATGCCCTCGGCGGTGGGCTACCAACCGACGCTGGCCACCGAGATGGGCGAGCTGCAGGAGCGGATCACGTCCACCAAGCACGGCTCGATCACCTCGGTGCAGGCGATCTACGTGCCCGCCGACGATTACACGGACCCGGCGCCGGCGACCACCTTCGCCCACCTCGACGCCTCGACCAACCTCTCACGGCAGATCGCCAACCTGGGCATCTACCCGGCAGTGGACCCGTTGGCCTCGACCTCCCGCATCCTCGACCCGAACTTGTTGGGCGCCGCCCACTACGACACCGCTCGAGACGTCCAGCAGGTGCTGCAGCGCTACAAGGAGCTGCAGGACATCATCGCCATTCTGGGCATGGACGAGCTGTCCGAGGAGGACAAGCTGACCGTGACCCGGGCGCGCAAGATCCAGCGCTTCCTGTCGCAGCCGTTCCACGTGGCCGAGCAGTTCATCGGGATCCCCGGCCGCTACGTGAAGATCGAGGACACGATCAAGGGCTTCCGCGAGCTGGTCGACGGCAAGCACGACGACATCCCCGAGCAGGCGTTCCTCTACGTGGGCACCATCGAGGAGGCCCAGGAAAAGGCCGAAGAGCTGAAGCAGGAGACGGCAACCGCCGGCTAAGTCGTTGAAACAAATAGCCCTAAGCATCGTGACCCCGGAAAGGGAGGTGATCTCGGAGCCCGTGGACGAGGTCGAACTGCCCAGCTGGGAAGGCAGCATGGGCGTCCTGCCCGATCACGCCCCACTGCTGGCTCAACTGCAGGCGGGTCAGGTCTCCTACCGGGTCGGCAACCAACGGCACTACCTCGTGGTCACCGGCGGCTTCGCCGAGGTGCTGGGAGAGGCGGTCAGCGTCCTCGCCCGCACGTGCGAGCGGGCCGAAGAAATCGACCTCGACCGCGCCAAACGGGCCGAAGCCCGGGCGCAGGAGCAGCTCAAGTCGGAGATCGGGTCGGATACGTTCGCCCGCGCCGGGATCAAGCTCAAGCGCGCCGTCGCCCGAATCAACACCCACAGCCAGCGTCGGGTATGATGGGCTGAAGCTGGACCGGACTGGGGGTCGCCAATGAGCGCTCGTCACTTCGCCGTCATCGCCGTTGCTTTGGCCGTCGGGGTCATCACCGGCTGCAGCCAGGACGTGAAGATCGGTGCCGTGATCTCCAAGACCGGCGCTGCCGCCGCCTACGGCGAACTGGTCGAGAACGGCCTGCAGCTCGCCCTCGAACAGATCAACGCCTCAGGCGGGATCAACGGTGGACAGGTCGAGCTGTTGTTCCGGGATGACACGACGCGTGCGGACGTCGGAGCCAAGGTCGCCGAAGAGCTGATCCAGCAGGAAGGCGTGGGCGTGATCATCGGTGCCCTGACATCCGACGTCACCCTGCGCGTCGCGGAAATCTGCGAGCAGAACGGAGTGATCCTGCTGTCGCCGTCGGCATCGGCGGACAAGATCACCCACGCCGGGGACTACATCTTCCGCAACTACCCTACCGACATCCTCGAGGGCACCGCCATGGCCGAGTTCGCCAAGGATCTCGGTCTCGAGCGGCTGGTCATCTTCGCCCTGGACAACGTGTACGGCGCCGGGCTGACCCGGGTCTTCACGGATAAGTACGAGAGCAAGTTCCGCGAGGTGGTCAAGACCTTCCTGATCAAGACCGAGTCCACCGACGACATCGGGGCGATGATCGAAGAGGCCAAGGCGTTGAACCCCGACGGGATCTACCTGATCACCTACGTCGACGAGCTGATCGCTCTGCTGAAGGGGATCCATGCCGCCGGGATCGACGCCGTCAAGCTCGGCACCGCCTCGGTCACGCCCGAAATCTCTCGCCGGGCCGGCGAGGCGGCGAACATGCTGGTCTACCCGGCCCCCAACTTCGACGTCGAGTCCAACGACCCCGTCGTCTCGGAGTTCGTGAAAACCTACACGGCCAAGTACGGCACCAAGCCGGAAATCTACGCCGCTCACGGCTTCGACGCCCTCATGCTGCTGAAGCACGCCATCGAAGAGATGCGCTCCACCCACCCCGACACCCTCAAGCTTGGCCTCTCGTCGATCAAGGGCTACGCGGGGGCCGCCGGGCGAACCAGCTTCGACGAGAACGGCGACGTGGTGCGCTACCCGCGCCTGTTCGTGATCCACGAGAGCGCGGCCATGCCCTACGACAGGTTCAAGGAGCAGGGCCTCTCGATCCTGAGGCCCGGGCAGGGTTGATCGGATCGATGTCCGCCGATCGGGCGGGGCGCCCGCATCTGTCCATCGTCATTCCCGCTTACAATGAAGAGCAGCGGCTCGAGCCGACCCTGGCCTCGATCCACGAGTACGTCGATCGGCGGAAGATCAACGCCGAGGTCCTGGTCGTCGACGACGGATCCACCGATGGCACCCGCCGGCTGGCCGAGCGGCAGCTGCGCAACCGTGGGCGCGTCGTCGTCGTCCCGGAGAATCGCGGCAAGGGACACGCGGTGCGTCGTGGGATCCAGGAGGCCAGCGGGCGCTGGGTGCTGATGACCGACGCCGACCTTTCCACGCCGATCGAAGAGTACGAGAAACTGGCCGACGCGGCCCGCGACCACGACCTGGACCTGGCGTTCGGCTCGCGGGCGCTGGCGAGCTCGAAGATCGAGGTCCGGCAGAACCCCGTCCGCGAGACGATGGGCAAGACCTTCAACCGCCTGATCCGCCTGACGACCGGGCTGACCTTCCGCGACACCCAGTGCGGCTTCAAGCTGATGGATCGCGAGCGGGTGGGACCGCTCTTCGAACGAATGATCGTCGACCGGTTCGCGTTCGACGTCGAGCTGCTCTACCTCTCCGTGCACTTCGGCCTGCGAATCGAGGAAGTCCCGGTCGTCTGGCGCAACGACCCTCATTCCCACGTCAGCTTGCTGGCTGACCCGCTGCGCATGATGTTCGACGTCGGACGGGTCCGCTGGCGTTTCCGCCGCGGCGGCTACAACCCCGACCCGACCGGTGCAGGGGCCGAAGGATGAGCGACCGCGGCAAGCGCAACGCCCGGGAGAAGGTCGTGAGCCTTCCCGAGCTTCTGGACTGGGCCGACGGGTTCCGCGACGCAGGGAAGCGCGTGGTCTTCACCAACGGCGTCTTCGACCTGCTGCACACCGGTCACCTGCGGCTACTCGAGTCGGCCGCCCGGCTGGGCGACGGGCTGATCGTCGCCATCAATCGCGACCGCTCGGTGCGCAAGCTCAAGGGCCCGAGCCGTCCGCTGGTGCCCTTTCGTCAACGCGCTGCCCTGGTGGCCGGTTTCGAGATGGTGGACCGCGTGATCGGCTTCTCCGGCGAGACGCCGATCGAGTTGATCGAGTTGGTTCGCCCGGCCGTCCTGGCCAAGGGCGGAGACTGGCCGGTGGAACGAATCGTCGGCCGTGAGGTCGTCGAGAGCTACGGCGGAACGGTTGTCTCGCTGCCCCTGATCCCGGGTCGCTCGACCACCGACGTCGTCGAGCGCATCCGTACGGCTGTGCGGACCAACCGCACTCCCGGCGACGGATGATCTCCTCGTCCGGCCTCTGGACTCCCCTCCTTTCCGCTCCGTTCTTCGAGAAGCTGGAAGGGCTGATTCGCGAGGATGGCCGCCCCGTCGGTCTCGAGGGGCTGGTCGGCGGCTCGCGCGCGCTGACCCTGACCCTGCTCTCCCGGAACCTGAGGAAGGGAATCCTGGTGGTCACCCCCGACGATCCGGGGCTCGAGGCCTATCACCGGGACCTGGCCGCCCTGGCAGGACTGACCGGTCGCGACCCCAGGCGGACCGTGCGCATGCCGGCGCTGGACTCGGATCCCTTCGACGGGATCCCGGCCCATCCCGAGGTCGTCCGCGAACGGGTGGTGGCCGTCGAGCGTCTGCTGCGCGACGAGATCGACTTCTTGCTGGTTCCCGTCCGCGGCCTGCTCAACCCTCTACCGTCTCCCGAGGAGTGGCGCAGCCGTACCCGGACCGTTCGCCGGGGAGATACCCTGCCGCCCGACCGTTTCGTGCTGACCGCGCTGGGACTCGGCTACCGCCGGGTGGATACCGTCAGCGGCCCGGCCGAGGTCTCGCGTCGCGGCGGCATCGTCGACATCTTCCCGCCCACCGCCCAGGAGCCGGTTCGCATCGAGCTGTTCGGCGACACCGTCGATTCGCTGCGCTCGTTCGACACCGACAACCAGCGTTCCACCGGACAGCTCGACGAGGTGATCGTCGGTCCGGCGGTGGAGAGCCCGCCGACGGAACAGGCGGTGCGCCGCCTCGCGGCCTACCTCGAACAGCGGCGGCTCGACATGAAGGACTCGGCGCGCAGCGTGCGCCAGATCCAGGAACACCTGGAGCTGCTTCACCATCAGGGCTACTGGCCGGGCTACGAGTCGCTGACGAAGATGACCGCCACTCGGCCGGTGCTGCTGTTCGAGCACGCCCGGAATCTGGTGACCGTGGTGGACGAGCCGGAACGCTGTATCGACGAGCTGGTCCAGGCGGCCCACGACCTCAACCTCTCCTACGAGGAAGGCGCCGAGCAGATCCTGCCCCCCGCCGCCACGCTGTTCGCCGACGCTCGCGAGGTGCGGGCCCGGCTGGCCGATGCGGCGCTGTTCGTGCGGGAGCTGATCGGTCAGGGCGCAGAACCCGCCGAACGCACGCTGACCGTCTCCGTCCGGACGGCGCGGGCCTACTCCGGTCGCGTTCCGGACCTGGTGCAGGATCTGCGCAAGGGTGTCGAGGCGGGCAAGCGCATCGTCTGCGTCATGCGCGCGCCGGGCAGTGCCGACCGGCTGAGCGAGATCCTCGACGAGTACGACCTCCCGGCGAGGCGTGTCGACGGAGCGGGAACGGCCGACGACGGGAGTCTGTACATCGGTCTGGGAGCGCTGCGCTCGGGGTTCGAGCTGCAGGAGAGCGGGCTCTCCGTGCTGACGGAGCGGGAGATCTTCGGCGAGGAGCGCAAGAAAGCCAAGCAGAAGGGCCGCGGCCGCGCCGCCTTCCTGTCCGACTTCCGTGACCTGAAGGAGGGCGACGTGCTGGTACACGTCGATCACGGCATCGCCCGGTACGCCGGGCTCGGCCGTCCTCGCGGCGGAAGCCTCAACCGGGACTTCATCGTTCTGGAGTTTGCCGGCGGCGACAAGCTGTTCGTCCCGGCGGACCGCCTGGACCTGGTCCAGAAATACAGCGGCGTCGCCGGCCGCAAGGCGGCGCTGGATCGTCTGGGTGGGCCCGGCTGGGGACGGGTGCTGACCAAGGTCCGCAAGGCGGTGCAGTCGATGGCCAAGGAGCTGCTCGAGCTGTACGCCCGCCGGCAGACCGTCCAGGGTCACGCCTTCGCCCCGGATACGCCATGGCAACAAGAGCTGGAGGATGCCTTTCCCTTCGAGCTGACCCCCGACCAGGACCGGGCCGTCCACGAGATCAAGGCCGACATGGAGTCGACCCGGCCGATGGACCGGCTGCTGGTCGGGGACGTCGGCTTCGGCAAGACCGAGTTGGCGGTGCGGGCCGCCTTCAAGTCGGTGATGGACGGCCGGCAGGTCGCGCTGCTCAGCCCGACGACCGTGCTCTCGATGCAGCACTTCGAGACGTTTCGCGAGCGGTTCGCCCCCTATCCCGTGCGTGTCGAGATGGTCTCGCGCTTTCGCTCGGCGAGCGAGATCCGCAAGATACTGGCCGAGGTCGCCGTGGGAAGCGTCGATGTGCTGGTCGGCACCCATCGGCTGCTGTCGAAGGACGTCGAGTTCAAGCAGTTGGGCCTGTTGCTGGTGGACGAAGAACAGCGGTTCGGCGTCGCCCACAAGGAGCGCATCAAGCGGCTGTCGATCGGAGTCGACGTGCTGTCGATGACCGCCACGCCGATCCCGCGGACGTTGCAAATGTCCCTGGCTGGCGTGCGCGACCTGTCGGTCATCGAGACGCCGCCCCAGGGTCGGCTGGCGATCCAGACCTATCTCGTCCCGTTCCGCAAGAACCAGCTGGCCCAGGCGATCCGCCAGGAGCTGCGCCGAGGCGGTCAGGTGTTCGTGGTCCACAACAAGATCGACACCTTGCCCGCGATGATCCGCGCCATCAGCGAGATGGCGCCCGATGCGCGCATCGTCAGCGCCCATGGCAGGATGCCCGAGCGGCATCTCGAGCGCGTGATGATGCAGTTCGTCGGCAAGCAGGCCGACATCCTGGTCACCACGACGATCATCGAGAACGGACTGGACATCCCCAGCGCCAACACGATCATCGTCAACCGGGCCGATCGCTTCGGGCTGGCCCAGCTCTACCAGCTTCGAGGGCGGGTGGGTCGCAGCCGCGAGCACGCCTATGCGTATTTCATCATCCCCAGCCGCGAGCATCTTCGCGGAGAGGCGCGCAAACGCCTGCTGGCCCTGCAGGAATTCAGCGACCTGGGGGCGGGGTTCCGGTTGGCCGCGGCCGATCTCGAGATCCGTGGCGCCGGCGAGCTGCTGGGTGGGCGGCAGCACGGCCACATCGCCGCCCTCGGCTTCGAGATGTACTGTCGAATGCTCGAGCGCGGCGTCAGCGAACTGCAGGGCGAGCCCGTCACCCCGGACCGGCCGGTGACCCTCAACATGGGTGTCGACATCAAGCTGACCGACAAGTACCTGCCCGAGGCGACCGACCGGCTGGTGCTCTACAAGCGGCTGGCCCAGGCCACGACCCCCGAGGACGTGGACCGGTTACAGGCCGAGACCGAGGATCGATTCGGGCACCTGCCCCAGGCGGCCCGCAACCTGTTCGACATGGGCCGGCTGAGGCTGGTTGCCGTCGAGGCCGGCGTGAAAAGCGTTGACCTGGCCGAGGAGAAGCTGCAGATCCGGTTTCACGGTCATTCGTCGGTCGACCCGCACCGACTCGTGGAGATCCTCGGCCGGAGTTCGGGCTCACTGTCTCCATCGGGCATGATGTTGTTGCCCGCGCCGCCGCGCGGGGCCGATCGGATCCAGGCCGCGCGCGAGGTGTTGTGGCAGATGCTGGGCGTGGACCCGATGAAGGGCGATAATCCAGACGGAGGAGAACGGTGAGATTGGTCACCAGGTGGTCCGCGGTCTTGCTGCTACCGGCGTTGCTCGCGGGATGCGGAGAGCGGCCGCCACCGGACCCCGGCGTGGTCATCGTGGTCTCGCTGGATGACCGGCCCGAGACCCTTGCCGACCTGGAGCAGTACCTGGAGGCCAACATGGTGGTTCCCGAGGAGGGCCGATCGCTCCACGGCGGTGACGAGGACTACGTCAAGAGCCGCCTGTTCGACGCTTTCGTCAACGAGCGGCTGTTGCTCGCCGAGGCCCAACGCAGAGAGATCCAGGTCAGTGACCTCGAGATCGAGGCCTCCCTGGGGCTGGACAACGGCGAGGAGCAACCCCTGGGCAACGCGACCTGGCAGAATGCTCGCCGCCGGTTGATGATCGAGAAGCTGCTCGAGCAGATCGCACGGGAGCAGTCCGCGGTCAGTGACGACGAGGTGCGAAGCTGGATCGACGCCAACGCCAGCCCCGGGGCCGAGCGCCGGGTCCGGATGCGAAGCCTGATGGTCGACTCGGCCGACGAGGCCGAGAAGCTGTACAAGGACCTCAAGCGCCGCCGGCTGACCTTCGACGAGGCCGGGGTCGTGCAGGCCCAGGATCCCGACCGACAGGTGTCCGTGGAGGTCGGCTGGGACAGCCTGTCCGAGGAGGTCCGCGGGGTCCTGGAGGGGCTGAGGCCCGGCCAGGTCAGCCGTCCGGTGGCCCAGGGCGGCGGGCACCACCTCTTCCTGGTCGAAGCCTGGCTGGACGGCGACCCGTCGCAGGCCGAGCTCGAGGATCGGGCCCGCGCCGAGCTTTCGGCCCGCCGCCGCGAGCAGGCCTACCAGGCGCTGCTGCGCCATCTCCGCGACGACTCGAAGATCCGAGTCAAACCAAGGAATCTTCCCTTCGAGTACCGTCCCGAAACCGGCGCGTGATCCGTCACCCGCGGCCCGGCCTCGGCGGTATGCGACGGGCGCGGATTCGGTTCATAATGATTGCGATCAGGGCGTCGCCCACCCCGGAGGAAGCATGACATCCCCCTTCGCCCGCTACGTGGCAGGCCTGCTGGCCTGCGCGCTGGTCGTCGTCACGCCCGCCCGGGCCGAGCTGGTCGAGGAGATCGTGGCCTGGGTCAACGGCGACATCATCACCCTGACCGACCTCGACGACGAGCAACAGACGTCGATCGCCGATGCCTATCGGCGATTTGCCGGCGAAGAGCTGGACCGGCAGGTCCAGCGGATCCGCGACGAGTTGTTGTTGAACCTGATCGACCGCAAGATCCTGCTGCACCGCGCCGCCATGCTGTACGACGTGGACAAGATGGGTGAGGTCTTCCTGGACGGCTTCCGCCGGCAGCAGGAGATCGAAAGCGACGACGAGCTGAACCGGATCCTGGAGCAAGAGGGGATGACCTTCGACGAGCTCAAGGAGAAGTTGGTCGAGCTGTTTGCGCCGGACGAGGTATTGAGGTTCGAGGTCTCGGGGCGGATCTCTGTCGGCGACAAGGAGGTCGAGGCCTACTACGCCGAGAATCAGGAGGAATTCCTTGTCGCCGGCGAGGCCAGCATCTGCGAGATCGTCTTGCTGGCCGACACGGCCGAGAAGCGGGAAGCTCGCCGGGAAGAGCTCGCAGCCATTCAGAAGAGAATCGCCGACGGTGAGTCCTTCGAGGAGCTGGCCACCGAGCTGTCCGAGGCGGGCACCAGGGAGAGCGGCGGTATGATGAAAGGGTTGACGCGGGGCGATCTTTCGGAACAGTTGGAAGAGTTCGTCTTCACGCTACCCGTCGGCGCCGTCTCCGAGCCGCTCGAGACTGCCTACGGTTTCCACATCATCAAGATCGAAGCGCGTCGTGAGGACGTGGTTGCACCGCTCGAAGAAATACGAGAGCAGGTGCGCGCCACGCTCGAGGAGAAGACCTATGCACGCGACTTCCAGGCCTTCATCACCAAGGCGCGCTCCGAGGCCGAATGGTGCGTCAAACGAAAGTATCGAGCCAGACTGACCGTCGACTCGCCCGAGTGCGATGCGCTCTGAGCGGCAAATCGTTGCTTGCACGCGGACGATCTGTTTGGTAATGTGGATTTATTACCAGCGCAGATGAACTCAAATCGTCCACAGTGCGCGCCCAGTCAGTTCGACGCAAAAGCAACGAAGGATCGGGGACAAACCATGATCAACCGAAAGCTCATACGGCCAAATCTTGCTGAGGTCAAGGGCAAGATGTCAACCAAGGCCCTTCATGAGACTCCTCCCGCGCGACGCGAGGCGCCGAGTAACGGTTCTTCGATGCGACGCCGTCTCGCTCCCCCGGAACAGACCAACGCCGAAGCCTTCTACTATCTCAAGCAGATGAATACCCAGACCCCGATGGTGGTCGTGCTCGACAACGGCGAGCAGCTACGCGGTCACATCGAATGGTACGACCGCTCCTGCCTCAAGGTGCATCGTGAGGGTGACCCGAACCTCCTCGTCTACAAGCACAGCATCAAGTATCTGTTCAAGCAAGAAGACGAGTAACCCTCACCTCCCGAACGCCGCCCGGGTCGTACGCAGCATGACCGGATGCAGCTTCTTGCCGGCGGCCAGGATATCCCCCGACCTCAGGTAGCCGTCACCACCGGTGATGTCCGTCACGGTTCCACCCGCCTCGAGCACCAACAGCGCGCCCGCCGCGATGTCCCAGGTCGACAGGCCGACCTCCCAGAAGCCGTCGTAGCGACCGCAGGCCGTGTAGGCTAGGTCCATACAGGCAGATCCGGCCCGGCGAATCCCGGCGGTCGACCGCACGAACGTCTCGAACGCCTCGAGGTATTGGTCGAGGCGCGACAGCTCACGGAACGGAAACCCGGTGGCGATCAGCGAGTCGTGTGGGTCCGCGGGGTCGTTGCAGCGGATGGTCTCCCCGTTGCGCCGCGCGCCGCCGGCCCGGTGGGCGCAGAAGGTCTCCTCGCGCAGCGGATCGTGAATCGCTGCGGCGACCAGCCCCCGCTCGTCTTCCAGGGCGATCGACACGCAGAACGTCGGTACGCCGTGAATGAAGTTGGTCGTGCCGTCCAGCGGATCGACGATCCAGCGATAGCCTCCGGGGGCCGTGTCGGGGGCGCTCTCCTCGGTCATGATGCTGTGGTCCGGGTAGTTGCCGCGCAGGTGCTCGACGATGGTTCTCTCGGCCTCGTCGTCGGCCTCGGTCACGAAGTCGTGCAGACCCTTCGAGCGAACGTTGATCGGTTGCCCGAAGCGCTCGCGCAGGCCGCGGCCCGCGGCCTCGGCGGCTTCACGGGCGACACGCTCGAACTCAGCTGGGCTGGCGGCTGCCATTGTCGCCCTTCTTCGCCCGCGGGTGCGCCATGTCGTAGACCCGCATCAGGGCGTCGGTGCTGACGTGAGTGTAACGCTGGGTCGTCGAGAGCGAGACGTGGCCCAGCAGCTCCTGGATCGCCCTCAGGTCGGCCCCGGCGCCCAGCATGTGGGTGGCGAAGGAGTGCCGCAGGGCGTGCGGAGAGACACGGGCGTTGATCGCAGCCTCGCGCAGTCGGCGATCCAGGATCCGTCGGACGCTGCGGTCGGTCAGCCGACCCCCACGCAGGTTGAGAAACACGGCATCGGATTGGTGGCGGCGCCGCAGCCTGTCCGACACCTCGAGCCAACGCCCGAGCGCGGTCGTCGCCTTGCTGCCGAAGGGCACAACCCGCTGCTTGTCTCCCTTGCCGACGACCCGCACCATGCCGCCGACAAGGTCGAGATCTTCGAGACTCAGGCTGACCAGCTCGCCGACGCGAAGCCCCGTTGCATACAATAGTTCGAGGATCGCACGATCCCGAAGCGAGGCCGGCAGTTCGTCGTCGATCCTCTCGAGAAGATTGAACACCTCGTCGACCGTGAGATCCTGGGGCAGCAGCTTCGGGGTCTTGGGGGTCGGGATCCCTACTGCCGGACTGACGTGGATCACGCCCTCGCGAACGATGAATTTGAGGAAAGAGCGCACCGTCGACAGCTTGCGTGCGACGGAGGACTTCGCAAGGCCCGAGCGTGTCATCCGCGCCACGAAGCCACGAACGTCAAGCGTGTCGATCGCTTCCGCTCCCGGTGGCTCGTCCCGCTCGGTCCTCTCGATCAGGTAAGCCGCGAACTGTTCCAGGTCGCTACGGTACGCGGTCAGGGTGTGCCGCGACATCCGCCGCTGATCGGCCACGTACGCCAGGAAGCGTTCAACCGCCTGGTGAAAGTCGCTCAGGAGGCACCCTCCGCGGCCAAGGCGATGCCGCTGTCCACCAGCCACTCGTCCAGGCGAGCCAGCGCGCGTTTCGAGCGGGCCAGACGTCGTTCCTTGCGATTGCGAATCCCCTTCGGCGCCGGTGGCAACAAGCCGAACGCGGCGTTGGTCGGCTGATAGCCCTGCTCCTCGGCGTGGGAGACGTAGTGGCACAACGCGCCGAGCATCGTATCGACGGGCAGCGTGACCGCCACCTCGCCGCAGGCCAGTCGGACGGCGTTGATCCCGCACAGCAACCCGGTCGCAGCCGATTCGGTGTAGCCCTCGACCCCGGAGATCTGCCCGGCGAAGAAGAGTCCAGGGCGCTTTCGCGTCTGCAAGTCCGCCTGCAGTACCGCCGGGGCGTTGATGTAGCAGTTGCGGTGGATCTGACCCAGACGCACGAACTCGGCCCTCTCGAGACCCGGGATCAGACGCAAGACGCGTTTCTGCTCGGACCAGCGCAACTGGGTCTGGAAGCCGACCATCGAGTAGTGCTCGGCGGCCAGGTTGTCTTGCCGCAGCTGCACGACCGCGTGGGGGCGCAGGCCGTTGTGAGGGTCGGTCAGTCCGACCGGCTTCATCGGCCCGAACCTTGGAGTGTCGCGGCCGCGCCGCGCCATGACCTCGATCGGCAGGCAGCCCTCGAAGAACGGTGTCTTGTCGAATTCGTGCAGCGATGCCTGCTCGGCCCCCAATAGCTCGTCGATGAAGTGGTCGTACTCTTCTTCGTTCATCGGGCAGTTGATGTAGTCGTCTTCGCCCTTGCCGTAACGCGACGCCTTGAAGGAGATCGAGCGGTCGATCGTGTCGGCCTCGATTACGGGAGCGATGGCGTCGAAGAAGTAGAGGTAGTCCTGCCCGGCGAAGGACGCGATGGATGCCGCCAGCCTCTCGGAGACCAGTGGACCCACCGCGAGGATGACGATGCCATCCTCCGGGATCTGCGGAACCTCTTCGCGGACGATGGTAATCCCCGGCTCTTTCTCGAGGGCCTCGGTCACGCTCTCCGCGAACCGTTCGCGATCCACCGCCAGCGCCGCCCCCGCCGGAACCCGGTTGCGCGTTGCGCAATCGAGGATCAGAGAGCCCAGGAGGAGCATCTCCTCCTTGAGCAGCCCGTGTGCAGTGGAGAGCTCGAGGGACTTGAGGGAGTTTGAGCAGACCAACTCGGCCATCCGATCGGTGCGGTGAACCGGTGTCTTGCGCACCGGCCGCATCTCGTACAGGCGGACCGGAACCCCACGCCGTGCGATCTGCCAGGCGGCCTCGCTGCCCGCCAGACCCCCTCCGACAACGATGACCGGTGGATTCGTCAAGATAGTTGGAATCCTCGTCGTTTTCCGGGTCGTGCAGAACGAATCGCCGGTACTATAGCGCAGCGTCCGGCGTCGCCACGAAGCCCAAATGTCGTTGGCGGGTCGTGATATCCGTGTGTATATTCTTGGCGTCACAGGTTACCCAGCGCCCGATAGCGTTCAAGACTCGGAGAATCGGCAAATGAAGCGAACGTACTCCTCGATTCTGCCCTTGTTGTTGCTGACCGCCGTCGCCATGACCGGCTGCAGCGGCAACTCGGCATCCGCCACCGTGGACGACGCGAACAAGGTCGTAGCCTACGTCGGTAACGACCGGATAACGATGGCCGATCTGCAAGAGGTCGCCATCGGCCAGCTCAAGCGTCTCGAGGTGAAGCGCTACGAGACGCTACGGGCCGCCATCGACAAGCGCGCCGTGGAGTTGCTTCTCGAGCAGGCCGCACGGTCGCGCGGCTTGACGCCGGACGAGTTGATACAGCAGGAAGTGGTCGACCGCGTCCAGCCGCCAACCGAGAAGAACATCGCCGACTTCTTCGACGAGAGCCGCGACCGCATGCCCGCCGACGCCACCCTGGACAAGATGCGCCCACGGCTTGCCAAGTACCTGCAAGACCAGGCCGTGACCGTCCTTCGCGACGCATTCATCCAGGAGCTGAAGCGCGACCTCGGTCTCGAGATCGTCCTCGAACCGCACCGCATCGAGATCACCCTACCCCCCGGCACCCCCATCAGGGGTCCCGAAACCGCCCCTATCACGGTCATCGAGTTCGCGGACTTCCAGTGCCCCTACTGCCGGAGCGTGCACCCAACCGTCGAACGACTGTTGCTCGAGTACGAGGACCAGATCAAGTTCGCGTTCGTCGACTTCCCGCTCGAAAACCACAAACGGGCGGTTCCGTCGTCGATGGCCGCGCGCTGCGCCGACGACCAGGGCCAGTTCTGGGACTACCACCAGGCACTGATGGTGGTCCAGGGCGACCTGAGCGACGACGACCTCAAGGCCCGAGCCGCCGACGTCGGTCTCAACATGGAACAGTTCCAGGCCTGCTACTCGTCCGAGAGCTACCGCCAGGTCGTCCTCGACAACTACGACGCCGGCGTGATCGTCGGCGTTTCGAGCACCCCGACCTTCCTCGTCAACGGCAGGATGGTCATCGGCGCCAAGTCGTACGACGAATTGCGTACGGTGATCGAGGAAGAACTGGCGGCGGCTGCGGCGCGCGTTGGGGGGTAGCGGGGGCTAGCCTGACGCATCAGGATGCCCCGCTGCCGGGAAACAAGACTAGTTCATTCTCTGCTGGACAAGACGTTTCCTCGTTTCGTGGGTCTTGCTTGTTGCCTGTCGGACTCGGATGTCGCTCTGACCGCCGGCCGACAAAGTCGCATAACCGCGGGCAGTTTTCTCCCTGGTTGGGTTCATGTCCTCGTTGACTTGGCAAGCGAGGGGCTTTTCCCACGAAACGAACCACGACCAAATAGGCGCCTGCGAGCACACGTCCACCGCCAGTTCGTCTAACCGGCGCCGTTGAGAGTCGTTTGCTAACGCAGCACCTCCGCACAGCGACAACAGAACTATGCAAACGCCGAATACAATCCACATTGAGTTCCTTGACATTGGTACCTCCTGGTCAAGCCTGAGTGCTTGACCAAGAACCAGTACCGCGGTGACCAACACAGGGGAAGCCCAAGGACCGCAACTTGTTTGCAACGAAGTTGTTCGACAGTTGCACGTCGGCAACGGAACTGTGTCAGACAGCTAACCGCCTGAACTCGGCAAGCTCCCAGGTGTTAGCTGGAACCCAGGGCGACAATCTAGTCAACCGACGCCGATACACTCGGACAGCCGGGAGATTGCCCTCCATGGTGGCTTGCCGGAAGAGAAAGAACTCGGCCTTAAACCTCAGTATCTTGTCGTCGACCTTCGTCGCTAGGCCAGCAGCTTGTTTCCAATGAGCAACCGCGCGGGTACTATGACTATCGAGTGCGGCGATTTCGCCCAGGAGAATCCGGCTCAAAGCAAGTGCGCGATGTTGGCCCAATTCTCTACCGAAGCGCTGAGCCGCGATAGCCGATCTACGGGCTGCGCGATATCTTCTCAAGTCAAAGAAAGCCTGTGCCAGATTGTTGAGAAGCGTTGCGCACAGAGCGTCCTCGCCCAATCCACGAAGCAGTTTGAACGATCGTTGAAAGTGCGATACAGCGATCGACGGTTTGTCTTGGGCCACAGCCAAATTCCCTGAAGTCGATAGCGCATGAGCCAACAAGCGCGCATCACCCGCTCTCTCAGCCCCACGGACCGCTTGTTCTGCTGTGACTCTTGCCAGATTCAGGTCACCGAGATTGCGGTGGCACTGGGAAAAAAGAAGCAGCAGGAGCGGCCCCTTCGTCGTCGGGAGACCTTTGACTCTTCTGACGAACTTAAGCTCATGCAAAGCAAAAAGGTTGCGGCCCAGAACACGTCCCGCCACTCCGCAGTTGACATAGGACATCAGAACCTGTTCGGTGCGCGAACTGTGGCGATCAGAAACCGAACCCGAGTTCGCCCGAATGATCGCGTCTCTGAAGAAACCATATGCAGCCCAGACATAACCCTCATCGAGCGAACTACGCCCGGCAACGTAAAGGTCATCCAATTCCATTCCCGCCGTCTCAGGCCCGCCAACCCGATCCAACTCCATGTCGAGCTCCATCCGCTCGATCAGCACCTCCGACGGCACGTCATAGATCCGGCTCAGCGGGATCAGCTTCGAAAGTGCCAAGCGCTGCAGGCCGTTCTCACAACGGGAGAGGTAGCTCTTGGTGATCGGGTCGGGGAACGTCTGCGACAGCGAGCCGACGTCGTCCAGGGAATAGGCGCACCGGCCCCGCAGGATCTTCAGGTATCGACCGAAAGCGACTTTCCAGGGCTCGGCCAC